>JABAOC010002506.1_pt6 | contig 24939 bp, 20 predicted proteins | sample 7062161 | NCBI WGS metagenome assembly JABAOC01 (sample SAMN14538625, study PRJNA623070) | marine sediment metagenome | biome: marine biome [ENVO:00000428]; feature: marine pelagic biome [ENVO:01000023]; material: deep marine sediment [ENVO:00002113] | place: India: Gulf of Khambhat ... | reverse complement strand
TTCTTGCAGTTCATTTTTGCTTCATCTTCTTTGACTTCACTTCTCGCAGCTTAGTTCCCTGTTGGAACGAGAAGTTGTCTCAGTTTCTCACGCGCCCGATGAAGACGGGACTTGATGGTTCCGACTCCGACGTTGAGAGCGGCGGCAGCCTCTTCATAAGTCAGGCCTTCTATATCGCACATTGCCACAACCGCCCGTTGATGTGGTGGCAGTGAGGCGAGCGCCCGTTGGACCTCTTGCTGCTCCGCCTGCCTGGTGACAATTTCCGCCGGATCAGTGGCGGCCGGGTTTGCCGCGGACAGTTCCGCCGGATTAGACGGATTTCCCTCGCGCTCTCCATACAGCGAAGTAAGCGGCTGGGGGCGGCTGCGGCGGCGTTTAAGTTCATCCAGGCAGACATTGACCGTTATGCGGTGGATCCAGGTGGAGAATTTTGCGCCTTGTCGAAACTTCTTCAGTGCAGAGAAGGCCCTCAGGAAAGCCTCCTGGGCGGCGTCTTCTGCATCCTGCTGAGATCCCAACATGCGATAGGCCAGGTTGAAGACCCTGGAAGCATGCGCACCTACGAGGAGATCGAAAGCGCCTGCGTCACCCTCGCAACATCGAATTATCAAGGCCGCTTCATCCAGCCTCGCTTCAACATCAGCCATTTCAGGTGTCACAGTCCGTCCCACTGGTCTGACGGGCCGGTTCAGGAGACGATTCTAAGATAGGGGGGGTCAGGGATTTCCAGGATGGTCTGCACCCGCGTTCGCACAGAATTCACGGCCTTCAGTATCTGAAGGTAATCGAAATCACCTTGCTTCCAGATACGGACGATCCCGTCGGCCAGAGAGCGCACTTTCCCTAGAGTCTCTTCTCCGACCAAGTGCGGCTGGATGAGGCCCAAAGAGACGCCGCCATAGCAGCGGGAAATGCCCAGCAAGTGCGAGAGTAGATCGAGCAGGTCATTCAACCCCAGTGAGATGGCGAGGGAGGAGAGATCAATCTGGAGCCGCAGTTTCTGGCGTTCTCGGAGAGAGAGGAATATCTCCTCAAGGGTCTTGATGACATCCTCCGCGCTGCAGTTGCCGGCTTCGTCAGCAGAGCCGACCGGGCCGATGATCCGCACCGTGCCATTCTTGATCTTCTCTTCTAATGAGCCTGCACCGATGCCCAGCCCTCTCAAGTGTACGCAAACCTCTTGGCTTAGCGCAGGGGCAGAGCCCACCTGCACCCAGATGTCTCCGGCTTCTATTGACTCTTTCAAGAAGTTCGCCTCCAAGAGTTGCGGATGAAAGTCGGACCCATTCTCCAGCAGATAAAAGGAGCCGTAGGGGATACCTCCACCCAGCAGGTTGTCGAGATGGGGTATGCCTGTGGAGATGGCCTCCTCAAAGTGGAAAAAAGCCTTTCGATGGGCAGGTATGACATTCAGTCCCCCCGCTTCGAAGAGAAGCATTCCCCGCACCGGAATATGAGGACTGCCGCGGCTCTTCATCACTTCAACAAAGCGCATCCGCTGGCCTTCGACCCGCTCCTGGGAGAGAGCTATCAGCCCATCGGCGAGAAAATCCTCAGCCGCCGAACCCACTTCTTCTTCCCCAGGCAACTCCCGGATCAGAATAGAGGTGAGGCCCTCTCTCTTCAGCGCATTCATCAGCCCGTAGATGGCCTCTCTTCGATCCCCATGCAGTGAGGGATGATGCTGAAAGTGGCTGATGGAATCCACCACGGCCCGGCGAGCGCCGATCTCATGGATCATCTCGGTGATGATGCCTTGTTCATGAAGCAGGTCTTGCTGCACCAGGTCCGGAGAGGTGAAGATGACCTTGAGCTTATTCTCCTTCTCCAGGCGGGGAAAATCCCAACCGAAATTGACCGCGTCCCGATAAATGCGCTGGGGGAACTCTTCAAAGGTGATGAAGATCCCCGGCTCGTCATATTCAGCCGCCCCGCTGTAGAGATATTGCATCCCCATGCTGGTCTTCCCACTGCCGGGGGCGCCGGCCAGCAGCACTGTATCTCCCTCCAGAAAGCCCCCGCACAGCAGATCGTCCAGGCCTTCTATTCCAGTACGCACGCGCGGTAACTTCGTCTGCATCGTTCCAGCCCTTCCCTTCCTTTCAATATCCCGAAAAAGGAAAAGAAACGCGCCAGGCGGCGTCCCTCTCATTTTCTCCGCGGCAGATAACGATATATATCGTTTCCCGGATATGAGATCTTCTGAATGAACCGCTGTCCTTCAAGGACTTCCAGTTCTTTCGTTACACCTTCAACATCCCGGCCCAAGCGGAGGGCGATCTGCCGCGCGGTATTGACGGTATAGGGGTTTGCTTCGAAGAAGGATATCAGTCTTTCCAATCCCCTTGAGGAGGCTGCCATCCGTCCCAAATCTCCGCTCACCCGATAGGTTCGCAACCCTCTTCGGATTCGCTCCGCCAGTCCGGAAAGCGCTTGCGCCTGTTCTCCTACGGTCGCAGCCAATTCCGTCTCGGAAAGGCGCTGCAGCCTTTTTTCTTCCTTCGCGTTTCTCCGCAGGAAGGCTTCCGCCTCGCTTACCGCGGCCTCCAGGCTGTAGCCCAGATCCAGAGCCTGTTTTATGAGGCAGGCCTTCTCAATAGCAGGGTAATCGAATATTCGCGAGCGGTTGGAGGATTTCTTGGAGGATGTCCGGCCTTTCTGCGTGCTTTTCGAGTCCGGATCAGAAGAGAAGACACCTTTGTCACTCCAGTAGGATAATTGGCGAATTGAAACACCGCACATCTTCGCAGCGGCACCTATGCCAAGGCGAAGATGTGTCAGCGCGTCTCCCAGATCAACGGGGTGTATGTTGCTGCGGCGGGGCTTTGGATAGCGTATTTGCGGGTCGCTTGGGTCTGATTTCACCACGTTCTCCTTGGAAACTTCAAGGAGGAATCGTCAAACATTGCCTGACACGCAAAAGAGGCTCTGAAGCTAAACCGGTGTCGCTGCTTATTTCAGGCAGTGTCGAAATTATACCGAAAAATGGCTTATTGTCAAGATTTCCCGACTCTCTTGTAGGACTCATAAGCCATGCTGGCTTCTCACAAAGCCGTAACGTAGCGGAATTCGACAACAAACGCTCCCGCGAGACCTCTTTTCACAGGCAAGAATGACAATGTTTGCACAAAGAATGCGATTGACTTGGCCCATAGCCCAACCTATACTATGGAATTGCGTCCCGATCCGTAATCTTTGGCTTTGCAGAGGCCCCAGGTGTTGAATCATCTCCAAAGGGCGGCACTGACGCAGATTGCACGCACGGCCGTTGAAACCAGAGTGCGCGGAGAAGAAGCAGAGAGCCTCAAACCCCAGGACGAGGCCTTATCGCGACTTGCCGGAGCCTTTGTAACAATTCGCCGTCAGGGCGAACTGCGTGGATGTATCGGCCTCGTTGAACCAACTTTGCCTCTCTGGGAGACCATCAGGCGCGCGGCGACTATGGCTTCCAGTGAAGATTTTCGCTTTTCTCCCTTGCGAGAAGAAGAACTCCCACAGGTTCGGCTGGAGATTTCCGTCCTTTCTCCATTGGAAATGATAGCAGACCTGTCCACTGTCCAGGTCGGCACACACGGACTGGTGGCTGAACAGGGGAGAAGAAGAGGCCTGTTGCTTCCTCAGGTGGCCAGAGAATGGGGTTGGGGTAGAGAGGAGTTTCTCTCTCACACCTGTGAGAAAGCGGGCCTTTCTCCAACGGCCTGGATGGAAGGAGCGACGATCTATCGCTTCACCGCGGAGATCTTCGGCGAGGAAGAGGGGAATCCCAGCGAACTCTATCTTCATCTCAATCACGCTGACGCGCTCAAATTGCTGGAAACCCATCTCACCACCCCCAATCTGGTGAAACACTGCTTGGCCGCGGAGGCAGTGCTGGGCCGAGTTGCCGAGTCCCTGGAGGAGGATCAACCACAGTGGAAACTGTGTGGGCTGCTGCATGATATTGACTATGACCTTACCGCGGAGCAGCCGGAGCGCCATACTCTGGCGGCGGAGGAGATTCTGCTGGAGCAGGGAATAGATGGCCCCATCATAGAGGCGATAAAGGGCCACAATGACCTCGCCCCGCGAGAGAGCAAACTGGCAAAGGCGCTGTGGGCGGTGGATCCGCTCACCGGCCTCATCGTTGCCGCCGCGCTTATCTCCCCGGATAAGAAACTTGCCGGGATCGACGTCTCCTTTGTGTGTAATCGCATGAAAGAGAAGTCTTTTGCGCGCGCTGTCAGCCGGGAGAAGATTGCCTCATTTGAACAACTTGGCTCAAGTGTGGAATCCTTCATAGGCCTGGGTCTGGAGGCTATGCAGAAGATTGCGCCGCAGTTGGGGTTATAGTCTAGTCGCGGAAAAACAAAATGGAAAAGAACGAACGCGTCTTGTTGGAATGGCAAACCCATCTCGCTCTCAGCCAACCCAAGAAGACTTATGCAGTAATAACCGCTGTCCTCGCCGCCTCTTTCACAGTGCTGGTGTGTTTCCGTGATCCTCTATTGGCCGCCGTCTGTATGTTCCTCCTGGTGTCGGCGGTGGCTGAGTTCCTCTTTCCCATCCGCTATCGGCTGACCGAGACGGGAGCGTATGTGCGGAATCTCTTCTCTTCTCGCTATTTGCCCTGGGAGAGGGTTAGCCGCTGCTACAGGGGCCCACAAGGGATCAAACTCAGCCCCCTCTCTCATCCGGGCTGGAGAGAGGCCTTTCGCGGCGTCCATTTGCGGGTAGAGGGGGAAGAGCAGGAGAAGGTGGTGGAGATCATTCGCGCGCTGCGCGCGTCCGTATCTGAGGCCTCCAATCAACTTGAAGCGAAGTACTCTGAGGAGCCGCAAACATGAGCCTCTTGCCACCGGGGTCGACCGGCCTCACACAAGATACCGCCGTGCAAACGAAAACGGCGCGGGAAGATGAAGACGCCTTCATCGAGAAGATCGCCCGGGAAATCGCTCGCAGGCGGCTGGAAGTGCCCGCGGTGATGTTTCTGGAGATTCACCGGCCCATCTCCTTCTTGGGGAGCCAGGCCATATTCTTCTGTGCGCCCTTTTTGAAGTTCATCGTCCCTCCGGACGGAGCGGAGAAATTCGCCCGCCTGTTGGACACGCCAGGAGGCGTTGACCGGCTCATTCAAAGCATTGAAGAAGCCGCAAACAGACATGAAACTTGAACACGCCAACTGGTTTCATATCCTGATGATGCTGATCATGTGTTCCATCATCCTCATCAGCATCATCACCGCCCGAAAAGGCCGGAAACTCTTTATCCGCCGAATCCCGGGGCTTTCCGCCATTGACGAAACCGTGGGTCGAGCCACGGAAATGGGCAGACCCATGCTCTTCTCCATGGGCCTTGCCCGCCTCGATCTTCCTACTTTGCAGGCGCTGGGTATTATGACCCATGTGGCCCGGCTCGCCGCCCGCTATGGAAACCGCCTGCTGGTGCCGGTGCCCGATGCCATGATACTCGCCGTCGCCGAAGAAGCCACCCGGGAGGCCTGGATGGCGGAAGGGAAATCCGACACCCATTGCCCGGAAGATGTCCGCTACCTCTCCGACGAACAATTCGCTTTCGCCGCGGGAGTTATGGGCCTGATGATGAGGGAAAAGGTGGCCTCCACCTTCCTCTTCGGGAATTTCTACGCGGAGGCCCTGCTCTTGGCGGAGGCGGGCCAGGAAGCCGGCGCCATCCAGGTGGCGGGCACTCCTGCAACTACCCAGATTCCTTTTTTCATTGTCTCCTGTGATTACACCATCATCGGAGACGAATTTTATGCGGCCAGCGCCTATCTGACTCAAGAGCCTACTCTCCTGGGCAGTCTGGTGGGTCAAGACATCTGCAAGGGGCTGTTGGTATTGATGATCATAGTGGGCACAATCTTCAGCATTTTCCAGGGAGAAGATGCGAACTTCCTGACGGAACTGCTGACTCGATGAGCCGGGCCGGCGCAGGAGACAAGATGAAGGAACCGTACGAAAGAAACGAGGAATGATTCTCCAGACTCTCAACTCTAGACTCTCAACTCTAAACTAAATATGTTCACTCCTATCAAGAATCCGCTGCTATTATGGGCCGTCATCATCGCAGTCACACTGGGCTGGGCGGGTTTGCTCTATGCGCTCAGCCGGGTGCGTGCAAGAGAGAGAAAACGCCTCATCATTGTAACCACTTTCCTGGGCGGCCTCTTCTATGTGCTGGAGTTCTTCTTGCCCGCCGAAAGCAGACTCTTCAGGGTCTTTTTCTGGAGAGGAGTTGACACCAATCCCTTCACACCTTTATTGCCTGCTCTGGGCACAGCCGCTCTTGCCATAGGCGGTTTCACCGTTTTGTTAGGGGTGATCAACCTCACCATTGTACACGGTCGCAATATTCTCAAGCGCCGCGCGGGCTCGTATAACAGCGCCGCCTTTTTCATTGCCATGCTGGCGATGATCTTCTTCGGGCTGTGGCAGGCCTATGGCAAGGAGACTACGGCATTCGGCCGCTTATCCCACCGCGTCTATGAGAGCCTTTTTCAGGGTGCCATGGTGTCCTTGGCCGCAACCATGTTTTCTCTGCTCGCCTTCTATATAGCGGCCGCGGCCTACCGCGCATTCCGACTGCGCAGTGGTGAGGCGACCGTCCTGGTGGCGGCCGCCTTCATTGTGATGCTGGGACAGGTGCCGGTCGGCATGGCGCTTACCGGCTCTTTACCGTCACAGGGCTGGGTGAGCAACCTGCGGGTGGAGAACCTTGCCCTTTGGCTGTCAAATGTAATCAGCATGTCCAGCCTGCGCGCGGTCAATTTCGGTATCGGCGTCGGCGCCTTGGCAATGTCTCTGCGGCTTTGGCTCAACCTGGAACGAGGCGCTTTCTTTGAGCAGGAATTCTAACCGCGGGGGCTGCAAGCCTTCATTCGTTTGGCACATACAGATTGAGTGGTGTTGAACTGACATGGTGGAAAAGAAGAGAGTATTCTACATCCGACGCGCAATCTTTCTGCTCATTGCGGCAGCGGTTGCCATCCCGCTTCTGACCAGGATCGAGTTTCCCATGATCGTGGGCTGGCCCGCGCAAAACCTCTATGATTTCGTGGACAAGGTGCCGACGGATAAGATCGTGGTCGTTTCCACGAGTTGGTCAGCCGGCTCTCAAGGAGAGTGTGCACCACAGACCGCCGCGCTGATCCGTCACCTGGCGAAATCAGGGAAGCGTTTCGCCATCTGGAGTTTCTCCGACATTCAAGGACCCGAACTCGCCCAGGCGATTGCCGAGCCTGTTACAAAAGAATACAACCGGGAATATGGCGTGGACTGGGTGAACTGGGGCTACAAAACCGGCGCCAGCGCCATGATACGAGGCTGGGCGAAAGACATCTGGGGAACCGTCAAGGAGGACATGGAAGGCACCCCGGTGGAGGAACTGCCCTTCATGGAAGACGTTCATTCCCATGAAGACATAGGCCTCATTGTAGACATATCCGCAGGCGCTCTCTACGGTGTTAACACTGTGAACTACTACATTCAGTTCCTGAAAGGGTTATACAACGTACCTGTTGGTTATGCCTGTACAGGAGTGATGGCCCCGGAGGCTTTCCCTTATCTCGATTCCGGACAAATCGTGGGCATGATGCGGGGGCTGGCGGGAGCCGCCGAGTATGAAACGCTGGTGGGTTTCAGCGGAGATGCCACCCGGCGCATGACGGCCCAGTCTTTCGCCCATGTCCTCATTATAGCTCTCATCATAATCGGTAATGCGGGCTACTTCCTGAGCAAACGGCGGCGCAGAGTAGAGGAGGCGCAGACGCCCTCTTCCGGCGCCCCATCGCCGCCGGAAGAGCAAAGAGAATGAATGCAGTGAACCCGGAAGTAATTTGGATAGGGGCCATCTGCACTCTGGCCATTTACTCTATTCTCTACCGGGAGAATCCCTTCTTCCGGCTCTTCGAGCATATCTTCGTGGGATTGGCCACCGGCTACTGGGTGCAACTCATTATCGTCCAGATCATCGTCCCGCAGTGGGGCAAGCCGCTCTTTGTTGAAGGCAAGTGGTACTGGACCTTCGCCATGCTGATAGGATGCATGTTCTATTTCATCTATAGCAAACGCTATGTCTGGATCGCCCGCTGGGCGATGGGTCTTTTTATCGGATTCAGCGCGGGCTTGGGAATTGTGGCCTTCGTCGCCGAGTACATCCCCCAGATAGTGGCCTCTTTCAGGCCCATTGTGGAATGGTCCAATGGCGATTTCCACTTCGACAGCCTGCTGGTGTTCATCACCCTTATCGTGGTGATGTCTTACTTCTTCTTCTCCATCGAACACAAGAACCGGGCGCTCTCATACAGCGCAAAAACGGGACGCTGGCTGCTCATGATCGCCTTTGGAGCCATCTTCGGTAACACTGTGATGGCCCGCGTGTCCCTCTTCATTGACCGAGTGCAATTCCTCCTCTTCGACTGGCTGAAACTGCAGTCTTAACCCGAGAGAGACTTCGAAACTCCGTCAGGAGACAAAGCCGGGTCTGTGCGTTTCGTTGTGTATTCACGAGTAGAAAGAAGTGGATGATGAGACAAGAAGGAATAGTGCGCGGGAGCAGCCGGAAGGGAAGGCAAAGCAATACACAAACGACTGCCCCCGCGCTTTCGGAGAGGTCGCGCAAGATTTGTTACCACATCCAGAGGAGCTTGTCTTATTGGAGCTTCGTATTGGCGACTACCAGCAAGCCCATAAGGATGTGCAAGGTTGACTCAGGAGGAAACAACCAAAGAGGCGTTTGCAGGCTTGGGGAGAGAAACAACCAGAGAGCCGCGTTCAGCACTCATGGCTTCGGGCCAACGCAAGATCTTCTCTGCCAATCTTCGACAGAAACTCGGGCTCTCGGCCTGGGCCGCGCGTTATAGGAGACGCTTCTCCAGCGCGTCTGTATCCATCCCCTGGAGCACGATGGTGAGAGGCTGTGACATCTTTATCGCCAGAACTAGAATGGCACAGGCACCCTCCTTGTTGTCATACAGGGCACAGGCGTGGGTGCACATCTCCCGGGGAGAGGTGGCGCGCCCCACTTCCTGCTGACGGCCCACTCCCGCCGCAGCCTTGAAGGGACATACTTTGTGGACAACTTCTTTGTCCGGCCCTATCGGCATAATAGACTCCCTTGGATATTATTATATACTATGAAAACTGCTTATGAATAGGATTCCCTTAGATGGCCGAGTTCGCCTGGAGTGTCAGAATCTCCTTCCTACCGAAGGTTGATTATAGAGCGATCATGTGTGTGCTAGGGTATGTTGCCATGAAACGGCAAGCGGTTTCGCTCCTACTGCCGTCTCCACAGCGCAGGAGCGGGAGACACAGATGGGCCCATTGCTGATTCTGTCGTCGGCGTTTCTCATCTCTTTCGGGGGCCAATTCCTCCTTCGCGGGCTGGCTCAGCGCCTTCGGCTGCGAAGAAGGGGTGCTGAGGCCCTTTTCGGACTTTCTCTGAGCATAGGGATAGCTGTTCCATTGTGGCTGCATTCAGCCGACCATCCCGAGACAAGAGCTCTGTTGTGGATACTGCTGGCGGCCTTTGTTGCCGGAACGCTGGCGGACTTATTGCGCTTGTCTCGCTGGACACAATTGTTGTTGGGGATAGGAATAGCCTTCTGGGCCACCCGGGAGGGATTCCTGATCCACGAGCTCAAGCCTCCGTTCTTCCTCCATTTCGTAGAATTGGGGCGTTGGTCCGCGGTGGCGACCATCACTTGGATCCTGGCGGTGGCCGGGGCGGTCATCCTCTGCCGGCGCTTGCCCGGCCTTACCAGCGGACTGGTCGCCATCGTTTCTCTGGGCTTCTTTGCAGTCGCTCAAATCGTCTTCGGTACTCACTCCTATCTCACCGCTCCTCTGGCGTGCGGAATCGCCGGGGCCGCGCTCGGCGCCTTTCCCCATGAACTCTTTCTAGGCTTTCCTTTCGTCTCCGCCGGGGCGCGGCAAAATCAGAACGAGGCTCATGAGCCGTGGATGCCCCTCTCCCAGGGCGCGGCCGGTCACTGGGTAATGGGCTTTGCTCTGGGGCTGTTGACTGTGGTCGGATTCCTCAAGAACACCGCTTTCCTCCTGCTCGCCGCGCCCTTGTTACTTCTGGGGGTGCCTCTGGTCGAGGCCACCTATGCCTTTGTCTACGGAGGCGCCCAAAAACGCCTCTCCTTTTCACTGGGAAGAAGGCGGGAACTTCTGCATGAGGCGCTGCTGCGCGGCGGCCTCAGCCCGCGCCGCTGTGTGGCGGTCTTTCTCGCCATTACCCTCTACTTCACCGGTGTGGCGATATTGCTGGCGGCTATGGTGAGAGTCACCTTTGTGGCGAAATTGGCTGTGCTGGGAGCGTTCGCGGTGGCGGGCTTCATAATCTTCTACTGTGCAGCCAGAATCCTCTCTCGATTACAGCGCGCCGGTGTGAAAACCGCAGAGCGCATAGAGTTCTTGGATGTACCTGTGGCCACCCTTGACATGGGAGGCGCCCTCGCCAAGATAGACGCCTATGTGAAAGCTCGCAGCCCCCACATGGTGGTTACCTCCGACTCCTCTGCTATTGTTCGCGCTCACAAAGATGAGGAACTCGCCGCCATCATGAAGGCGGCCGATCTCGTAACCGCAGACGGCGCAGGTATCGTGTGGATGGCGAAGGTTCTCGGTCTGCCTGTGGAGCAGCGGGTCTCCGGCGTCGACTTGATTGAAAAGGTCTGTGAACAGGCGGCGGAACGCGGCTGGTCACTCTATCTGTTGGGTGCGGAGCCGGGAGTTGTGAATGAAGCTGCAAAGCGCCTCAACCTGCGCTATCCAGGCTTGCAGATAGTGGGCTGTATGCACGGCTATTTCTCCGCCGAGGAGGAACCGCAGGTGGTGGCCGATATCGCCGAACGCCACCCCGATGTGCTTCTTGTTGGCCTGGGCATTCCCAGACAGGAAAAATGGATCGCCCACCACCTTCAAGAATTGGGAGTGCCGGTGGCAATCGGGGTGGGTGGGTCCTTTGATGTCATCTCCAGCCGCCTCAAGAGAGCGCCCAAGTGGATGCAAGCCGCAGGGCTGGAGTGGTTGTACCGGACTCTTCAGCAGCCTACAAGGCTCCCCCGCCTCTTCTCTCTCCCGCAGTTGCTCAGCATGACCCTGAAGGCTGCCCTCAAGCGGCGCAAAGAGTGATGTTTCTTCATGCCGTTCGTTTGACTTCTTCGCGCCTTCTTACACTGGGTCCCTTCGAAGCGGGGAAAAGAGAGATCAGCGCCAGTTCCAGAGCCAGCCCGGGATCATTGCGGGGCGGTGAGGAAAGCCCTTTCAGGGCGAGGTCGCATTGAGCGAGGGAGCGGAAAGCCTGTTCAAGTTGGGGCCAAGTGAATCGCCGCGCCTGTTCCGCGAATCTGGGTATCTTCCAGGAGATCTTGGGTCGGGCGAATACGGCTTCAACGGAATCTTTCCCCTCCAGCAGAACTCTCCCTTCCTCATCGAAATCCTTCACAGGCTGTCCAGGCCTCCAACCTCTTTCCAGCAGCCACTTCGTCTGCCACAAAAGCCGGAAATGGCTGGCAATTGTTGCAAGCACCCAGATTGCATCCTCTTTTGAACTGACGAAACGGCGAAGCAGTGTGAAGGCAAGCGCCTGGCCGGATTTCCCTGAAGACAGCGCGTCCGTGAGCTCAAAGACACGGTCCTCCAACAGCCGGGGTGTCATCTCTTCGATATGGGCAACCTTGATTGCCGGAAGTGAGCCGACAAAAAGCACGAGTTTGTCAATCTCCTGTTTCAGACTTCCCAAATCCGTACCCAGGCGCTTACTCACCAGGAAAGTGGCCGCGCTTGACTCCAGACGCTTTCCGGATTTGCGCGCCTCTTCTTGCGCCCAGGCTATTGCCTCCCCCGGTTTCAAAGCATCGAAGCGGACGACATTTCCCGCTTTCTTCACGGCTGTGGACAGTTTCGAGGAAAGCCGGCTCCGTTTCTTGCCGGCCGTTTCCGAGGAGGAGAGGATCAAAATGGTGGTCTCCGGAAGCGTCTTCAGAGCGGAGACAATCTCCTGCTGTTCGGCCGCGGGCAAGAGATGGGCTTCGCCCACAACCACTACCCTGCGCGGGCTGAGAAAGGGCAGGGTGTTGGCGGCCCCCACAATCCTTCTTGCCCAACTGCCTTCCGGGGGCTGTGTGCGAAGCAGCCCAGGGGTCAGGTCAAAGACCTCCAAACCCAAGGTGCGCTCCTCCTCAGAGAGAAGAGCGCCCAGCAGGCGCTCCTGAAACTCACGGCGCAGCCAGCCCTCCTCTCCCGCCAAAAGCCATACTGAGCATTCCCGCAGCCGGTCTGGCTCGCTGAGGGGTTTCTTTGAATAGTCTTTCCAGGAATGTTCAGCCAAGGGGATTTCCGCTCCACCACATAGTTCTCTGTTGAAGAGGGAATTTCCTGTAAGCCCGGCGCTGTAAACAGAACCGCTGCCCGCCAAAAGGCGGACAGCGGTTTTAGGGGCTGGCTGCCCCAAGCACTTATTCTATCTCTGCTTCAATGCCTGTATCCGTAATCGTCGTAGCGGAAATCTTTGTAGATGTTTCTGATTGGATTGGGGGAAGACCCGATGCCTATGATATACCATTTGCCTCCATAACGATGCAGGCGATAAGACACATATACCGTCTGGTGTTCATCGTCCGGGTCACGGAATATGTGCCGGCCCGTAACGAAGATCTCAAGGGAGTTGATCCAGGTCGGCTCACTGAAGACCATATCCAGAGTCTTGACGGTGCTCATAGCATCCAGGGTCATTGTGTAGTAATCATCTGCCGACAGTGAATACGAATAGTCGTTGTCGAAATACACGCTTATTTTCTCATCCTGCCGGATGTAATATGCAAGCCGGTCAATGTCTCCTTCCAGCCAGGCGTAGCGAATATCCACCAGCGCCCTGTCCACCCCGTCTCTATCCAGCCTGGGCGCACCTGAGTAGTAGTAATAACTGGGCCAGCCATACCCGCTGTACCTGCTGTAATAGAAGGGATACGGATCACTTCTATAGATCACAGTTCCGGGCGGATTGCACCAGCGAGGCAGCCAACCGTAATAGTAGTAGACACTGGGGTAGTAGCCCGCATACCAGAAACCGGTATAGTACGGGTCATCGAAATAGTAAGGGTAGTAGAAGACCAGAGAGACGGGACGACGATGTCGGTAGTGTTGATGGCGATGATGCGGCACGCCGTAGTGCACTCCCGCCGAGGATCTGCCGTCGTCATACCTCAGCCAGTAGCCAACAGAGTATGTGTTGACCAATCTGGGGACCAGAGTATGGCGATACCCGGGATGCCCAAAGCGCGGACTGATGTGCTTGTAATTAGCGTGAATGACGGTGTTCGCAGGCCTGTGGACTACTCTGGGTTTGACAGTTCTGCCTCCTGGTACATGGACAACGCTTTGTTCTGGCGCTGCCCCCGCAGCCTGGCTGACCTGCGAATTCTCGTGACGGATTCGTTCCCGCAGCCGTTCCTGCCAGTGGCTGCTGCTCCGCTTCATCTGCACCGCGGAAGTGGGTTGCGCATCGGGCCGATACGCACGGGGATCGACGACAGGCTGCGCGGGCGCAGCGGATGCACTAGGATCCACCATTTCGCTCTTGATCTCTCTCGGGTCGATTCGTTGAAGGACAGGTTGCTCCACCGGTATGGCCTGGCGGCTGCCGCGGGATTTTCGTGTTTCTCGCGCGTTCTGCTTTTCGTGCTTGGATGATCTCTCGACATCCCGGGTGGCAACGCTATCTTCTTCCTCAGTTGCAGCGGATGAAACCCAACGGATGTTATCGCGGCCGAGTCCGGCATACGTCCTATCTCCGGTATACCATCGCCTTGTCACGTGACGGGGATCTTTTTGCGTGAAGGCTTTCTCCGGTTTGTCTGAAGACTGAGCCGATTCCGTCTTCCGCTGCTGCTCGGGGATCAAGCGGAAATCGGTCCTTTCTCCCTTCAAAGGTTTGCTGATAAGCGGGTGAGTATCGCCGGCGCTCCGCTTGTTTAAACGCTCTGCGCGCCTCGCCGCCTTTTCTTTCGCGCGTGCCTCTCGGGCGGATACGGGAAAGGCCCTACGCCCATTTGAGGAGCGCTCAATTGAAACATCTCCTCCGCTTGATCTGGCCTCTTGGGCAGCCTCTTCCGCGCCTATAGGGAGAGCAAAGATGAGGGCCGTCGTCCCCATTACGGCGAAGATTCCGAAACCTTTCCACTTTATTGTGCGCCGAGTCATCGCCATACTCCTTTCCACCTGACGAACGCGCAATCGTCTCGGCTCGGGAATTCAATCCCACTTCTATAATACGCTTGGATATCGCCTGATTCAACATATATTGACGACACATGGTACGGAAAGGTTTCAAAGGTTCCATTTGTTTGCTCCATATCTTGACAATAAGAACAAGCAGAAAGTCTGCCTGTCACATGCTAATACAGCGAGGTTTGCTGTTTGGCCAGACGCGCTATATCCGGGGCAAAAGATTCGGGACGGGGTACGAGACCCCGTCCCGAAGGTCCATTCCCTCAAGATTCTACCTGGTTGCTAGAAAGCTACGCTCAGATCCAGGCGCAGAACCTTGATGGGATCATCGTCGTTTGTCGTTGCACCGAAATCCGGGTTGTTCGGTGACATAATATTGTCGACCTCACGCTGTCCATAAGTGAGGTTAGCAGTCAGACAGTCGGTGAAGTGATGGGTGAGGGTAACCGCCCAAACCGGGTCAGCATCCCGCCATTCGGAGGGCTTGTTGGCGCTGGCACCGTCAGTGAACAGCCAGCCAAGATAGTCCTCTGTATAAGCCTCTCCATCATAGTAGCGGATGGAGACCGGGCTGCGCTCACCCAGAATCCGCTTCAAAGTCACGCCCACCTCATAGCCCTTGGCAACATTGGTTGCATCCAGGAAAAGCGGGCGATCCACCCAGTTGATGTAGTGGGGATTAAACTCCTCCACCGGGTGCATCAGGGTCAACGGCAGGTTGAGGTAGCCATTGGTCGCCGAGCTTCCGCCCGCCGTCAGGACGGCTCCCATGCCTACTGGATCCCAGCCCTTGCCCACGTCGGTCAGAGCGAAGAGAGGTTCAATCTCTCCATACTGGCCTACGATCGCAAGGTCGTCGCTGTCATATCCAAGGCCGACCAGCAAGGCATTATCTTCCTTGCCCAGTTTAACCGGAGTGGTGGCTGCGGTGACTTCGCTGCCGTCCGCGAAGTTCGTGAGTTCCGCCCACTCGGCCCAGAGGTCAAGGCCAAACAACTTGCCTTTCACATCCGCGCTCCAGCCTCGCTCAGCACCGAACCCGGTGTCGACGAGGTTGCCGCCGAGGGTCCAGTCGTCAGAGAAGGGGATGCTCAGGGAGTGGACAGCATAGTTGTCCATGCCGCCGTTCTCAGTAGTGGTGACCGGATCGGGCCACCTCGGCAATCCTGCAGTCAAGCCGCCGAAAGCCTCCCGATCAAGTGCACCGAGAACAGAGGACCAGCAAATGCCATCACCCATCGCATCACCTGTGAGGGCGATATCCACTCTCAGCGCTTTGGTCGCTTGCTGGCTGTTGTTCGCCAACAGGCCGGTCCCAAATCCCCAGTACTGTTTACCGGCAGTGATGACGATGGGCCGAATCAACCGAGTCTCGTACCTCAGCCAGGCCTCATCGACGCGCACCGAGTCCATTATCCCATCACTGTAGTAGATGTTGGGAGTCTGGTTCGACAAGATTTGCTCGCTGCCGAGGTTCCAGTCGTCCACTTCGGCATACGGAGCAACCAGGTTGCCGCGCGGATCAGCGAGAAGAACTGCCCTCGCCGTCACGCCGGAGCCCAGGTTCGCGTCAAAGGCAACTTCGGTCCTCATGGTCATGAAGTCCGGAGCCGCAAACGCATCTTTCACCGCATCCGAGATAGGGATGCTTTGGCCAGCCGAGGAGTCCCATGCCGCGCCTACGAGGATTGGGATATTGATCCCGCCCCATTCGACCGGGTCAAACCAGAGTTCCTCGTAGCCCAACGGTCCGCCGATTCCCGGATATGGGTAGCCGGTGCTGTCATTGGCGCCGAATTCGAGTTCGGTGCCGGAAAGCCCAGTGCGAACACTGACACCGCCGCTGACGGACAACTTCGCCGCCTTCGCAGTCGGCATCCCTTCCAGTGCACTTACGCGTCTTTCCAATTCGTCCACATTGCTGCGCAGTCGCTTCAGTTCTGGCATGAACTCCTTCTGGAGTTTCGCCAGCAGAGCCTCCTGCTCAGGAGTCAGCCCGCGCGCCAAGGGTATGGCGGTCGGCCTTCCTGCTTCACCCGGCGTTCCCGGCGGTCCCGGTGGTCCCGGTGGTCCCGCAAGGGCGCCTGACTGCAGCGCTCTCGCTATGATCATTGCAAACTCATAGCGAGTCATCGGCCGGTCGCCCTTGAATTCTCCATCGGGATAGCCCTCAACCAGGCCTGCCTGGGTGAGCATATCCACCGCTTGGTAGGCCCAGTGATCCATGGGCACATCTTCAAAAGCGCCCTGGGCGAACGCGGGGGCTGCGACTGCGGCCAAAATAGCAACCGCGACTAACAGCCCAATCTTCTTGGACATTCGTTGTACCTCCTTAGTTCGATTCGTACTTCTATTCGGTTTTTCAAATCACGAAAGAGTGTCCGAGGAGATCGGGCAAGCAACCTTGTTCCCTCTCCCGTCCCCTCAAAGTCTTTCGCGATTGCCCTGCTGTTTACAAGGCCTATACAATACTCTCGCCGGCCTTCTTCCTCTGATTGGCGCGGGTGATGGTGGAGATGCTAAAGCACAAGGCCCGCGCAAACTGCGCGATTCACCTCCTTTCTCGGAATCGGCCCTCTGACAAGAGATCGGCCTATTGAAGCAAACTTGCGATAGACCCCGCAGGGCCCTCGCAACGGGGATAATGCCATTTCCAGCGTGTCTTTTCTTATGCGTCTGGTCGCTGAGTTCGACAAATTATAAGGCCTGTAGTTGCAGGTGAGCAAGGCTTTTTTTCACTAATTTGAGAAAAATTTATTCACTTTGAGGCATTTTCTTGCTATATTCTTGTTGCTGGTAGGATTCGGCCTCTTATAGAAGCAGCACTTGATGCAGAATCTCAGCAGAATGTTCATCTGGCAAGCAGCAGCATCTTAGCTTGGAGGCCCGGATGTATCTTAAAAGGTTGGAAGTTTTCGGATTCAAGACTTTTGCCCAACGTGTAGAACTGGAGTTTGCCCCCGGTATCACCGCCATCGTTGGACCCAATGGAGCAGGCAAATCCAATCTCGCCGATGCCGTCCTCTGGGTATTCGGCGAACAGTCCCTGAAGGCACTGCGCTCCAGTCGCTCCCAGGATGTGATCTTCTCCGGCTCTCGTGAGAAGAAGCCTGTTGGTCTCGCCGAGGTATCCCTCACCCTGGACAACTCCAACGGCCGGCTGGACCTTGACTTCCCTGAAGTCACAGTCACCAGGCGGGTGTATCGCTCCGGTGAGGGCGAATACCTCCTCAATCGTGTCCCCTGCCGCTTGAGGGATATCCACGACCTCTTTCGAGACACGGGCATAGGCCGGCAAGCCTATTCCATAATCAACCAGACGCAGATCGATGCTGTCCTTTCCGTGCGCCCGGAGGATCGAAGGGAACTCGTGGAGGAGGCGGCGGGAGTCAGTAGATATCGCTACCGCAAGAAAGAGACCCTTCGCAAACTGGATGCCACCTGTGCCAACCTGCTGCGGGTAAATGACATCATCGGAGAACTGGAGAGCCAACTGGAGCCTCTTTCCCGTCAGTCGGAACAAGCGCGGGAGTATTCCCAAATCTCCAAAGAACTCTCTTCGCTCAAACTCTCCTTGCTAGTATCGGATTATGATTCCAATTCCGCCAGTCTGCAGCGCGCCAAAGAGAAGGAAGCGGAACTCGAGGCCGAGATCGAATCCTCACGCACACATGAAACCCGCTTCGCCGCAGACGAAGCAGCCCTTCGCGCGCAACTCACCCAGGCGGAGGGTAAACAGGATGAACTGCGGGCGCTGGTAGGCCGGCTCACTCAAGAGACAGATCGACAGGAAGGACAGGAAGCCCTTACCAGAGAGAAGATCAGCGCGAGCGAACGCCAACGCCAGGGCCTGGAGGCCGACCTCGGCCTTTTCGAGGACAATCTCCGGGAGGCAAAGACACAACAGCAGCGCGCCCTGACCCAGAAAGAGGAGATTGCCTCCAAAGAAGCAGAGAGACTATCCGCATTGCAAGAAGAGGAAGCCTCGCTCTCGAAAATACAGGAAGAGATTGCAAACCGGGAGAAGGCCGTCGCCTCTGCACGAAGCGAGCAGTTGGACTTGCTGGGGGATGTTTCGGAACGCAAGAATTTCCACGCCCAAGGTGCGTCTCTCTTAAGAACGGGAGAGGCAAGGATGGGGCGCCTGCAAGAAGAGATTGCCGGTGCCCAGAGAGAACTTGAATCTCGCTGCCGGACAGAAGCGGAAAAAGCGCGGGAAGTGGAAGAGTCAACCGCTATTCTTACACAACTTCAAGAGCGCCTTGAAGAACTCCGCTCTCAGGGACGGCAGGCCGCCGAGAAGGTTGAAGAGTGCGAGCAGGCCGAAGAGACTCTGTCAAAACAGGTGCTGACCGCGCGTTCCCGTCTGGAAGCCTTGGAGCAGCTGGTGAGGGACAGGGAGGGCCTTTCTCCGGCCGCCCGCTCACTGGTGGGAGAAGGTTTCCCTCTGTTGAGCGACCTTCTCCAGGCACCGGCCGAAGTCAGCCTTGCCATAGAGGCGGCGCTGGGGCCCTGGCTCGAAGGGCTCGTCTGTGAAAAGGAAGCAGATGCTCTGCGGGGTCGGCAGTGGCTGCGTGACAACCGCGGCCAAGCCGGTTTCTTGCTGTTGGAGGGACTTCCTGCGGGTTCTGCAGCGCTGCCTTCTGAACTGAGAGAACAGCCGGGCCTTCTGGGCAGAGCGGTTGACCTGGTGGAATTCGCCGACAAATATCGCCCTCTCTTCGAGCATTTACTGGGCAAGGTCCTGCTGGTCGAGGATTTGGAGGCAGCCTTCAAACTCCGCCGCCGCGTCTCTCCGGTAGATTGGCGAATCGTAACTCTCGAAGGTGAGATGGTTTTCGCCGCGGGGATGTACTTGGGCAAAGAAAGAGAAAGCGGCGGGCCCTTGAGCCGGCAGGCGGAAATCGAAGACCTGGAGAGACGGCTTTCCACCCTGGAAGAAGAATCCGCGCGCGCCCAAAAAAATCTGGAAGAAGCGCGCGCGTCTTTCACGGCAGTGGAAGAGGAGACGACCAGGACGCGAGAAGACCTCGCCGCCGCCGAATCCAAGAAGACGAGCGCGGAAGAGGCCCTCGCATTGCTGCGGGCGGAGATCCAGCGTGAGCGCCAGCGGTTGGAACCGATGGAGGCTGAGCAGCGGGGACTGAAAGAGGAGATGGAACGCAGCCGCCGCGAACAGGCCGCCCTGGAACAGGAACTCCTTTCCCTGGACGAAAAACAGCAGGCCATGCAGGCCGGCATAACCGCCTCGGAGACGGAATTGAACCGGCTCCGAGGCCAAAGAGAAGCAGTCGCCCGTCGCATAGAGGAGATGAAGGTGGCACAGGCCTCTCTCGCCGGAGAGCGCCGCGCGCAAGAAGCCAGAATACAGGGACTCGGCGAGACACAACAGTCTTTGACAGAACAGATCCACTCCCGCCAGGAGAGCCTTCGCCAACTGGAGAAGGAAAAGAAGAATCTGGAAGAGAGCCTTGTCTCCATGGGCAAGCACCTGGAGTCACTGAGAGAGAGCTGCCAAAAGAGCCAGGCCGAATTGGAGGCCGCAACCGCAGAGCGTCAGAAAGTACTTGAGGCAATCGCCTCTCACATGGAGAACGCGAAGGGCAGCCGTGACCGCAGAGAGGGTGTACAGGCTTCTCTCCACCGGCTTCAGTTGCGCATTACTCAACTCGAAGGAGAACTGAGTTTCCTCTCGCGCAACCTCGAGGAGGATTACCGCATCTCCATCGAAAAGGCGCGTGAAGTCGCCCCACCGCTGCAGACCCGCAAAGAAGCGCAGGGAAAGGTCTCCTCTCTTCAATCCGCCCTTGAGGCCCTCGGCACTGTCAACCTGGGCGCGATGGAGGAGTATGAGCGGGTGAAAGCGAGGCTCGACCTTCTCTCCACCCAGCGAACCGATCTGGAAAAGGCGCGGGAAGACCTGGAGAAAGTGATCGCGGAGATTGACAATACCGCCAGAGAGAAGTTCCTGGAATGTTTCCACGCGGTGCAGAAGGAATTCGACACCCTCTTCAAGCGATTGTTCAACGGCGGTGAGACTGAATTGCGCCTGAGCGGAGAAGGAGAGGTTCTGGAAGCAGGTATTGATGTCGAAGTCGTGGTGCCCGGCAAGCGCCGCCAGAACCTGATGCTGTTGTCCGGCGGAGAGCGGGCGCTGACCGCCATGGCCTTCGTCTTCTCCCTGCTAAAGGTGAAGCCCACCCCCTTCGTAGTGCTGGACGAGATAGATGCTCCGCTGGATGACTCCAATGTGGACAGATATGCTGCGCTCCTGAAGGAGTTCTCCCGGGAGTCTCAGTTCATCATCATCACCCACAACAAGGGCACCATGGAAGCCGCCGACACGCTCTATGGAGTAACCATGGCGAAAGCTGGTGTCTCCACCCTCATCAGCATGAAACTCACCGAGCTCCCCGCCGCGTGAAGAGGTGGGTAGGGGAAGCCTGAGGGAGACGCCGGGGATCTAATAAGTCACTTCTTCTGTGCTGTGTTATAATTATTATGAAAGTCCGCGAACTGGTTCGCCTGCTTGAAAAGAATGGCTGGAGGCTTGTCCGTACGCGGGGAAGTCACCGACAGTTTATTCATCCGGACCGGCCGGGAGCAGTCACCGTGGCCGGCAATCTTGGTCGGGACATACCGCCTGGCACATTGCACGCAATACTGAAAGCAACGGGCTTAGAGGAAGGGCACTTATGAATTACCTTGTTGTGGTCGAGGAAGGTGAGACCGGCTTCGGCGCGTATGTGCCGGACCTTCCCGGTTGTGTGGCCGTGGGTGAAACAGAGCAAGAGGTGATTCATCTCATCCGAGATGCCGTCAGACTTCACCTGGAAGCCCTGCAAGAACAGGGCCTGCCCATTCCCAAGCCCCGCTCCCATGCCGAACTAGTCGGTGCAGGTATCCAATAGAATCGTGCAAGAGAAACGTCCCGTTGGATGATTCCCTCGCGGATGGACGCCCCTAACCGCAGGCGCACCGAACTCCCCGCCGCGTAAGAGCGCGGTAGTCTGATCCGGCGCGGTGAGCGAAACAGTAAACAGAACAGGGGCGGCCCATTGTGGGCCGCCCCTCTCACAACTGTTCGCGGGTTTAGAGATCAGTATTCAGTCACCTCTCGCCGTTGGAGATCTTCCGCATCCTGTCTTGGCGGCAGCGAAATGCCGGGGAAGGTCACTTTCTGTCCTGGTGTCGGTCCCGGATCCGGAGCCGGTTCTATGGTAATATCAACCGTGCGAGGAAGATCCAGAGCGACCTTGCTTTCCTGCCGCAGCATCTTGATCGTCCAGAAGCACTCCTGGGCTGATCCTCGCGGCCGGATGATGCATGAAGCCGAGTCGGGCTGCTCGTAAGCGACACCGGCATCATTCGCAATCCGAATAACGGGAAAATACCCGCTATATGTTCCAGGGTCAAATCCCGACTTCGACACCCAGCTCATTGTGAGGTATACATCTCCGTTGACGTTTACATCAATGGCGTGAAGTGTAACAAACCAGTCTTCAGTCTCTTCTGTCACCAAGACATTGTCTGTGCGTCTCCACCAGGTCCCGCGTCTGAGGGTTGTCCCTGGCGGCGGTTCAACTGTCGCTATACCTGTTGGCAGCGCTACATCCCATTCCACCACTTCGGTCTCATAGATCAGCTCCCAACTGCCGTCCAGAAGGAAATATTTCTCCAGTGAAACCAGCCGGCCGCTTTCAGGCTCCAGGGTGGCAATAATCTTCTTCAGACCTGTATGAGGCCCCCAGGAGGTCTCGTGTTCCATTTCCACCACATCATACTCTTCACCTGACAGGCCCCACTCTCGTCGCGCGCTGATAGTGGCACCCTCCCTGTAGGAGAGCGATTTCTCAATCGCGTCGTATGTGCCAAGGCTGGTTCTTAAGGCTAATTCCATTATCTCTTCACCAGATAAGGCGGGGCTTGCGAATTCATGCAAGTAGGGGTGAGCGTAAGTGGTGTAGCGGGTGGGCGTCTGCAAGTGCAGATAGGAAAGAACGCCGTCTATATAACGCTCGTTGCGATATATCCCTTCCGAGGAGGCCCAGATTTCAATTTCAGCTTCTTCGTTCTTGCTGTCCCAGGAGCGGGCGATGATATGGAGCGTGTCCGCCTCCCCTGCAGCCTCATAGATGCGGGCAAAGGCCTGCGCCGGCTCCAAATCCTTGCCGGAAAAGGGGAATAGGCCCAACACCAACAGCACCACGGCAACCGCGCCCGCGGCGATCGCAGTAATACGCAATCTCCGAGATAAACGCCGCGGCCGAGACGCAACCATCGCGCTCACCGTCCGCTCTTCTAGGCCCGCGTCCAGCGGCGCGCGCAGCCTTTTAAAAACCTGAGTCAATCTCTCTTCAACAGATTCACCTTTCATCTTGAGCCAGCCTTTCTCGGGCTTTCTGTTTCGCCCGACGGAGTAGTGAATGGACGGCTCGCTCCGATCTGCCCAAGATATTCCCAATCTCCCGCAGAGAGAATTCGTCAACAGACTGCAAAATGAGAGCCTCCATCTCCAAATCCGAGAGCGCCTCGGCCAGGGCCGCGAATTGCCGCTGTGCATCGAGCCTGGCCGACGCGCGGGAGGCCAAATCCTGACCATCCGATATTTCAGCCACCGCCTCCATTGACGTCTCCGCGCCTGGAGGAATGGACTTCAATCTCTTTTTCTTGCGTATTGCCCCGATTACATGGCGGCGGGCAATCCCGTAGAGCCACGCCTTCAGGGAGGATTTTCGATGGAACTTGTTGATATTCCGCACCGCGTCAACACAAGTCCGGGCGACTATGTCTTCGGCACACTCGCCGTCTCCCCCCAAGCGAATGATGGCGAAGCGATGGATGGCAGGGGCAAAGCGGCGGTAAAAAGCGGTGCAGGCCTCCGAGGATTGCTCGCGCAGGCCTTCAACCAAGGCTTCCTCACGGTCCTCATCAGCCGGGTCATTTGCCGCCAAAATCTCATACTCCATACCAACCTCCGAAGAGGGGCAAACCGAAGCAAAGTCGTCCACTAGATTAATAACGCGGTCTTCCTCCGAAGTGCGCGGTCTCGCGGGATGTCCGCTCGGATCCGCAGACGGGGTGGGTTGAGATGGAGCGCGGGCATCAGGGAACCTCTTGCTGTCCCAGAGGCAGCCATAGCAGCAGCACACCGGCGAGCAAACCGGACATACCTCCAAACCAGAAGGGCCATGCCGGGGAGATGCTCCACAAGGCCCCCGCGATAATGCTGGCCGGCAGCAGCGCCACACCTGTGACGGTATTGAATGTTCCCAGCGCCGTTCCCAGCAATCCCTTGGGAGCCAGATCCGCCGCATAAGCCCGCTGCATCCCATCGGTCACGGCAATATAGAGCCCGTAAAAGGCAAAAAGTATCCATGTCGCGCCAGGGCCTTGTGCCACCGCAAATCCTGCGTAGACCGCGGCGGACAGCAGATAGCCGATGATCAGCATCCACCTTCTGCCCAGCCGGTCCGAGAGAGCCCCGGCGGGGGCGGAGAAGATTGACGCGCCTATATAAATGAGGACATAACCTGCCGGAACCAGTCCCACGCTCAGCCCCAGGTCCTGCGCCCGTAGCAGAAGGAACATATTGGAGGAATTGCCTATGGCGAAAAGAGTTGCCACCAGACAGAAGAGCCCGAAAGGCCCCTTCAGAGTCTTCAAATTGATAGAAGGGAGCGGGCGGTCGTGATTGCGCGGAACAGCCTTCTCCTTCACTCCCAGCCACAGGATGACCACCCCCAGAAGGCCGGGGATGAAGGCAAACATGAAGAGACGGCGATAGTTGATTTCAGGGATCGCGATTGCATTCGTTCCGATGAGCGGAGAGCCGAGCAGGGACAATACTCCCATCGCCACCAGCGGCCCCAGGACGGCCCCCGCGTGATCCATGGCGCGTTGGATGCCAAAGGCGCGCCCGCGAATCTCCTGCGGGGCGGATTGCGCGATGAGCGCATCCCGCGGGGAGGTGCGGATTCCCTTGCCCACCCTATCCGTGAATCTCGCCGCCAGCACATGCTGCCACGCCGTGGAAATGCCGATTATAGGCCTCATCAGCGCGGCCAGCGCATATCCGAAAATGGCCAGACCCTTTCTCCTGCCCAGCCGGTCGCTCAGCCAGCCGGAAAAGAGATTGGCCAAGGCCGCGGTGCTCTCCGCCACACCCTCGATGAGCCCGATGGCGATACTGCCCGCGCCCAGCACACTCTTCAAGAAGAAGGGTATGAGCGGATAGACCATCTCTGAGGAGATGTCCGAAAAGAAACTCACCAGGCCCAAAGCGAATACACTTCGCGGGACTTTTGTTGTTGCTTTACGGTCTGTGGCGTCGTTCAACTTATCCTTCAATCTTGCCTCGAAAAACCTCGCGGGCGGGGCCCACTACCCAGAGGTCGCCATTACAGTCCCATCGCGTCCGAAGGCATCCGCCGGGATAGATAATCTCCGCCTGCCTGGGGGTGAGTCCTTTCAAATGGGCGGCGGCGAGAACAGCGGCGGCTCCGGTCCCGCAAGACAGCGATTCACCGACCTCCCCCCTCTCCCAGGTTCGGGCTAGGAGGCGGGTCTCAGTCTCCACCTTCACGAAACTCACTGTCGCCTGTTCCGGGAAAAAGCGGTGGGCCATGATCTGCGGCCCCAACCGGTCGAGATTGGAAAGGGCCTCGGAAAAGACAATGGCGTGGGGGGTGCCGGTTGAGAG
>JABAOC010001894.1_pt1 | contig 24956 bp, 19 predicted proteins | sample 7062161 | NCBI WGS metagenome assembly JABAOC01 (sample SAMN14538625, study PRJNA623070) | marine sediment metagenome | biome: marine biome [ENVO:00000428]; feature: marine pelagic biome [ENVO:01000023]; material: deep marine sediment [ENVO:00002113] | place: India: Gulf of Khambhat ... | reverse complement strand
TCCGATAACCACCCCGATCATTCCAAGCGGAATAGTTGCTAAAATAATTACTGGACGACGGATGGAGTTGAATTGTATGACCAAAAGGAGAATGATTATTAATCCTGCGATCGGTAATTTCTCATTGATAGAATTGCTGGCTTCTACTGAACTTTCCATTTCGCCACCTAACTCGTATTTGTAGCCAATGTCCCAATTTGCTTGTTCTTGCTTAAGCCATTTATCCATTTCCAGGGCAACAGCAATCGGGGTGGTTTCATTGGTAACATCACATTTTACACTTACGACTTTCAGCAAGTCGCGCCGTCTTATTTTTGACGATTCCCAGACAATTTCCAGGTCTGCAACCTGCTTTAGCGGTACATTTTGTCCTGTAACCTGAGAGTAAACATTGATAGTTTCCAGCTTCCCGATATCCTGACGCTCAGCAGCTACCGAACGAAGTGTAATCGGAATGACGTTATCTTCTTCACGATATTGTGTGGTTACGATGCCAGTGAGGGCTGTTTGCAACGAAAATGCAATGTCCTGGTTGGTCACGCCCGCACGCCTGGCACGTGCCTGGTTAATATTTACGACCAGTTTCTTTGTTCGCAGACCCCAATCATCATGAATACTCTTTGTTCCTTTAATATTTACGAGTTGAGCTTTTACTTTGTCTGCCAATTTAAAGACTTCATCTCGATCTTTACCCATAAGGCGAATAACTACTGGAAAATCAGGAGGCGGTCCATAAGTAAGACGGCTAATATTCGGTCGGACGTCTGGGTAGTTGTTGATGCAAAAGGCTTCGGTTTTCTTTACCAGCGTATCCAGCATTGGTCCTCCAGTTGTTGTATTGATGACAAAGCAAGCATATCCTGGATTTGCCTGTTCTGGATTAAAACCCAGCACAAACCTCGGCGGCCCCTGCCCGATAAAAGTGAACCAATTAATTATCCCATCTGTTCGCGATGAATCGGCGATGAGTTCTTGTTTCATGTAAGATTCAACTTCAGCTACGATTTCTACTGTCCGTTGGATCGGAGTTCCAATGGGAAGATTCAATTCAGCCGTATAAGTCGCTTTGTCATTTTCTGGAAAGAAAATATCAGGAATAAACATAAAGCCCTGCATTACAATGATGAAAATAACAAAAACAGCGATCACCGTCAGCCCACGACGTTTAAGCAGTGTAATTAAAAACGAACGATACTTTTGATAGAATTTGGTATTGTATGATTGTTCAGTAGATTTTTTCTTCACTTTCAGGAAAAAAACACAAAGCATGGGAATCACGGTCAATGTCAAAAGCCATGAAGAAAGCAGGGTGATGGTTACAACTTTAAAAAGTGGCGCACAATATTCACCGACGTCTGATTCGGCCAGATAAATCGGTAGAAATGCAGCGGACGTGGTGAGTGACGATGTGAGTAGGGGAACTCTTAATTCACTTGCCGATCTGATAGCGGCATCGAGTGGTTTTTCTCCTGCTGCTATCTGTACCATGATTGATTCTGACATAACAATGGCATTGTCAACCAGCAAGCCGAGAGCAATAATCAGCGAGGCAATGGACATCATGTCGAGTCCAATATTAAAAACACCCATCAATAAGATGCTCATAATCATTGCCATAGGAACCAGGGAAGCAACGACTAATCCAGTACGAATTCCCAAGAAAAGCAGCATGACCAACAGAACAACTCCTACAGCCTGAAGAAGGTTGCTGGTAAATGATCTCACTTTTGTATTGACATCATCAGGTTGAAATGCCACAAAGTCGAATTCAATTCCAATAGGATAAACTGTTTGTATATAAGCGATTTTTTCTTTGACCTGCTCCCCAAGTCTGATGATATTTCCGCCCTCACGCATATTGACTGCCAGCGCCAGAGCCTGACCCCCACTGGAATGGACGATGGATTGCGGTGGATCAATATATCCACGATAAATGTGTGCTACATCTTCCAGGTAAATTAAATCCGGTCTGCCAGGAATGCTAATCAATGTACGCTTGAGATCATCTACTGACTCAAAATTACCAGTTGGTTCTAAAACAATATTTTCTCGTTCTGATGTAACATCTCCACCAGATAGGATAATGTTTTTACTGGCAAGAATGTTGATGAGGTAAGTTGGTGAAATTCCAAGTTCCGAAAGACGAGCATTGTTGTATTCCACAAATATTTGCTCTTCCTGAGCACCGTGAATTTCGACTTTGGCAACTTCATCGGCTGTCAGAAGTTCATTGCGGACTTCATCAGCGACTTCTTTTAATTCCGCATAATTATAGCCTTCACCTGTTAGCGTCACAATTGTTCCAAACACATCTCCAAATTCATCATTGACACGGGGTCCGATAATACCTAATGGCAATTCGCCACGGTTTTTGGTGCGCTCGACTTTTCTGCGCAGATTATCCCATATAGGACGCATCTCTGTGTATTCCTCTTTTACACCAATGATAATAACGGAGATACCAGTCTTGGACTCGCTATAAAGAAAGTCGATTTCGGGCATCTCTTGAATGGCTTTTTCCAGTTTATCTGTGACGAGCATCTCTACTCGCTCTGGACTTGCCCCTGGAAAATCAGTAGTGACCAATGCCCATCGGATAGTAAAACCAGGATCCTCAGCACGGGGCATGGTGCGAAATGTATTGAAGCCTCCAAGTAATATCAAAATCAGAGCAACAGCCGTAATGCGATTTTTTTCAATTGCAAATTTTGTTATATTCATGGAAAAATCTCCCAGTCTATTTTATCACAAATAAATATGTTTTATGCCAAACCTAATTCAAAATATCTTACTTTGAAAAAAGAACCGCAACTAAAATGTTTTAAAATTAATTTTGTTGCTGTTCTATTTTCGTTGCTAATAAATTTTTAAGCCCAATCTATAATTTAACTTTCAAACTATCTGAAATCCGACTCATTCCAGCAGTTACGACAAAATTTCCATCGGAAAGTCCTTCAAATATCTCAATTCCGTCTATTGTTAATTCTCCAATTGTAACAGGACAGCGATGGATAATTCCAAAACCTTCTTCATCTTCAATCGGCTTGACAACATATACAAAGCGTCCATAGCGATCTTCAACGACTGCATGAGACGGTACTATAAATCGTTCTCTTTCATCTTTTGATTCGAATTGACAGACAACTGAAGCCGCCATTCCAGGTAGAATGGCATCGTCTTGCTCATCTAACCTTACTGTGGCAGGATATGTTGTCCCAATCCCTGTTGCTGCAACCCCGACCTCCAAAACTGTGGCAGAAAATTCTTTGTCTGGAATTGCATCAAATTTAACAGTTACTTTATTGCCCTCTTTCATTTTAGTTATCAATATTTCTGGAATAGAAATCTTGACTTCGATGTGAGATCCTGATGTGAGGACAACTACTGGATATCCTGCCTGGATGTTTTCATTCACCTCAACATTGACAGCGGCAATGGCACCATCGACTGGGGCTATAAGCTTTGTATAACTTAACTGTGATTTTGCCAATTCAAACTGCTTTTCAGCAGCTCTAACCGCAGCTTTTGCTGATTCATTTGCAGCTCGAGCTGCATCATATTGGCTTTTTGAAATATTATTACTTTCGAAGAGCGTCCTGACTCGCTCAAAATTTGACTTTGCGTTTCTGTCCTGCGCCTTAGCCTGAGTAAGTGCTGCCTCTGCCTGCTGAACTTGCAGTTCATAATCACCTTTTTCTAATTCAGCAATGAGTTGTCCTCTTCTGATATTGTCACCAACAAGCACTGCTAATCTTTTCACAGTTCCTGGAACTTTGAAGCTCAATCTTGATTCCATGCCAGCTTGAGCTACGCCCGTAAAAGTGCGAACTCTGGAGCCCCCGGTTGAATAAATCTGCATGTATCGAACAGGTCGAATGATTTGTTCCTCCTGTACCTCTTTGCCACATGAAATACAAAAAAGTGCGGTTGATAAAATTATGCAAAAGGATTTTAATTTAGACATATCTCCTCCTAAAAATTTAATTTTGTACAATTTTTCAAAGGAATTAAAGGATTAAGTTTAGGCATATCTTAATTAAAATATAGAAGTTAAAATCCTTACGGATTAACTCTAAATTATGATAGAAAATGTCACTCAATGGACAATCCTGACTTTTTAAAATAGGTATTTGCTCTTTCAAAAAAATCCCGCCTTCTTTTATCAGTTGAGAAAAAGTTAAAGTGTCCGTAAGCTCGCTCCACTTCCATCAAATCGATCAGAAAGTCATAGACAGAATTAGCAGCGACCTGATCCGTCACCAACGCAGCGTATTGGGCATCTAACAACTCAACAACAGACACCAGCCCCTGGGAATAAGATTCCTGTACAACCTGAAGTGATTTTTCAGCGGCTTCAGCAGCAAGTTTGGCTTGCTGAATGGAAGCGTACGATGCACCTGCTAAGTGCAAAGCTGATCGAATACGCTGCTCAATTCGTTCGGCAAATGCATCTCGCTGCGTTTGAAGTTGATTCAACTCCTTTAAAGCCTTTTGTCGTACAAAGAATTTTTCTCCGCTTCTAAAAAGTGGAAATGAAACATTTAAGCCAATATTCCAGGATAAATCTTTGGGCGGTTTAAATGATTGAGAAAATATTTGTCCCAAAGGTTGATATTCTGGCGGCAGCGATGATAAATCAAAAGTTGCTTCTTTTCCTGCCCCCGCCCTGGTATAAATATTATCAACCTGTCCTTGAAGTGCAATTGTGGGAGACCAAAATCTATTGGTAGCAGATCGTAACACTCTTCTTTGAACGGCAATAGCAGCATCTAGAGCAGCCAATTCGGGTGAGTTTCGCAGCGCTTCTTCTGACATAAACTGCCGAAAAATTCTAAATACCTGTTTGTTTTCAATGTATTTAAATATCTCACCGTAAGATGTAATTAAAGTTGGATCATCTAAATCGATTTCCTGTGTTAAAAAATCTTCCTCAGCAGGACGATGCAGCAGGCGATTTAATTGAATCTCTGCTAAATTTCTTTGCGTGTTCGCATCAATACCCGCCTTTCGGTTGGTGGCAATCTCACTCTCCCATCGGTAAACTTCGGCTGGACCCGCGCTACCGACAACTTCTCGAACTTTTGCTAAATCCAAATTTTCCCTGGTGAGTTTGAGATTCTCCTGCTGAATTCTTTCATGAGTCTTGGCTCGAAGCACATTGAGGTACGCCGTTGCTGCATCCCTGGTAATATCAAGTTTGAGTTGTTCCAGTTCATATTCACGGGATTTTTGGATATTTTTCTGAATCGATAGGTTTGCCCATGCTGGTTCTGAAAAGATGATCTGTGTTGCTGTGGCTGATCCGCTCAGAGTCTTTTCCGCCTGCTGTCCAAAGCTCCTTTCTGCTCGATCTTTATCGATGACCACATAAGTTCCCGAAATATCAATTGCAGGCATAAGCTTAGAACGTGCTTCATTAACATTTTGCCATCCCGCGGACACGTAATATCCTCTTACAGCAAGATCTAAATTTGTTGCAACTGCTTCCTGTACAACTTTATTTAAATCCAAAATTCGATCTATCGGACGCAACTCTCTACCAATAACCTCCGCTTCATTAATCACTGCCCAGGATGGAGAAATGCCGATAGTTCGTACCGTTGCATCATTAATAGTTAATTGTTGCTTAAGCGAAATAGCAACGGGAATAGACTCAGGTTTTTCGCCCAAAAGAATACGCTGCACATTCAAAGCAACTCGGCGAGAAATTCGATTGATAACATCTTTATTTAAACCAGCTAAAAGTCCCTGTTCAACTCTTTCTGCACCTGCATAAGAGAAGCCTGGTAATTTTCGATTAATAAGTTCTTTTGCAAGTATCTCGTATTCTTCATCTGAAATTTGGGGAAGAGGAAGGACATATACAGCTTCAATATCATCTGGTAATTGTGATAAAGCTTGTTGAACTGAGAACCCGACACGAACGATTTGCACTTCGAGATCTAATTCCTCTAAATATTCATCGCAGCGCTGTTCAAGATCTGGAAAAGCATCAAGTAAATATTTGTTCATCAAAACACCAAGTTTTTTAAACGGGACAATATCTTTGAATATATTTATGTCTCGCTCAAATGGTTTGGGAACGCTGATATAATTGAGATTTTTTACACCACTCGTCCCATCTTTAATCGGTAGTTCTTGAAAAGCAGCATCGATGATGTAAGGTGCAATGATTGGTCTTGAGAGCGCTTGCCGATGACACACCTCATTGCTGGAAATACTGCCCAATGTGATGATCAGATCCACCTCTCGATCTGCCAAAAGTTGATCTATCGTTTTTCTAATTTCACTGATAGTCCAATCTGCTTGAAGAGTTTTAAATTGAACATCAAATTCTCCAGTTGTTAATTCGACAATTTCACGTTTTATACTTTTCAACATTTCGTTTTCCTCTCCCCAGGGCCCATCAATGACCAGACCTATATTAACGGTCTTAATATTTTGACCTAGTGAAAGAGAAAATGAAAAAAATATGAAAAGTAAAGTGAAAAAAATAGGTTTTTTGAATTTCATAAAATCCCTCTACATTTAATTTATGAGTTTAGTTAATTTGATTTTTATTCTACTAAATTGAATCTGTTTCAGCTAATATTTTGTTTTACAAATTTGTTAACTTTTATATATAATATTATTCTGGATAAAGTTAAGTATTTTTTTGGGTCAATGACTTAGCGATGAACAATCCCACCAATCGACTTATAATAATAGCAATATACATAACACCAATGATTGCTTCGATTATTGCTAATGATCTAGCGCCAGCGGTTATTGGAATTATCTCACCGTATCCCAGGGTTGTCAGTGTAATATAACTGAAATATACAAGATCGGACAGGTTTACAACACCACTGATATTGTTAACAATCGAACCCGCTTGGATCGCTTCCAGCAACATATAAATTGTGCTCCATATATAATCCCATATCTACTCCTATTCTTGATTTTTTTGTTGTAAAACTAAAATCAAAAAGTGAATTTAGTTTTTCGGCAGGAATAGGTCTTCTTGTATCTGAAAGTTTAATGAGAATATTTTTGTCATCTACTGATGTTGTAATTTTTATAACACCTTCATTTTCAATGGCACGAATTGCGTTGGTTAACAAAGTCATAAAAGCTTGATTGAGTTCACCTGTAAAACAATGTACCTGGGGAAGATCACCATATTCCTTTATAACCTGTATGCCTTCTCGAATTTCATGCTGAATTAACGTCAGCGTACTTTCAATCCCTTCATGAATATCAACCTTCTGAAATTCGGCCTCATCCAACCTGGCGAAATTTTTAAAACTCTTCACGATATCGATTATCCGCTTGCAGGCAGTTTTGCTTGTTTTATTATTTTTTTTCAAAAAAGCAATAATTTTTTTTGTATCGCTTAGATCTATTAATTCATTTATATTACCCAATACTTGTTCTATTTTTTTATAACACGACTCATTTAAGTTAATATTGCTGTTAATAACTCCGATTGGATTGTTTATTTCATGCGCTATACCAGCAGTGAGTTGTCCTAATGAAGCCATTTTTTCAGATTGGACTAATTCTATCTGGGTCTTTTTGAGTTCAGCAAGTGTCGTTTCAAGCTCGCTGTTTGTTGCCGTTAAATCAACGACCAATTTTTCTGCTTTGGTATGCTCTTTTTGAAAAGCGTTGACAAAATAACGCATGGAGACAAAAATGATTATCGAAAGTACTAAAATTGCTATTCCATTACTAACCATTAAATCACCGTGTGATCCATTTAATTTTTCAAACGATATTGGGAGTTCAGCAAATTGGGTAAAGTATTCATCTATATTTAGAAAAATAATTACAAGAAACAGGTAAGCAACAAACCAATAGGTGGCTTTTCTAATGTCTTGAAACATTAATGAGCCAAATGGAGCTAAGATTGACCACGCTATAATAGGAACAGAACCCTGTCCCGAAAATCCCCCTATACTGGACTGAAAGAAGGCAGGAATACACAGGATCATTATTAAGAAGGGATAAAGAAGTATGCCGAATCGTTTGGTAATGAAATAAATGAATAATGCTGTTCCAACAACTATGTTAAAGCTAAAGGGCATTAAAATTTCAATGACAGGGCGTGAAGTAATTAAGCCTTGTGTAATAGAAATGACGCCTGTGAGGCAGCAAAAAAGAGCTATCATAACTAATGTTACTTTTTGTCGCTTTTCCCTTGGGGAATCTGTCTCTAAAGTACTAGCTCTTTCGAGACGATTCCACAAATTGGAAAAATGGTTTTTCATATATTACCTCTTGAATAAGAACTGTTTTTAAATTATAATAAACAGGCTATATTAAAATTTTGATTGAAGCTCTTTTTATCTTTTCAATACAGCTTTTTTTAACAAGCTTAATCCAAATCTGATGGTTTTTAGCTTTCCAAAAGAATGTAATCTGGCATTGTAAAATGTTGTCTTAAATATTTCATACACACTTATCTCATGCTCTCCGTTAAAGACATTATACCCAACCTTCTCAATCCTTTCCATTGTCTTCTTATATAAAGAAACCAATAAATTCAATATAAACCCACAATCTACATCCAGTTTGGGGGAAAGCTCGTTCACCAACATCTCGCCCTTGTCGCCATATTTTCTGGCACGCTCAATTTGATACTTCATCAACTCAATAAAATTACTATTTATTAATCCACTTTGTTTGAAGCTCCAGAGATCAGCTTCGGTAACGGTAAATTCATTCAAATCTGCTAACGGTAAATAGATCAGTCCTTTAGCATCCAATTCTAAATCGGACGATATATCTCTTAAAATGTGAGTCAAATAGCAAAAGATGGCAAGGTCTTTGGCGTAGACATAAGGATCAACACCTTTCACGGCGCAATCATACTTGCTGCCATTATGCGCGGCAATTAGGACATACAAGCAGACAGTCGCAGGAGCAATGGCAGCGCCTTCCGTGTACTCCAGAAATTGTTCATACGTTTGGAATCTGAAGTTTTCTATATCCCATCTCATTGCTTTTGCCAGCTTAGCCCAGGGTGTGAGTGGGAAATTAAATGTTTGGAAAGTATCAGCTAATGCCATCAGGATTGGGCTGTCAAAATTTTTTCCGTGATGACAATCAGAAATTAATATTTCCCACCTGGTTATTTCATTTAGATAAAATTTTCTTTCATCCAGGGTGAGTTTACTTCTATTTCTGATACCATCAACGAGATCATCAAGTATCCGCATTGACGCATAAGATGAACAGAACGCGTTGAATTTGTTGTTATCTTTGAAAAATCGTGATACATGATATAAAAAAGGATTTTTCTTTTTTGCAATGTTTTCGCAGTAACTGTAGCTGGATTCCAGGCTCAAGTTTTCTGTTTTTTCAAAATCAATTGGCTGCATCGGTTCAGATTTCATATCTATTTCTTTTTGTTGAGACTCAAACTTCCACGCGTAATCATTTATATTCTTTTAATGTAATTTACTTTTATTATAACGAGCATGTAAATGGGTTCAAAAAATATGCGCCGTTTTTGAGTCCATATTTAATAACTTAATCAAGTGTGCTTTTTCAAAAAATTTATTTTTCCTCAATCATTTGAAATGCACTGTGGTTTAATCAGCTATTTAATGGCATAAAGACATCCCAGGATGATCGACGCACCCCTGCCATGGAAAGCCAAATAGAAGACCTCCCACAATAATAAAAATCATCACGATGTATAACACCGCAATAAGTAATGCATTGTAACGCGTGCGTATTCCTCGTAAAGCCATTACGGCAAAAAGCGTTGCGGCTAATGGCATCATATTACAGGTGGGGGCTACACCTCCTAACATGCTGTGCCAAAGCGTATTTATGGGCGCAAGGCATACGCAGTGCGGTACAAGACCAAGAACAATTATCGGAATCAGGAATGCACCAATAGTTTGACCTCGATGAAGTCGGAAGGCAGTAATCGCAGCCAATATAATCAATACAAGATTTAGTAAATGACAGGCAGCATTACAGGCACGGAGACCGATGCCGCAAACCTGGCTGCTCACAATAAATGCAAGGGGCATGGACAATAGAAGAATCAATCGAAACTTTCCCTCAGGCACCTCTCCTGCACTGCGAACCCCCCTCGGCATTTCCATCGTCAAAATCCCGACTGTAATGAAGGCGATGCCTACGATCCAAACGAGCCATTGATAAGTGAACGTCATGTTCAAGATATAGCTCACTCCTGTAATAACAATCGCGAGCCCAACAAGTATTAATCCTACTGTTGCAGTTCGAACCTCTAATGGTTTCAAAGTGGTTTGTGTGTTTGTGCTTCCCATTTTTTCTCTCCTTCTTTAATTTAAAGTTACATGGAATTATTTACCTATTGACTCAGTGGCTTCAATTGAGAAAAAGCATTATTTCTCACACCCTTCCCTTGTTACTATATCTATATATTCAGACTGGCAGAGTTCCAATACTGTTTATTTTCCGAAATAATGAATGCCCACGACATTCAAATTACTAACCTCAGCCATACCAGGGCTTTTCATCTGGCTCAACCTGTAATCCCTTTAACGCATTGTTGAGTCCGCTGAACAGATCGACGACAGCCATTAATTCAAGGATACCTTCATCATCCAGACCAAGTTTCCGCACCGCGGAAGTATGTACCGATATTCAATAATCACACCCGATGACCGCTGATACAGCAACAGCGATAATCTCCCTGGTCAATTTGTCAAGTTTACCAGGTTCATGCATGATTGTTTTGGTTTTGTTCCATTGTGATTCTAAATAATCAGGTTTGACCGCCATGGATTTGTACATATTGGGAACAAAATCAATTCCAAGCGTTTCCATGATTTCATCGTAAATTGCCTTGACTTTTCCCCTAGCTTCTGTTTCTGTAATCATCTTAATTGAAACCAAAATACGCCTCCATTTGATTTGTCAAAAAATGTTTTACTAGCTTTTAAGAGAGTTATTCTGCGCGGAGGTAATGGCAGGTTTGTTAAAATATGAGCTAACATATATATTATAAAATATGGAACATATATATTTTATTAAATAGAATATATAAAATAATTTCTATTAAATCAAGAAAAAAATTAATTTTTTTAATAAGGTTAGGTGACGGAGTATTTAAGGACAGAGTATTGATACGAAAAAATAATCTAAAAGAAAGGCAAACAAATTCAGAGAATAAATTAATCGGCAATTTTATTCAACAATCTATCACACTACGATTAAGGAAAAAAGTATCAAGTCACTCCAATCATTTTTTCAACCGACGTTTGTCCCATAAGGCTGAAATAAGCATCACCACTCCAGCCACGATAATCAAAATGGGTACCAGGGAAAGTTTTATTTGGAGTAATTCCCAGATACCACTTATTACGAAAAGTAAGCCGACAACAATCCAGAATCCTTCTGCTTTAAGATTGAAATACTTACGGGCTATCTGCCCACCCAGGGTGATGACCCCAACGCCCAGTAATCCTATTGCAAAGCCGAAGTTCGCAAGAAATGCAATTCCAATCCAGATAAAGAATAATCCCCAACCCGTTACATCCAACTTTTTAGCAAGAGCAGCTCTTTCGGTCGTATTCTGATCTTCAGTCTGCTTGGTGCTTTTCTCGTCAAGACTTTGATTATTCATAATAGTACCTCCAGAAATTTTAGTTAAATCTTTTTATTTTTTTGGCTTCAAAATTAATTGTGTTTTTCCACTGTTGAAGATCTAAGTCCGTAGCCAACGATTCCCCCAAGAACTATTCCAAATACAAGGTGAGGTATGGTAGAGAAGTAGAGCATCCTTGTTATTGGAATGCCAGTTATAATTGCAAATGGTACACAACCAAAAGGAATTGTTATCACTCCCAATAAAATACCCAGTCCCAATCCTTTTCTCATCGAATCAATCCGAAAGGTATCAACCTTTAGCACGACAAAAATGAATAGAATGCCTAATAATGATCCAGCAACAAAGTGTAACGGTATGCCTAAAAGGACGCCCCCTCCCAACACTGATCCAATTAATTCAAGGTAGGTATCTATTGGCAGTCTAATTATTGAAAACTCGACGATCATAACGATGTCCATCACTATCATACCCGCCAGGCCGCCGATAATCCCATATATGATTCCTCTTTTGAGTGTTTTGTGTTCGGTAGCCATTTCTTTATCTCCTTCTACATTCAGTTTATTCTGAATTTTTGTTGGCGAAAAAACATCATAACGAATAGTGGTACACAGTATCTTAAACCTTATTGTTTTAATCTCCTTTATTGATGCTATAGCGATTGAGAATATTTGAATTGATTTTCACCACTCTTATTTTGAGAGTGGCTAGATGAATTCAGGATTAGAATATGCAGAGGAAATTTTGAGATGAAAGTTAAAAATGACATTCAAAAAAATAAATATAATTGTTCTAAAAAGCAAGCAAAATAATTATTTTTCAAATTAAAGGTAAGCGAACCGAAAACGTTGTACCTTTCCCAGCTTCATTTTCAACTTTTATTTGTCCACTATGTTTTTGAGTAATCTTAAAACAACTCCATGATAACAATGTCGAAACTGGAATCATCTTTGCCAAACCCAAAATCAATTCGCAGGTTCACTTTCTGCTCGGGGATCAGGGCAAATCGGATTCCGAATCCTGCTGAAGGTTTGAGTTCTTTCATAGAAATTTTTCCAAATTCATGAGCAACCTGTCCACAGCCTGCAAATCCAACCAATCCAAACCGCCCGAACAGCGGCAGGCGGTATTCTGCCTGGAAAGCCACCAGATTTTTATCCTGAAAACGGCTTTGATAATAGCCTCGCAGGTACGTGCCCAATTGATTCAGGGGGTGAGATAGAAAAATTACCCATTTCTATTCTGTAACCTATTATTTTTAAATGGTCAATTAATTTAAAATGTTCAAGGAATATATCTCACCCCCTGAACATTTGGAATGGCGGATTTCCCGTATTAATACCAATTACTCCCTGGAAGGCAAGGATGTGTTTCTCAAACATCGGTCTATAATGCCTTAAATCCAGTAAATATGAATTGTATGTGAAATCACTTCCCAAACCAGCTTCATAAGCAACTGCTGAAAATTGATGGTAACTACCACTGGTGGGATAAAGATTGTTATCACGAGAATCATACGTGGCGATTAGGCCGATCCCTGAAACAGAACCGCCTTCACTGCCTAAAATGATTCCTTTATCCAGCAATTTTCCCACTTCTGTTTCGGTGAGTTTGGCATAAGCAAAATTATACTGAAATCCGACATACAATTTGGAGAATATCTTTTTCTGTAGGATGGGATTAAATTGAAAACGCCGTGAAGTATAATCCTCTTCATCATCTTTGCTGGTATTATTCCCGATGCCATAAAATTTATCAGGATAGTATAAATAAGCAATCCCGCCAGAAAGCTTGTAGCTACCCTGTTTAAAGTATAGCTCAGGGGCAACCTGGATAACGTACTGTTTGTTCTGTGTATAAAATGCTATCAATCCGATAGTTGAGGAATGCTGTTCAGACTCGGTTTCATACACAGCCTGTACACCTGCACCGCCTGCCAACCTGGTTTCATCGCTGTAGAAAATGATTGGGAACGCTCCAAAACTCCAGGCGCCTGCTCGTTTCTCTGTATGAGATACACTGGTGTCCTGTTCTGAAATTTTAACGTACCGAGAAGATGCGGAACCGACCGATGACCCGAATACCTGTTGAGCGAATACATTACTATTTATTCCGATTATAAGTAATGCTGAAGCAATGTATGGAAAAATTTTTCTGATGATTTTATTTGCTTCTTTCATGGTTTTGTCCTTTACGTTGGTTAAGATATTGATTTTTTCCCGTAGGCTCATTGTTGTTATTTTGGTAAGGTGTTCTGATGAGAATTTGGAATGTTGTATTAAGGGGATGAGATGAAGCAACTTTGAAATTTTGGATTTTATCAATATCGAGAACAAACGACTTAGGGATTTAAAATGGTTAACTTATTTTATCTCACTCCCTAATTTATAAAATTTTCATTAATATGGGCGTAAAAAAAGCAACGCCCTTGCTCGAAAGTAAAGGTGTCAAGCTAACGATACTATCTTTAGCGGTGTTCACCAGTGATTATATAAATTCATTTTATTGTCTTTCATAAAAACTTTGTAAATAATTATCTAATCTTTCTTTCGCAGATTGTAATGAAGGAAATTGCTTCTCGCAAACATCACTAAATCTTGATAAGACACGTCTGTTAATTTCTTCCTGATTTTCAAATATAGCCGTTGCAATAAAATGTACACCAAATTTTTCATGTTGGAGACAAGTTATCGTTGCATCTCTACATCTATCATCATTTAGAATAGCAAATACATATAATGGACGTCTGACTCCATTTATTCGGCAATCAACAATATATTTTCGTTCAGGATCATGCTTTGGATCATGATACTCAAAAATTCTTCGTTCTTTTAAAACCTTTGTCTCCAGAAGATTTTTGAAGTCATCAAAAAAAGTTGAACGTACTCGTTCTCGTTTTAAATAAGAAATATCAGTTATCTTAATTAGGCCCTGAATAAAACTATACATTGTATCTCCAAAATCATTATCTTCAATATAACTCCTTAATTCTCCTTCTCTATTTTCAATTCCATAAGATAATAAAATATCATCAATAATTTTTCTTCTTGGTCCTCTATCGAGATCAATCTCATCATAGCTGACATGCATAAAGGTATGTCCTTCATCCGATAAATACCATTGTTCATTTTCTTTTTTTAAAATGATGGGAAGATGATCTCCATCATCAAACATAAATGGAGTTAAGACAATATATCTATTCTTTCCTTCTTTATTAAGGTTAATTTCTTTACATACTTTTTCACGAAATTCGTTTATAATGAAAGTTTCTTCGCTCATATCAAATTCCCTCCCTAAATAGATCAAATTGAGAATTTCCAAGGTTCTTAAATTTATACGCTTTTAAAAAATAATTTAATGCTGAATTAAAATCATGATAAGCATTAGTTATTTCTGCAAAGCCATCAATAGGATAACCAGACACTTGATATCGCTGTGTTGCTAAGTGAATATGAAAAGCTGGACCAAATTTATACTCTGAATAACCGTGCTCCTTTTCCCACTTATTAGTATGTTCCGAAGAATGTTTACCATTACATCTGATCAATTTGTATTCTCTACTATCGCTATCTTTAAATATTAGAATAATAGAAAAGTCAAAAGTATTTATTTTATTACGACGCATAATGACTTTAAAATCGTCGCCCTTTTCACCTTTTACTACAAAACTACACTCTTCATGCTGGTAACTACTTTTTGGTTTTAATTGAAGTTGACTTTTCCAATTTTCAGGCAATAACTTTTCTTCTTTTAGTAAATCATTTATTTCCTCATCACTAAGAATTCTACTCATTAGCTTATCTCTGCTATTAAAACTACAGCATTACTTAAATTTTTAAGTAGCAAAAATATATTATATCCTCATCTGCTATATTCTATTTTGATTGTAGTATGTTTTTATGCCTAAAGTTTCAATATTTATTCATATTTTTTTTATTTATTCAATTTTTTCAATTTTATCCCCTAAAAACGACTTCCTACCCATATCATTCTATCATTCTCTAGCAAATTCTTTGCCTTATCTTCAAAAGCAATCTTCCCAATTTCAAACACATACACTCGATCTGCATTTCCCAACGCCATTCGTGCATTTTGCTCTGCAAGTAGAATCGTCGTACCATCTTTGTTGATTTCTTTTATGTTGTCAAAAACGATTTCTACAAAATTGAGAGAAAGTCACAGTGAAGGTAAGCTTCTATAATCCTTTCGTTTTTTGTAACTTCTTCTATTGTTCCTTCAGCTACTATTTCTCGAATCCCTTCACTCCCTTTTTATCGTTTCAGATCATTGATTATATAAGCTATTTTATCCCAAATTTTAAAACAACTCCATTATAACAATGTCGAAACTGGAATCGTCTTTGCCAATCCCAAAATCGATTCGCAGGTTAACTTTCTGCTCGGGGATCAGGGCAAATCGGATTCCGAATCCTGCAGAAGGTACTGTTTATTCGGTGTATAAAAAGCTATCAATCCGATTGTTGAAGAATGCTTTTCAGATTCTGTTTTATACACAGCCTGTACGCCTGCACCGCCTGCCAACCTGGTTTCATCACTATAGAAAATAATCGGAAACGCTCCAAAACTCCAGGCGTCTGCTTGTTTCTCTGTATGAGATACACTGGTGTCCTGCTCTGTAATTTCGACGTACCGAGAAAATTCAGAACCGACCGATGATCCGAGTACCTGTTGAGCTAGTACATTGCTATTTATTCCGATTATGAGTAATACTAATGCTATGTATGGGAAAAATTGTCTGATGTTTTTAGTTGGTTCTTTCATGCTTTTATCACAATAGCTTAGTTATGGGAGTATTTATACCGATGCCATTGCTTTAGCAAGTATAAACTGTACTGAAAACTGATTTGTTTTATATAAAATTAAGTCTTATGAAAATCCTTCGAAAGTTAAGCGATGGCATCGGTAACCAACCAAAAACTGAGGAAGTACCTTTTATCCCTTTCGTTGGTTAAGATATTGATTTTGTTTTCGCGCAGCCTCAATGATATTGTTTTAGTAAAGTGTTCTAAGTAGAAATTGGAAGGTCGTGTTTAAGGGGTGAGTTATATATCTGGACATTTTAGATCTTATCAATATCAAGAAATAAGGACTTATGTAGTTACACTAGCAAATTATTTTATCTAATCCCATAACATTAATTCTTTTATATTATTCTAGATGCCTATCGTATTTGATTATACTTTGAACGGTAATGAATTAAACTTTTAAGAAAGGCTGAGGCGAAGGCTAAGGCTAAAATTTCATTTGTCTTAGCCTCAGCCTTCGTCTAAAACAATTGTTCAAATTATACCCACTTGCAGTATATATATCTTCAAGATCTTTTCCGTATTTTTCTTATCATCAAATGTGCTTAAAGGCATCGTATCTTTTATTTAATATAGAATGTGGCATTTCGCATAACACATAAGATATGTGAAATCAGTCATATAACGGCAATTCTCAGTGGTGCAAGGTTTCAGGGCACATCACCTGCGAGTTCGAACAAAACCTTGATAGAGCAGTGATCTAACTAACTCAACTACAGTCCCTTGCATCCACTGCAGCAAAATGTTAGGTTCACTAACCTACTTCAACAATAGGGCTTTTCTTGTGTACTTAAAATCGCTGGTTGAAAATCGATATAGGTATATTCCGTTTCCCACCGACTTGTTGTATTCATCCTTACCATCCCAGGAAACACTATGACGCCCTGCCTTTTTCTTTTCGTTCAAAAGTGTTCTAACTCTCTGGCCAAGAATATTGTATATGGATAAGTTAATCCATTCCGAATTTGGAAGGTCGAAGCTAATCTTTGTTTGAGCATTAAAAGGATTTGGGTAATTCTGGAATAATGTCACGTGCCCTGGGATGAAGAAACCGTCAGTTTCGATACCGGTTATCATATCTGGCGCAAAAGGGCCCCCAAAGGCGCCCATGTCATTCCGTGACCCATCCGGATCGTTGAACTGAGGAGCAGGGTCACCGGCATCCACGCAAGGTGAGCCGAATTGCAGATGGAAATTGCCACCGTTTGCATTCACAAACAGGGGATCGACTGAAATGTCATGTTCGCCCGCGGGGAAGAATTCGAAGTAGTTTTCCGCGTTGCCCCAGACATCATTGTAATCTATAATTGCCGAAGCAGATTCCACACCTGCAATACCAAAACCTGCATTGTTAACAACGATATTGTTTTTGATGATTGCTGTGGAGGAATCGTGCAAGAAAATGGCATCCTGACCATTGTCTGCAAGCACATTGTTGATGACATGAAAATCTGAATGCGAACCCCAAATCGCAGTGCCTGCAAAACCAGCAATCACATTGTTTGTAAGAGACAATGAAGCGGAGAGCGCATGAATGCCATCTTCGATAGTGAATCCGCTGATGTGTGCGCCTGATGCTTCTTCTGCATTTACACTTCCAGCCAGGATCGTTGAATCAGCGCCCGCTCCCAAAATGGTGACACTGTCTCTTAGTGCAATTCCCCCTCGCGTCTTACCTGGAACGATCTCTCCAGTGTAGGTTCCCGGATGAACATAAACAATATCGCCGCCTGAATTGTCAATGCCTTCCTGGATGGTAGGATAAGGACTTTCCCTTGTTCCAAAAGGAAAATTAGGATTCTCTGCCAAAACGTGCAGGACGGGTCGATAATGTGTGCCATCTTCCTCCAATTCCAGGCTTATCATCACCGGATTAGAGATCAATATTGAAAAAGTTTTATTCAATTTGATTTGGTTTGCATCTGTGCTCAAATTCCACTCATCCTGAAAGTTCTTGTTGTCGAAGGTGATGTCAAAGCTAACCTTACCTTCAGCATCTGTGGTGCCATTCCAAACTACACTCCCGTCTTTTGAAAGAGTGAGATTGACATTATTAAAAGGGGAGCCGTTCGCATCATCCAACAGGAAAATGTCGTAGGTGCGCGTTAGTTTTGACGTCTCATCAAAAATGGGTACAGTTGGCAACATGCGCACACTTCCACGAATGTTAATGTGGGAATTTTCAAATATCTCATAGCCACCGAACCAGGTGGAATTTTCGTATATTAACGTTCCGGTGTATTGTCGAGGATCAATTTCGCCAACTTCTGAATTAACAACGAGAATATTGGCGTTCCCGCCGGTCATAAAGATAAACAGCCCTTCAGAGTTGAAAATTTCAGCCGGGCCACCATTCATAAACACGCCCCATTGGGTCTGAATTTCTGTATTGACGACGTGAATGTTGTTTAAATCAAAATTCGTAGGCTTGCGTGTAACAAGATCCGAAATAAATGCAGGTTCGCCAGACGGAAAGCTAATAATCAATTTGTTCAACTTGGAATTAGATATCGAGATCATCGTTTTCAAGGCATTGACGGAAATATTCCAGCCCATTTCCATTCCACCTTTAAATCCTTTGACGTTTTCCATGAGTTTAGTTCTGTGTAGAATCAGATTGTAGGTCACGTGGTTAGAAATACTCTCTCTTGCAGACCAGTACTCCAGATATCCAGGCTGTAAGCTGTCAATGGTAACAGGTATGTTGTCGGGAACGCCAATAAAAAAGGCACCAATATAACTATCTTCAAACAAAACATCGGCGTTTCCTTCCACATGCACAATACCTAATGGTTCCTGCCACAGGAAAGAGTTTCGAATGGTGACCTTTGAGTTTGCCATAAAGGTTTGGGTCAAAGAAAAGCAGTTGTTCAGTATGAGTTGCGAATTATGGTCAGTAAGAATGTCGCCTGGTTTAATCGCTTCCGCTTCCGAAGGATCGATGCCCTTGGTCAGGTCGACACCGCCGAATATGGTGGTGTCCGCCTGGAGTAAAGAGGCGCCTTCAAGGCGAATGGCTTTTCCCTCTCCAATTTCTCCTAACAATTCAATGATGGACTGCCGGATTATGAGTTGAGAACTGTCTTGCAACACAATACTGCCGTTTACTTTGTAATCGGTGTTCTCAATAGTCATCGTCTGACTACCCGAGAGTATCAAATCACCTTCGTGGGTTTGTTGGTATTGAATGTTTGGGTTGGGGAACTCAGGTTGAGCGTGAATTAAACGAACGTGAGAAAACAATACAAAAGCGAGCAATAGGGCCAATTGGCAGGATTGCTTAATTTGTACTTTCATAACATCATCCTCCATCAGTTTGTTTTTGAATAACGGTGGTAATCACTTACCCTATATCTTAACTTGATAATTGTTGAACGGACATTTCTTAAACCTAACATTGGTTTCAGTTGCACAAGGTTAGGACATCAAAACTTCTGGAATTCCCGAAACCTGAAATGATGCACTGAAGGTTAAATTACGCTACCGCCCTTTGGGTTCCCTTGAAACCAATGATATTACTTAAAAGGTACAACTTTTTCTCAAAAAAGGTGTCAAATTATATAGGCTTTGTTCTTAAAAATATATAAAATACATACTAACTATATTTAACGCTTAGCCACATGAAATGCTGTCATTGCGAACGACGATAACAGCGAAGCAATCTCCTAAAGTTAGCCAAATCATTTTAGGAGATTGCTTCGGCTAAAAACGAATCGTAATGACTGTTACAAAGAATACTGCATTAATTCATACTTTATTTAGAATAAAGCCTTTGAAATCTATTTATTAAGCCAAGCTCTTTATAAAAATGATTATTTTTCTTTTAGATACTGATTGTGTTGGTAATAATATTCTTTCACATTTCAAATTATATTTCCTAAATAGAAACTTTTTCTCTATACTTATCTTCTTATCTAAGTAAGATAGCTCATATGTTCTATGTAAAGCCAGGTAATGATGGTCCACGTTGTCCACACACTAATAAATATAATTATCACAATATAAAGACGAAGTCTACTCTTATCAATAAAAATGCCATATATGCTCACGCCCATAAAATATAGTCCAAACAGTAGTCCTACAGTAAGAACAATAAGAATTTCAATATATAACAGGACTTGAATTGGAAATAGGATTATGGGAAATATAAGACATATCAATAGTTGGAATAAACTTAGATAGAAAAGCCATCGAAAGGTTTTGATTTTGTTTTCCTTTATCACTATATCATTCTTATTTGCCAAGGATCAATTTCTCCATTTTTTTAACCGTATATTAATGAGATAATGTTTGGAACTAACGTAATTTAATTGTCTAATTGCTCTCCACCCGTCGTTTAATTCCGAGTAAAGTTGTGCGCATCATGAAGATTTCCATTGGGTCAATTATTACCCATGTAATTATCTCCTGAAGTGAATTAAAAGTGTACTGTTGCCGTAGGCGTGACACTAATCTTGTATGCCCACTATTAGTCTTATAGAGACCCCAAGACCATGTAGCGTTTTGCCATGGACCCGCTCCATCTTGGAATACCCAGAGCATAGACCTATTAGGTTCCATCTCAACAACTTTTAGCAATGGAAGTATTAAATCGCCAACTTTCAAGTTCTGGTATTCCGGAATTATACTCTCAGCACTGGGCATACCACCGTTGTCCAACTTTCCAAAACTATATAAGCCTGCTCTTTTGTATCCCATTTGCACTAACCAAGGCCATACTTGTTCTGGAAGTGCCTTTATTTCCACTGCGCGGGTTGCGTTAAGGGGAGGGTCATCTAGCAATTCATCTCCCGCCATGTAACGGCTTGCTTCTTCTATTGTCGCACCCCATGTCATTTGCCATTCCCGGAGCCAGATAAAATACAGGATGAGAAGTGTTATTATAGCAATTATCCAACTTCTAAAAAAAATGAATAATGCTCTCAGAAATGGGTGTTGTTTAAACATGAGCTTATTTCTCCTGACTTGACTTCAGTTATAATACCAATTCTTAACATTGTTCACGATCAAATTTCTGCTATGTAGTATGAACAGTTTTGCAATTATACTTAAAGAAAGCATAACCTGCGCAGGGATTAGAACGCACTGAACTTCAAATTATATTCTTAACTTCAGAGAATGCTCTGGATGTTCAGTTTTCGCCAGAGCCGCTGCGTCAGGTTGATGCATAGTTATGTGGTAATCTGTCCATTGACTAAGTTTACCTTTTATTGTGGTTTCATTATTATATTCATCGATTTATCTCGTTATTTCTTGACATGGTTAATCTTGTGATTAATCTTATCCAAGAAGTTCTTTACCCATTTGACCTGAGGATGTGATGTCGATACTGCAATTTTATAACCTTTCTCATAAGTTTCTTTGGCTAAATTAAGCTGGTTGTTTTCTTCGTATGCCCTACCTAAGCTGACATATGCATATGCATTATTAGGATTCTTCTCAATTTCGTATTTAAATATCTCTATGGCTTCATCATATTTATTTTCTCTCTTAAGTTTAATTCCAGCTTGTCTTAATGCAGATGTTGACACGCCGATTTCATAGCCAAACTTATTATTTAACGTGAGTTCATATTCTTTAATCTCTTCCAGTCCTTTGTTCAAGATTTCAACCGGAATCTGGTACCAATCCCCAAAAAGCGAGCGTAGTCCTGAGTAAATTGATCGATAGGGTGTTGATGTATGATCTTCTTCTGGCCAGTGATGATATTCCCATTCAAGACCTGGTTTTGGGTTGTCCTTTAAAATGCCTATAAAGGTCTCTAAATCGGGCAGAAGTATTGACTCGTTATCCATCGTCACATACAAATAATTATTATGATAGATCTTTCTTTTCAAAATACTGGCTGTATTCTCAATGATAAACCGATTTTGATCTTCATAGTTCACCCAAGGAATACTCGCTATTCCTGTCTGAAATAGGTCTGGCTGAGTTAAAATTGAATAGACTATAAACGCAGCACCCCAGGAGTTTGAGAATATAATTCGGTAATTATGAACGCGGTAATTTAAGTCCATAAAAGGGAACAATTCTTCTCTAAAAAACTTGAGGAATTTATCTGCCTGTCCTGAATTTGGATCATTTTCAATTTTAGTAGGTGTGAGATAACTATATTCGTAGTTGTCAATTTGAACACATATGATTTGAGGAATTAAGCTATAATCATAAAGACTCTTGATAGCTCCAGCTATTAGTTCGAAATGAGCTTGGAAAATATATAATACAGGATATCTTACATTTGAGTTTTCATACTCATTGGGAACATGTATAGAGAGATGTATTTCTTTTTCAAGAATTTTTGACTGCATTCTGACTTTTTTGCCGATTACAATCTTTTCTTCGTCCTGAGCATAGACCAATTCACACAGGAATAAAAATGCAGTCATAATTATCAAAATATGAAATACCTTCTGCATTGATTTAGAATATCTCTTATTCCTCATTTTTTCACTCCTTAAAAATGCCAAATGATAAAATCCAAATATCAAAAAAACCTATTCGACAGTACGAACATGTTCGAGTATCCAGTCCGAAATGAACTCAAGAAATCCCGGCACGAACGTCTTTTCCAGTTCGGCGTATTCGGAAGGACTGCCGGTTTTCGCATCCTGGAAGAGATGATTGGCCCGAGGAAATGTCTTGACCGTTAAATTGCTGCTGCCGCGTTTTTGTAATGCATCGACCATTGCTTTGCAATTTTCTTCGGCAAGCACCTGCATATCCAGCTCGCCAAAGATTAGCAGCGCCGGACAGTCAACGTTTTCTAATGCCGGTCTCGGATCGTAATCGATGAAAAACCGGAACCAAGGACTGGCAAATGCCGTGAGCACACACTGTACTTGTTGGTTTAGGGCGTCATCGTCTTCAACAATCCTCTTTTTCTCCTCTTCTGATTGCCATGCTATGGAATGTTTTACAATAGATGTCACGGCCGTTTTTAATTCTTGAATGTTTGCATCCCTTCGCAGGAGCTTAAAGAATCTTCTGTGGGATCGGAGGAGATCTTCCACCTGCGATTCAGAGGCGCCTTCAGCCTGTGCGATGCTCGCATTCTGAAGAAGGAATCCCTCATCCCCGGGAAGACCGGTACCCGATATACAAATGATGAATGCCACATCCTTGGATCGCGATGCCATCAGGGGCGCAACGATGCCGCCCTGGCTGTGTCCCAGGAGCCCGATTTGGGAAGCGTCGATATCACTGCGGGATTGCAGATATCGAACCGCGGCTAAGGCATCTTTGGCCACATCTTCAATCGTGTACTGATAAGCCTTGCCTGAAGAGCCGCCCACACCCCGGGAATCGTAACGCAGGGTGGCTAGTCCCTGTAGCGTCAGATGATCCGCAATCAACTGAAAGTGACTGTTTTTTTCATTTGATTTTTCCAAAATATTATGGCAACTATTATATAAACAATACCCAAAAACACACCTGTTTCAGATATAAAATAACTGGCGTATCCCTTTTTAACAGTAAGATCATGGAATATTCCCATTAGATACACATTATGGCTTGTATGAAGAACCACACCGACCCATAAACTTCCAGATTTCAATCTCAAAACGGTTCTCAAGAATGAAGCGCCAATAATAACAAGAGTAAATCCCGGTAATGCAATCCATAAAGGTGTACCATAACCGTAAAAATCTCCAATAATTGCTGGATAATGCCAGATTGCCCAATATCCGCCAATTATCAAAGATGTAACAGGAACTGAAGATATTTTTGAGAGTTTTGGAGTTAGGAAACCACTCCAACCAATTTCTTCACCCAGCACAAAAATAAACGTTAAAAGAACTCCAAGAAACATTTTTGAAAATAAACCTACAATGACTGGAACCGGGGTTTCGAAACCAAGCATGCGAGCCCAACGGTAGTTCATAACTTCTTCTCCATAAACATCTGCTAATCCGCTAGTCCATACCAATCCATAGGCAATAAGAGACACCCCAATAGGTAAAATATAACTGTAACCCAGAAAACGTGCTTTCCCCAATTTCCATCCATAGTTACCAATTTTGTCTTTGTAAATTAAAGACGTTAGTATGGCTGAAATTGCAGGTGTCCACATCATTAGTAAAGCCGCACCCATGCTTTCCTTGGCACCATTAAACATCCAGATAAAAATCCCGACAGTAATGAGACTTGTAATAATTAAGAATGTGATTATTTGTTTTAATACTATTTCTTTTTGAATCATTATATTATCCTTGTTTATTTTTTCAGTTTTTAGCTGTATAACGGTTGACCGATAGCCGGACGCAAACCTAACCACAATTTACAGAGTCACAGACACCAACGTGAATCGTCAAGGTATTTGCCCAAAACTACAATGGATTTGCGTTCCGGTTGATTGGCGGGTTAGGCTGATTAATATTTATAACTTTTATAACCTATTATTTTCACTTGATGTGCAGTACCCAGTCTTTATCCAAAGAATAGGCTTATCACCGTACCAACATCTGCCGGTCTGGGCAATTAATGGTTATTATGTTATTTTTGAACAGCTGCCATCCTACCAATCCTTCATGAATAAAT
>JABAOC010005563.1_pt1 | contig 25011 bp, 23 predicted proteins | sample 7062161 | NCBI WGS metagenome assembly JABAOC01 (sample SAMN14538625, study PRJNA623070) | marine sediment metagenome | biome: marine biome [ENVO:00000428]; feature: marine pelagic biome [ENVO:01000023]; material: deep marine sediment [ENVO:00002113] | place: India: Gulf of Khambhat ... | reverse complement strand
TTGGCGAAGACCTCCTGATGTCCACGGCAACATCGAATACCTCGCCATACAAAACCCTGACTAACTTCCCTTGTGGCTTTTCTATCTGATAGTGAAGCCCCCTTAGCGTCCCCCTGACGGACATGGATTGGTTGTCTTGGACAAACCTAATGTCAATACCTCCATCGCTGAATTTGGCTCGATGGTAGGTCTCCATGAAATATCCCCTATTGTCGGGAAAGGGCTCTGGTTCAACTATGATAACTTCTGGCAGAATAGGGGATGGGCTAAAGATCATTGATTACCCCGTAAGGTTCTCTTGCTTCATGCTCTATCGTCTAGTATCTCCAAGAGGTACTGTCCGTATGGACTTTCCTTCATATTCGTGGCAAGCCTCTCCAACTGATCGGTGGATATGTACCCCATCCGGTAGGCGATCTCCTCAAGGCATGCGACCTTTAACCCCTGCCTCTGTTCAATGGCGTGGACGAAGTTAATGGCCTGTACCATGGATTCATGGGTACCTGTATCGAGCCACGCAATACCCCGGCCCAATTTCTCAACCCTTAGTTGATTCTTCCTGAGGTAGGTCATATTGATATCAGTAATTTCAAGTTCCCCCCTTGCCGATGGCCTGAGCTCAGAGGCAATGGAGGAAACCTGATTGTCATAGAAATAGAGGCCGGGGACCGCATAGTTTGACTTGGGAATCATGGGCTTTTCCTCAATACTCATCGCCTTTCCTCTGGAGTCAAACTCAACAACGCCGTATCGTTCCGGGTCGCGTACCCAATAGCCAAATATGGTAGCGCCCTTATCATTGTTTGCCGCTCTCCTCAAGGAATCGAGAAAGCCGTGCCCATAGAAGATGTTGTCTCCCAAGATGAGGCAGGAGGGGTGATCACCAATAAACTCCCTTCCTATGATAAATGCCTGAGCCAATCCCTCTGGCCTTGGCTGTATTTCATAGGTGAAGGAGATACCAATCTGGCGGCCATCACCTAACAACCTCTTGAAGTTGGCTGTATCCTGCGGTGTGGAGATAATGAGGACTTCTCGGATACCTGCCAGCATAAGAACAGAGAGGGGGTAGTAGATCATGGGTTTATCACAAATGGGAAGGAGCTGTTTGCTCACTGATATCGTGATAGGGTGAAGACGAGAGCCAAACCCGCCTGCTAAGACAATACCTTTAGTAGTCTTCCTAGTCATGACGTTTTCCCCGATAGTCTACGCGGTATCTTCCAGTTTCGATATCCTCTACCCAGGCCATATTATTGAGGTACCACTCTATGGTCTCCACAATACCCTCCTCAAAGGTTACTGAAGGTTTCCACTGAAGTTCATTGTATAATTTGGATGCATCAATTGCATATCTTCGATCGTGCCCGAGCCTATCGGGGACATATTCTATGAGCTCTCTCCTTGGTCTTCCCCCCGTCAGCCCGAGCCTCTTATCCAGATAATCACAGATCATCTCCACAACGTCTATATTTCGCTTTTCGCAATTTGCCCCAATGTTATATTTTTGACCTGGCTCTCCTCTTTCAAGCGTGGCCAAGAGGGCCGAGCAGTGGTCTCCCACATACAGCCAATCCCTCACATTTTCACCATCTCCGTACACAGGTAGGCTTTTTCCCTTGACGGCATTGTTAATCATAAGAGGGATGAGCTTTTCAGGAAACTGGTACGGGCCATAGTTATTAGATGAATTGGTGATAATGGTTGGGAGAGAATACGTCCGGTAATAGGCATATGCGAGATGATCTGAGGCTGCCTTACTGGCCGAATAAGGGCTGGATGGATTGTAGGCGGTTGTCTCCGTGAAGTAACCCTTAGCGCTGAGAGAACCGTATACCTCATCGGTAGAGATATGGACAAAGCGTTTCTTGGTTATATCCGCCGTGGGATCAAGCCAGAATTTCCTGGCTGCCTCAAGGAGACAAAAGGTTCCAAAGATGTTTGTGTGCAAGAATTCCGCCGGCTTATCAATGCTTCTGTCCACATGTGATTCAGCGGCAAAATTTACCACCCAGTCAATATTGGACCCTCTAAATATGGCCTCAACCTTCTCCTTGTCGGCTATATCGCCTTTGATAAATTGATACCGAGATGGTGCATATCCCCTCTCCACATCAGTAAGGTTGGCAGGGTTCCCGGCATAAGTAAGCTTATCGAGGTTGATAACCGTAGCCCCTGGGTCGTTCTTTAAGATGTGTCTGACGAAATTGCTGCCAATGAAGCCACAACCTCCGGTGATAAGTATGTTCATCATAGATCCTGTCCTTTAATCTGGCTCTATTACCTTATCGAAAATCTCAAAGGCGGCGCACAGGGCCGGATTATCATCGGGTACAGTAACGACTGGGTTACCGTTTATATCGAACTCGTAGAGGAGGTCATCTCTTGGCATGGTGCCCGCGAGATTCAGTCCTTTTTCCACTATTGCCTGGTGTAAGGAACCGGCTAGACCATCCCGCGCCTGATTTACAATAAGAAACCTCTTTACTGCCCTCACCTTCAGCTCATCCACTAAAGTATTAATCCGACCGGCTGCCTCAATCCCCCTTATGGAAGGATCAGAGACGATAAGAAGAACATCGACGTTATTTGTCGTCAACCTGCTAATGTGCTCCATGCCCGCCTCATTATCCATAACCATATATGGGTAGTTGTCTATGAGCTTTGCTAGATACATGGATAAGAGGTGGTTGGCAGCGCAGTAACATCCAGCACCTTCAGGCCTGCCCATGGCAATAAGGTCGAAACCTTCTCCCTCAACCACTGCATCTGCCAGCTTCATCTCCATAAACATCTGTTTAGTCATTCCGTGTTTAACTACCCCTTCCTTCATCTCCTCTCGGGCAGTGCCTAATGTTGCCCCCATGGAGACACCAAGGACCTGATTGAGGTTGGTGTTTGAATCAGCATCAACCGCCAATATAGGGGTTTTGCCCTTTTGAACCAGATACCTGATTAGGAACCCGGCAATGGTAGTTTTGCCCGTCCCTCCCTTACCAGCCATTGCCACAGCGTATGGCATCTCTTGCTCCCATCTAATGCTCTAAACGGTAGTCTCTTATAGGGTCAGCAGCATTTTAAACGATGATCGTATTGCTGTCAACGGCGGATAGTCATGACGCCGAGGTCCATATTTTCCCCTTATTCTTGTCTTGACATTTTTTCCTATTGGGGTAAGTTACTTATCACTCAATTCAGGGCATCCTCTTACCTCTTCTAAATAATTGAGGAGATTGCATGACCAAGAAGACTGATCAAGTTAGAAACGTAGGCTTGATAGGCCATAGTGGTTGCGGAAAGACATCGGTGGCAGAGGCTATCCTTTACGATAGCAAGGCTATAAAACGATTGGGGAGGGTAGATGATGGTTCCTCCAGCATGGATTTTGAGCCGGAGGAGATTAAGAGGAAGGTAAGCCTCGGCACAGCCTTTCACCCCTATAGCTGGAAAAATGCGAGGTTCAATCTGATAGATACGCCGGGCGAGAATGATTTTCTTTCTGATACCAAGGTATGTCTCCAGGCAGCTGAAGGGGCCGTTGTTATTGTAGATGCCGTTGACAGTATCAAGGTGGGCACCGAGAAGGTCTGGGGCTTTTCCGAGGAATACAGTTTGCCCCGGGTGATATTCATTAACAAACTAGACAGGGAACGGGCTGATTTCTATAAGGTCATAGAGGAAATTGAGAGGACATTTTCCATACAGACAACGCCCATTTACCTGCCGATTGGAACAGAGAGTGACTTCACCGGAGTGGTAAACCTCATAAGCTTAAAGTCCCATTTGTACAAGAATGATGGCAGCGGTTCCTTTAGAGATGCGGATATCCCGGATTCAATGGCCGCCACGGTGGATACATGGCGGGAAAAGATAATGGAGAACATCGTCGAGGCGAATGATGATATTATGGAGAAATACCTTGATGGGCAGGAGCTCACTCCAAAAGAGATAGAGGAGACCTTTGTAGAGGGTGTTAAATCAGGCGCCGTGGTGCCCGTTGTTCCCGGGTCTGCCATTCTCAACATAGGTATTGGCCAGCTTCTGGACGTAATTGATCAATCAGTACCTTTTCCAACTGAAAGAGGAACGATAAAAGGGCATAGATTGGGCGGTGAAGAGGAGATGGGAGTTGATGCCGTTGATGAGGCGCCATTTTCAGCTATTGTCTTCAAGACCTTAGTAGACCCCTTTGCGGGGAAACTCAATCTTTTCAAGGTTATGTCTGGAAAGGTAGGTTCGGAGTCCACCATCTTCAATTCAACAAGGAGGGCCAAGGAAAGGTTGGGCCAGCTTTTATTAGTCGAGGGCAAAAGGCAAAGCCCAATTGAGACAGCACATGCAGGTGATATAGCTGCGGTAGCCAAGCTAAAGGAGACTAAGACCGGCGACACCTTCTGTCAGGAGGACAATCCAATCGTGTTTCGTCCAGCGGAGCCATTTTCGCCAACGATTTCCTTCGCTATTAAGGCCAGGGAAAAGGAGAATGAGGATAAAGTTTACTCTTCGCTGGCCAGGTTGGTAGAAGAGGATCCCACCCTCAAGGTAGATAGAGATCAGTCAACCTCTGAGATTATCCTGTCCGGCACAGGCCAGATTCACCTGGAGAATACCAAGGATAAGCTAAGGAGGAAGTTCGGCGTCGAAATTGACCTGAAGACCCCCAAGGTCCCCTATAGGGAGACGATCAAGAATTCGAGGGAAAAGGTAATCTATAGACATAAAAAACAGACTGGAGGGCGCGGCCAGTTTGCCGAGGTACATTTTGACGTATCTCCTCTAAAAAGAGGGGAGGGCTTCGTGTTTGAAGAGGCGTTGGTGGGGATGAATGTGCCGAGAAATTTTGTCCCGGCTGTCGAGAAGGGTATCGTGGAGGCAATGAGGGGTGGGGTCTTAGCAGGATACCCGGTTGTAGATGTAAAGGTTCGGTTCCATGATGGAAAGTCTCATGAAGTTGATTCTTCTGAAATGGCCTTTAAGATTGCAGCTTCGATGTGTTTTAAAAGGGCTGCCCAGGAGGCAATACCTATTCTGTTAGAACCGATTACGCACATGGAAATAACCGTTCCGGAAGACGTTATGGGAGATGTAATAGGTGATCTCAACGGCAGGAGGGGAAGGGTCTTAGGCATGGATAGCAAGGGCAAGGACCAGGTCATAAGGGCTGAGGTGCCGTTGGCTGAGGCCTTGAGATACTCTTTTGATCTGACATCGATGACGGGAGGCAGGGGTAGTTTCAAGATGAGACATTCCCACTACGAGGAGGTTCCTGCCCAGTTGGCGGGGAAGATCGTTGCTGCCTCTCAGGAAGAGGGAAAGTAGAGATGGTCTGTGGATGATAAAGGCGGGCGTATTAACTATTAGCAACAGAGGATTCAGGGGCCAGCGAAGGGATACATCTGGCCCCTTGATTGCTGAGATATTGGCCAAGGTCGGCTACAGGGTTGAGAAGCAAGATATCGTCCCTGATGACCATGAGAAGATCGCGGAGTGTTTAATCGACTGGGTTGATAATGGTGGCCTCAGACTGATTGTGACAACAGGGGGCACTGGTGTGAGCCCAACTGATGTAACTCCTGAGGCTATGCTCAAGGTAATCAAATACCAGATACCCGGTATGGCTGAGGCAATGAGGGCCTCAAGCCTACCAAAGACACCTCATGCCATGCTTTCTCGAGCAATGGTAGGGGTACGAGGGTGCAGCCTGATCATAAACGTACCAGGAAGCCCTGATGGCGCAAAGGAAAACTTGGCTGTTATCTTGCCGGCTCTGAACCATGCGCTGGCCAAAATTGCCGGGGACACCAGCGATTGCTCTACAAGATAGGAGTCTACCGGCGTTTTGAGGCGATAAAGCCATGATGGATATGGTTGTCTAGGAGCTACTTTCTTGCAGGGAGGAAAGGGGCGCTCGGTTTTATTATCGGCACCGTGAGAGAGCCGTTCCACTATTTTTGGATTACCGGGGTCCTCTCAAGCTTCCTAGATAATGCCTCCACCTAATTTAAGCTTTTTCACCAGCATCTTGGGGAAGTTTTGCTCGGGAACACCTGAGCCAATAGCTGTCTCACGGTTAATTTCCGAAAATCCCACATACTTGATGGCTGTTTCTGCTGGTGCGGTCTTCTTTGGGGCTAATACCTACATTGCAAATGCGCCCAATTTTATGGTCAGGTCTATTGCGGAAGGGGCTGGCACACCCATGCCGAGCCCCTTTGGCTATACGGTGAAGTACTCGATTGTCTTTCTCCTTCCTGTCTTTCTCATCGCAACCATCGTGTTCTTCTAGCATAGGCCTTGAGCAGTGGGCCGTGAACCATGGACTGAGAGGCAAGTTACCTGGAGGGTCTTATTCCATAAGGTCTGGCTCAGGGCCCGCTCTTTTTACCTTCTTGAGGACCTTGATATCGGAGATGCGGGTTGAGGGATATTGGCCATTTCTATCTTTCTCGATATACTTCACCATATCCCAGATGGTGGTAAGGGCGATTGAGGTACCTACAAGGGCCTCCATCTCGACGCCAGTCATAGCCTCAGCCTTTACCAGACAGCTGGCCTCAATGAAGTCCTCGCCAATAGAAAAATCCAGCTCAACTATATTTAACGGTATCTGATGGCAATGGGGGATCAAGAGGTAGGTCTCCTTGGCCGCTTTTATGGCTGCTATTTCGGCAACCAACAGGGGGTCTCCTTTTTTGATCTGATTCTCTCTTATTCTTTTAATTGTCTCCGGTGAGAGGGTTATTCGGCCTGAAGCCAGCGCCTCTCTCAAAAGGACTCTCTTTCCGGTAATATCGATCATTCCCATGGTAATGTGGGAGTTAGGTCAAGATAGCACTTCTACCAGGGGTGCATTGCGGAAGGATAGGTGAATTCGATGGCGATCCATTAGTCCTCACCATCTTTAGGCTTGACAAAAGGGATCTTGAAGAACTTAATGCCCTCTTCCTTTAGAATTTCCTCCTCTTCTGTTGTAGCAGATCCCCTTNNGGCCATTACGTCCATTGCCAGTTTCTCATAATCAGCCCTAGCCTCCTCTTGCTCCTTCTGTCCGTGGCTACTCTTGATTGTTATTGCAGAGAGGACTCTCGTTATATCTGTGTCCTTACAGAACGGGCACGTGATCATTCCCCTGGAATTCTGCTCGTTAAGTGATTCAAGGTCTTTGAACCAACCCTCAAAGCTATGCCCTTGAGAGCACCTGAGATCAAAGGCAATCATTATGCCACCAATGTCCTCCTTTTACTGGCGATGAAAGCGGATTCGTCCAGACATCTTTAAAATTAACACGCCCATGCTTTGCTGTCAATAGTCCCCAGGCCTTTTTGAAGGTTTTCTAACCTAGGCTTTTTCCTTGACACACAGGTGCCTTTATCCTTATACTCGCGTACAGAGGAGTCTTCATCGGTTATCCATTCCTTCGTCTAATGTGGTCCGGAGAAAGAGGGTAGTTGCTATCTCCCAAGATGTCCGGATCTTCGGTCTCAGTAATCAACAAAATCGCAGTGGTCTTGATGCCTTCCGGAGAATACTGGATCAGGGACGGTTTAGTACCGCGTGGGGAGGGAAAAGTATGCGGATTGTAGACCTACGATCTGACACTCTTACGCGACCGACGCCGGCGATGCGGCGGGCTATGGCTGAAGCAGAAGTCGGAGACGATGTCTTTGGCGAGGACCCAACTGTGAGACAGTTAGAGGAAATGGCTGCGGAACGGTTAGGTAAAGAGGCAGCCTTGTTTGTCGCGAGCGGTACGATGGGCAATCTGGTCAGCCTTCTAGTACATTGCGGTCGTGGTGACGAGTTTATCCTTGGTGATCAATCCCATACCTTTTTCTACGAGCAGGGCGGATCAGCCGGACTGGGCGGCATTCATCCCCGGACAGTTCCGAATCAACCCGATGGTACAATGGCTCTGCATCACATAGAAGCTGCTATTCGGCCAGATGACATCCACTTCCCTCGATCACGGCTAATCGCAGTGGAGAACACGCACACCCGTTGCTACGGCAGCCCTCTTGACGTCGATTACATGCAGGTCGTGGGACAAATAGCACGGCATTACGAGATGAAAGTGCACGTAGACGGCGCACGGATTTTCAACGCGGCAAGTGCCCTTGGGGTGGAAGCACGCGATCTGGTTGGTGAGGCCGATTCAGTTACCTTTTGTCTAAGCAAGGGTCTGGGGGCACCGGTAGGTTCAGTTGTGTGCGGCACTCGCGATTTCATCGGTGAAGCGCGGCGAGTTCGGAAGATGCTGGGGGGCGGTATGCGGCAGGTGGGCGTGCTGGCAGCTGGCGGGATTGTGGCGCTCACACAGATGCTTGACCGCCTGGCGGATGATCACGCCAACGCCCAAAAGCTGGCAGAGGGTCTGGCTGATATAGATGGCCTCTCTATTGATCCCGAGCGAGTGAAGACCAACATTGTGTACGTGGAGGTTACGCCCTGTGGCACGACCTGGCAATTACTACCGGAACGGCTCAGCAGCGAAGGTGTAAGACTGTTAGCTGCTGGGCCAAATCGGCTGAGAGCTGTCACCCATTATCATATAACGTCGGATGATATTGAATACGCTTTAGGCGTGTTCCGTGAGGTTTTGGGCTAAACCTCGCTCTTTTTTGAGTTCCTCACACCACGATCCCACTTTCGGCGAAGATCTTATAAGCCCCTTTACCTACCTGCTTGTCAGTAGGAAACACCTGGTGACAGTGAACTCATGGCAGGCCCGATATAAGATCAGCTTGATTACTGGGGGATGTACGGTTAACTGCAATCTTTGAGGAGACAAGAATGAAATTATGTTCAAGGCTCGTTCTGATAGTAACCTTAAGCTGCATCATCAATCCGCCCGCATGGGCAAGGAAAGGTGTAAATGAGGCTGTGGTAAAGATTTACACGGTGTATAACAGGTATGACTACGATGAACCGTGGCAAATGCTAGGCCAGAGACGGCGCAGCGGTTCTGGCTGTATTATCAGGGGAGGGAGGATCTTAACAAGTGCGCATGTGGTAGGAGACCAGACATTTATTCAGGTAAGGCGAGCAGGGGAGGCAAAGAAATATACGGCGGAGGTGGAGATAGTGGCTCACGAATGTGACCTTGCTATTCTCAGGGTAAATGGCGGTTCGTTATTTTCCGGCGTCGAGCCGGTCGAGATCGGTGACTTGGCGGAAGTTAGAGATAAGGTTGCAGTGTACGGTTTTCCGAAAGGCGGCGATGAGTTATGCATTACTGAGGGAGTGGTTTCCAGGATCGAGCACCATGAGTATACCCACAGCAGGGCCTATTTGGTAACTTGCCAGATTGATGCCTCTATTAATCCAGGTAGCAGTGGAGGGCCAGTAGTCAAGGAGGATAAACTGGTTGGGGTGGCATTTCAGTCAGCGGAGTCAGGGGAGAACATCGGCTATATGGTTCCGGCGCCGGTCATTACTCATTTCCTCACAGATATAAGAGATGGCACATATGATGGAATACCAGGCCTTGGAATATCGTGGCAAAAAATGGAGAGTCCAGACCTGAGAGGCAAGTTTGGTATGACGGAAACACAGAGCGGAGTGCTGGTAAATAGAATTTATCCCGGTTCCCCGGCAAAGGGAATATTGAGACCAGAAGACATAATCCTCTCAATAGATGGCGAGAATGTTGAAAATGACGGGACAATAGAGTTCAGGAAAGGCGAGAGGACTTTCTTTGGATACGTAGCACAGAGTAAATACATTAATGATACAGTTACATTGGGAATCTTGAGGGAGAATAACCTTATGGATATGGTGATTAGACTATCGAGGCCTTTGCATTTCTGGCGACTGGTGCCCCATGAACGGTATGATGTGGCGCCGACATACTATATCTTAGGCGGGCTGGTGTTTGAGCCATTAACCTTGAACTACTTGAAGACATGGGGGAAGTGGTATTACAACGCTCCACTGCATCTGATAGATTACTACCTTCACGGAGAGCCAGCAGAAGACCAGAGAGAGATAGTTGTCCTGGCCAAGGTCCTTGCTGATGAAATCAATGTGGGCTATCACAACCTGAAAAACAGGGTGATTTCCTATGTTAACGGCAAGAAGATCTCTGTCATGGAGGATTTAGTAAAGGCCTTTGAAGAACATGAAGGGAGATACCACGTCATTGTAGATGAGCGGGGTTATAAGATAGTCTTGGACAAGAACAAGGTTGACAGAGGTGGTCAGGGCATTCTGAAGAAGTATAAAGTTAATGCTGATAGATCAAAGGATTTGGAACGCTGGTAACGCCCCTGCCAAGGCACAGTTCAGGTATGCTGAAATCATTATCGGACAACCTTCACCGAGTAAGATCCTTTAGATGATCGTCATTTAACCTTTGAAACCACATCCTGCATCAAGGCATGGAATGTGGCGCTAATGAGTGCTATGTCCACGCCAAATATCTGAAACCTCACACCCCTTTCCTTCAGCTTGTTCGACTGCTCCACCGTTGGTGGATTGACAGTAGACAGAACCGGCAACCCTTTTCTCTTAGCTCCTTCTATAATAGCGTCAAAGGCCTCAACGAGCTTCGGATGATTGTAGTCGTACAAGAGGTCAAGACCACAAGAGAGGGCATAGTCAGTTGGTCCGAAACTGAGCGCATCGATCCCATCCACTGAGAGGATGGCTTCCAGGTTCGGAAGGAATTCCTTGTCCTCCAACAGCGGGATGACCATGGCCTCTTCATTGCTCTTTCTGATAAACTCTCCCCAATTAAAATTCGCGGAGCGGTATCTGGCGGATCTCACGGTTGGATCTGCACCACGTATGCCCCTGAGGGGAAATCGGGCATATTTGACGGCCTTTTCAGCGTCTTCCTTAGTGGCGACATGGGGAATGACGACACCCTGTGCGCCGGCCTCGAGGGCATTGCGGATGTAGTGCTCCCCGTTTTCCTTAACCCTCACGATGGGTACGATATTACTGGCCTCTGCTGCCCTGATGAGGTTTTCGAGGGTCATATCGCTGCCAATGGGGACGTGTTCTGTGTCGATAAAAAGGAAATCGAAGCCGGTGTACCCCAATATTTCAACGAGGATTGGGCTTCGGCTCATCACTGCCACGCCACAGACCACCCTGCCCTCTGCGAGGGCGCGTTTCAGTGGATTGTCTCTTGCCGTCATCGCTCCCCTCTCACGTTATTGCGCAGCTTCCCGATCCCAGCAACCTCCACCTCAACCACATCGCCTGGCTTCATCGGCCCAATGCCCTGTGGTGTTCCCGTGGCAACCACATCGCCTGGATAGAGGGTCATGCACTGGGAGAGGTAGTGGAGGATGTGCTGGATGCTGAAGACGCTGTTTCTGGTTGTATCGTGCTGGACCACGGTGCCATTGAGGTAGGTGGTAAGCGCTAGGTCGTTCGGATCGAGTTCGCTGACTAGGTAGGGCCCCAGGCAACTGAAGGTATCGAATCCCTTCGCAAGGGTAAGGTCTGCGATGTTCTTGCTCACAATAGACCGCTCTGTGACATCATTGAAGCAGCAGTACCCCAGCACGTGATCCAAGCTCCCCTCTTCGGGGACGTCCTTCACCGTGTCCTTGATCACAACTGCCAGCTCACCCTCGTAGTCAACCCGCTCGGCGACCTGGGGGATAACAATGGCATCTCCATGACCAATGAGGGATGAGGGGGGTTTGAGGAAGAACTGGGGCCTCTCCGGGATGCGTGCCCCGATCTCCTCGATATGGCCACGATAGTTCAAGCCGATGCAGACGATCTTGGTCGGGATCGCGGGCGAGAGCAGCTTCACATCGGTTAATCTATGGCGGATCCCCGTCTCCCGGTAGGTACCGAATGGAGAGCCATCGATGACCGCTACCTCCTCCCCTTGAACAACCCCAAGGAATACCTCTCCCTCACAGTCGAAGCGTGCAAACTTCAATCGATCAGCCATGCTGGCAACTCCTCGGGCTTTGTCCCCACAAACCTACAGCTGTAGGGACAGGTCTCGCAAGTGCCCTTAAACCCCGGTAAGGTCGGCTCGCCCTTGATGGATTCCACGAGGGAGATCGCCTTCCTCACCTTCGCATCCTCACCGCTGATCACCAGGACCACGGCACCCGCAGAATCACCAACCCCACCTGATGCCACGTGTCTTGCCTCCACCTCAGCCAGTATCTTCAGCGCCTCGATCTCCGTGACAAGAATGCCACTGGGGATGCAGAACATGCCGAAATCAGCCCCCATGGTGTAGTCCAGTGTCTTGGCGCCGGTCCAAGCTGCTGCCTCTTTGACCGAGGCCACCATTTTCTCCAGCCCCACGGGGAAGATATACTTCAGCCCCTGTGATATGGCCGTGCCGTAGGTGGCACCTATGGTTCCGCCGTCAAATCCAGAGGTGATCACACCGACGTTTCCTTCGGGATCAATCGCATTTGCCCCCTTGATCAACACGGTCTCTATATGAAAGTCTTCTAGGGCCTCGGCAAGGGTCTTCGAGGATCTCTGCCCTTTATAGAGGATGATGGGGAAGGGGGTTCGCTTCGTGTGATCGGTCACACACAGGAGCCTGTGGGAGTTGGTGCCTGCGGTGAATTTCTGAGGCTCGAGCTCCGTCATCCCACAAAGCTCTTGGGCTATATAGCCATTTGTAGTCCCCCCGTTGAGGATGATGTAAGCTCTCTGCTTCGCGACCTTGATCTCTTCCATCGCAACAACAGCCTTCGCGATTAGCCTCCGCGACTCTGCTGGTATAAGGGTGAATGCTGCCTTCAACGCAAGACCTCCTCTTTCACTGTGGGAATGGGGAGCGGTGTTGGGGAGTTATATAGTTGGGTGTTTCTAAATTGTCAACGCCAAAATGCCGACCGGGCGTTTTTCAACCCTCCGGTGACCATTCAGCACCATTTCTTCTGAGCGAGAGTCGACGCTAAAGCAATTCTTCAATAGAGATCTTGAAGTGGGGGCATTTTTTTTCTATTATTGATCTCAACCTAATCCCTTTAAAGATCAGTCTGCTGAAAGGAGAATGGATGAACGAGAACCTCGATAAGGAAATGAACGAGCTCAGGCGGGAAATCGCCGATGATCTGAGGCACCCACAGAGAAACGAGGATATCCATCGTCGTAAAGCCTCCCTTGAGTTCAAATTAAGCGGAAGATTCCTGATTCTCGGGGGCGCGGGTATTCTTGTTTTGGTGGTCCTGATCGCTATACTTTCCGGTGGCGGCCATAACCTCTCCACCGAGGCACTGAGTAATATCCTTATCAGAGTTGATCATCTTGAGGAGAGACTGGCGCGCCTTGAGGGCGTAGTGGCTAGAGTAGATCTTCTCGAAAACCAGGAAAAGCAGCTCCAGCAATCTCTCATAGAGACGGATAAATCAAGAAGACATCTGACAAAACGGCTTGATGAACTGACCAAACGGTTTGATACGGTGCAAGGGGAGAGGGCCCCGGTTGCAAGAAGGGTCACAGCCCCAGCCCGTATTCAAAGGAAACCGATTTCAGTGGGCAAAAGGCGCTACCACGAGGTCCGCGCAGGGGAAAGCCTCTACAGGATCGCCCGGCGATATGGCATGTCGTTAGACGAACTGTGTCGTCTCAATAATATAACCCCAGACCACGTCATTCACCCTGGCCAGAAACTTCTGGTAGCTCCAAGCACCAGTCAGTGAGCACTTGACGCCTTGCTTGGCTCAGTTTCTCGTCTGTACATCTATGCTTAGCCGGACGGCTCGACGTTTGCTTTTTCGCTTGACGTTTGAGAAAGCCGTGCATTATGATAGTGAGTGATGGTGGCCCGGCTTTACTCGCGGGTCGGCTTGGCTCTGAGGAAAGATTTCCTTTGCCAGAGCAGTGACCTTAAGCCTGGGACCATGATAGAAAATTTTAGAAAGGAGGTTAGTGCCTTGGCAAACGGGACGGTAAAGTGGTTTAGTAACAAAAGGGGCTACGGCTTTATTGAGCGGGAAGACGGTCAGGACGTATTTGTCCACTACTCCTCCATCAACGCGTCCGGATTCAAGAGTCTTAGTGAGGGTGACAGGGTGAGCTTTGATATTGAAGAGAGTGACCGCGGACCTGTGGCCAAGAACGTCATCAAGCTCTAGTTTACTACCATACGGTTAGAGAGGGCATCTCGTCCACGTAGGATGAGATGCCCTTTTGTTTAGACGTGTCCATACTGTGGCGACTTCTATAATGGATTTTTACTGTGGAGGGTTGGGATTCACGCAAAGACAGCTTCCACGAATTCCCTCGGATTAAATACCTGAAAGTCGTCGAGGCCTTCCCCGGTGCATATGTAGGAGATAGGGATACGGAGCCTCTGGGAAATACCAATGACTGCACCACCTTTGGCAGTTCCATCCAATTTGGTCAGGATAATATCCGTCACTCCAAGAGATTCAGTGAATACCTGGGCCTGGGCAATCGCATTCTGACCAGTAGTAGCGTCGAGGATAAGGGTAACTTGGTGGGGGGCCTCGGGGAGCTGTTGGCCAGACACCCTCTGAATCTTCTTCAATTCCTCCATTAAGTTCGACTTCGTATGAAGTCTGCCAGCAGTATCAATGAAAATCTTATCTATCTTCCTCGCCTTAGCAGCAGCTATAGCATCGAATACAACTGCCCCGGGATCCGCTCCCCTTTTCTGACTGATTACCTCTGCACCTACCCGATCTCCCCAGATCTGCAGTTGCTCAATAGCAGCAGCCCTAAAGGTGTCCGCCGCCACCAGCACTACCGCTTGTCCTTGGCCGCGAAGATAATAGGCCATCTTAGCAATGGTAGTTGTCTTTCCCACCCCATTAACGCCGATGAACATGATTACATAGGGGGATCTAGAAGCTTTCTCTAGCAGATTAGACGCAGGCAGGTCTTGGCTGGCATCTAAAAGGGAAATTATCTGTTCCTTTAAGATGTTCTTTACCTGCTCCGGTTTGTCGAGAGAGTTCTGATCTACCCTCTGTTTTAGCCCATCAATCAATTGCACCGTTGTCTCTACACCAATGTCAGACGTAAAGAGGATCTCCTCAAGGTGTTCTAAGAGTACTGGGTCGACCGTCTTCTTCCCTATGAGTAACGTATTGAGCCTGTCTGTTAATCTCGTTCTAGTCTTGGACAGCCTATCCCGCAGTCTTCCGGCAGGCGCCTTTCCGTGAGAGGGCATCACTGATAACCCTCCAGATCTACAGACACAATCTTGGACACACCACTTTTATCCATGGTTACGCCGTACAACCTTTCAGCTACTTGCATGGTCCTTAGATTATGGGTGACCATGATTACCTGGGACGACTTTCTGATCTCCCTCAAGAGGTCATTGAAGCGATCTGTATTGGCCTCATCCAGCGGGGCATCCACCTCATCCATGATAATAAATGGGCTTGCTTTAACAAGGTAAATGGCAAATAGTAAGGCCGCAGCGGCGAGGGCCTTTTCCCCGCCAGAGAGGAGCCCCATATGAACCAGCCTCTTTCCTGGGGGCTGTACTTCGACCAGCACACCGGTCTCTAAGGGAAGGGTTTCATCGATTAACCTTAGCCGGGCCTTGCCCCCATTAAAAAGGATGGGAAAAACCTCCTTTAACTTCTCATCCACCTTCCTAAAGGTAGACAGAAATCTCCGCTTTGAAATTCGGTTAATTCTCCTGATGGCATTGTTAAGGGAATCAATGGAGCAGAGGAGATCCTGCTCCTGTGCCTTGATAAATTCGTACCGCTCCTTTAGTTTCTCATAATCGTTAATGGCCAGAAGATTCACCTCGCCAATCCGCTCCTTAGTGCGGGTACTATCCTTGAGTTTTTGCTCATAGTGAGGTCTTGAAAAATCCTTATCCAGATATCGCCTATGCTCCCTTGTAAGGTCGATCCCCATATCCCTGTTAATCTGGGACAAAATGCCCTTTATCTGGAAGTCTACTTCTGCCTCCAGTAACCTCTCCTCGTTAATCTCTTCCCGTATCTCCCTTATCCTCTCACGTAAAAGGGCTGCCTCTTTCTCCTTTTCCCGCAGTTCTTGCCTCAGGATATCATAGGTTTGTTCACTCTCATTAACTTCGTCCTCAAGCCTCTTCTGCTTTTGATAACTGACCTCTAATGCTCCCTTCACCTCCTTTTGCTTGACGAGTGAGTTCTTATAGTGAGTTCTATTTGATTGTATCTCCTCTTCAACCTTGCTGATTCTCTCACCCATGTCAGCCACGAATTCCTCAAGCCTCTCCTTTTCTCTTAGTAGACTCCTCTCTTCCCCCTCGTACTGGTTATACTTGAGCAATATACGCGAGAGTTCTTCTTTTGAGTCATTGACCTTATTTTCCAGCTCTTCAGCTTCGGCCTCTCTCTCTGAGACAACTCTTTGCACCTCTTCTTTCTGCTTGTGGCACCTTGATAATTTCTCCTCGAGGCTCGCGAGGCGTGAGCCTTTATCTTTTGCTTCCTGACTTAGGGCTTCTAATTGATTAAGCGTGTATTGAGAGTGTTTTATGAGTTGCTCTGATTCGTTTTCCAGTAGGAATATGTCCTTCTCTATCGCTTCACCTTGTTTCACAGACCCTTGTTCCTTGCATTGTAGTTGCTCAATGAGGCCGTTTAATTTGGCTTCATGGAAGGCAATATCCCCAATTTCCGATTGCAGGGCACCAATGAGTTCCCCCTTTTCCTCGATCTTATTGCGTAATTCTTGTTCCTTTCGTCTTCTCCTCAGCAGCCCTATAGAATCCTTCCCCAAGCTCCCACCAATAATAATACCCCTCTCATCCACCAGATCACCTTCTGGCGTAACCAGAGTCTGTTTACTCTTGCCATTCTTCCAGGCAGAGAGAGCCTCAGATAGGCTGCCTACCAACGCAGCATTACCTAGAAAGGATTCTATTACCGGCTTAAATCTGTCGGGAACGGAGATGTGGTGTCTCAAAAGCGGAAACCCATTATGTTCGCCTATAGCCTTGCCAGGGGGTCTGTGAAGTTTAAACTCCTCGAGCGGGAGAAAATAGCTTCGGCCCATAGCCTTAGACCGCAGATACTCAACGGCCTCCTTACCATCCTCATGCCTGGCCACGAACACATACTGCAATCGTTCATCTAGGACTGCCTCGACAGCTGCCTCGAATTCGGGCTCGACCTTGATGAAGTCTGCCAGCACTCCTAAGACCTTGCCTCCCGCAGTAGTCTTGGGCCCGTAGGTACTCATAAGCATCTGAACACCTGACCTGTAACCTTCGTAGTTCTCAATAAGGTTCCTGATGGTCTTCAATTGAGCACGAAGGAGATTCAGTGCTGACTCTGCCTTTGATTTGAGAGTCTCTTTTTCTCTCCTAACTTCTCCTAACCCCCTTTGCCTTGCTTCCTGCTCTCGTATTGCTCTCTGAAGGGAGCTTATCTGGTTCAACGACTCCTGCCGTTCCCCCTTTTTCTCGCGCAACAAGGCCGATAGTCTCTCAAACCTCTGCGTGCCTTCTTTGGACTCCTTTTCAAGCTCGTTCTTTCTGATCTCTACCTGATTTATCATATTAGATAGATTCCCTATCTCGCCTGTTAATCTTGCCTCCTCGGTTGCCAACCCAATGAGGTGGGTCCTTTCTTTTTCCAATGCATCCTTTATTGTATCCAACTGTTGCACGGTATCCTTTAAGCTCGCCTCACCGCGGGAATGAACTGATGAGATCTCCTGCAGGGATTTCTGTAGTTCACCCACTCTGGAGCTGATCTTTTCAATCTCAGATTCAAATCCTTTTGCTTTCTCTCTTAGCTCATCCTTCTCTTTGCCCAGCCTTGTATCGGCCTGACGGAATGTTTGCTGATCAGCCGACAGGTGTTGGAGGGCGTCCTCACTTTTTCTATATTCCTCTCTGAGGGAAAAGACGGATTCCTTAAGAGCAGACAGCGTCTTCTCCTTCTCCACCAGTTCCTTGTTCTTTGTCTCGATGGCGTGTTCTGATTCAGAGAGGAGGTCCTCGACTCCCTTCTCTTTAGCTATGAGCTGTCCAATGGCCTTCTCCCTTTTGGCCTTCTCTTCTTGTAATTCCTCATAACTATGTGCGGTCAAGACAAGATTCAAGTGACGGATCTCAGAGCTTACCTCTTTGAACCGTCTGGCCTTTCCTGCCTGTCTCTTCAGGGAATTCATCTCCCTCTTAATCTCAACGAGGAGGTCTTCGACCCGCCTGAGGTTCTCCTTTGTCAAGGCTATCTTTCTTGAAGATGCCTCTCTTCTGGCCTTGTACTTTGAGATGCCAGCTGCCTCCTCCAAGAGCATCCTCGTGTCTTCTGGTTTTTGCTCTATTATGGAACCGATCTCTCCTTGCGCAATGATGGCATATGCCCTGTTGCCTAATCCGGTTCCCATAAATAGATCATGGATGTCTTTTAATCTGCACGGTGAGTTGTTGATGAGGTATTCACCTTCACCGGACCGATAGAACCGTCTAGTAATGGATATCTCGCTTGTACCGTGGGGTTCGATGCCATTTCCGAGTGTTAGGGTTACCTCAGCCATACCCAGGGGCCTCGAAGGACCTGCCCCTGAAAAAATCAGATCCTCCATCTGACGGCCCCTCAGCTGCTTCGGGCTTTGCTCACCCATAACCCACCTTATGGCATCAACTATGTTGCTCTTCCCGCAACCATTAGGGCCGACAAATGCACTGACTCCTGGTGGAATCTGGAGGTTCAATTTGTCCATAAAGGACTTAAAGCCCTGCATATAGAGGTTCTTGATTCTCATTTTCGCTTCTCTCCCCAGCCCTACGGATATTATCCATAACAGATAAGAGGATAACTGTAAAGACTAAAATACTACATAATGTATATTTAGCTTCCTATCTTGCAATATATTGTGGCACTGAAAAAACCTTGACAAGATCTCGTTTAAGTATCTAATATGACGGTAATTATTCCCGTCTACGGTAAGCGCAACACGCTTAGCTTATGAGGGCAAGGTTGGTGAAAAAAACCGCAATCCTCCTTACATTTCTCTTCAGTTTCGTTTCCCTCTTTACCTATTTGGTCCAAGGAGAAGAGAGAGACACGTTGTCTATTTCCTTAGTTCAGGAGGCTACTGTCAAGAAAATTCAAGGCAGAGAGGTCATATGTGAGCGCTATAAGGTAAAAAAGGGGGATTACATATGGCGACTTCTGCGCCAGAGAAGATTACTGCAGAGGCCAGATCTCGCTGAGCTGCTCTCCCTGCTAAAAGGCATGAATAGATCCCTGACAAATCTTGATCTGATTCATCCGGAACAGACCATTTTGATCCCGCTTAACATAACACCAATTAGGGGATATGGTGAGGGGGAGAAATTTTTCAAGGAATCAATAATGGGTATCTCCACATTGAAAGGCATGAATTTTGAGAATTATATAGTGAGGCCTGGAGATTGCCTGACACTTGTTGCTCATAGCAGATATAAAGTACCGGCTGGATATCTTTATAAAGAGTATCTGGAGTTAGTCCGGAGACTTAACCCCGCCTTAAGGGATCCCGATCTCATCTACCCAAATCAGGTTATCAGGCTCCCCATCTATTCTCCAAAGTTAGTCAGGATGCCCGTTAAGCCTAAAGAGGTGAAGACCGCTTTAGAGAAGACAAAGACTACCCCAGTTGAGGATACCGGCGAAGCTCCGTCCCTAAGGGGAAAGCTCAGGGATATTTTCACTCAAATGGGTGAGGAATGGATTGATACTGGTGAGCAGTTCATTCCCCTGAAGTCTGGTGCCCAGATAAACCTGAAGGCCAGTTCTTTCCCCAGTTTGAACTTAAACAGTGGCAGAAGATTGATTGTTGACATACGAGATGAGCTCCCGGCAGACATCAGCCAATTGATCGAATCAGACTGGGAGGAGTATAGGATTGTACATTTGGCTCCTAGTGATACCCTTACAACAGCGATGGATAAGATCCTTGCGGCCAGTAACTATTATAAAGTTCTAAGATCCGGGGAGCAACTTAAGGTACGAGGGGATATAGGTATTTCGGTTGCTGGTGACTGGGTGATCATCCCATATAGAGGGGAGCGGGGTAGCGGCGATAGAATAACAGTAATTAGCTTCATTGATGATCCTTCCGAAAAGACTCCGGCAACCGTGAGGGGATACCTGGAGAAACTGGGAATAAAGGTAATTGACTACCCGGATTTTTCCGCCCGTGCAGATGGCAAAGAAGGAGTCTCGATTCAACAGAAGATGGGAATCGAAAAGGATGCGGACTTCCCTCTTCTAGCTGTTCTATTAGAGCTTGCAGGACAGCCCTTTTCCCGTCACGTAAAGATTCCCGTATATCAGGCAGAGAGCGCCAAGTTCAATCTAATCATACAGGCCGATCTGTTCTTTAACAGGAAAGGCAAAGACTGTATCGTAGACGTAACAGGCCTATCGCCTGCTATTGTATCTTTGCTCAGAAAGCACCAATTTCTGGTTCTCTCCCTGGCGGGTGAGAAAGATGTAAACAGGATGACGGAGCTCATACTCGATTTCCTTGGAGTGGCATTTGACTCTAAGCCACACGAGCTTCTGGCTGCAGCCAGGGATGAGACAAGGACCATAACCCTTAGTATTCCAGGGATCAGCTTCCATGACAGGGAGGGGAAGGAGATCCTGGCAACGGGTACGAGGATGCCAGTAGAGATCGTGTCGTTTCTGAATCAAAAGGGATATAGCCTCCTTGAGTTAAGCCAGTTTCAGTGATTCATGATAGAACATGATACTTAAAGCTCCCCCAAAAGATGAAGAAGTGACTCAGTTGACTGACAAGGCAATATATATTATCGGCCCCCGGAGGTTTCAAAATGAGCTGATGGTCTTTTTTCTAGAGCGGGCAACCGGTGCAAAGTGCGTGGCGCGTGAGGATGTCCGCCATTTCCCGGCCATACCTGATAGGAACATCGGCCAGCCCAAGCTGCTCCTCTTGGACTGCCTGGAAAGGGATCTGGATAGCTATCTCCTTGAGCTTGGATCGAGTGGTGGAAACATCCTGTATCAGTACTTTGTTGTGCTCTTTAATGTGAGCCGTAGTTTGGGGATTGAAGAAAAGGCCTTGAAGAAGGGGGTCCGGGGGTTTTTTTATGAAAATGACCCCCTGGAGCGGTATCCAAAGGGTATTCGCGCTATTTTTAACGGAGAGCTGTGGGCTACAAGGGGAGTGATGACAAAGACCATCCTTGAAAGCAGGGATAAATATATAGTCTCCAGGAGAGACTCGTCATTACTTACACCAAGGGAAATCGAGATACTCAGCATGATAGCAGCCGGGGCCACAAACGAGCAGATCGCAAATGAGCTCTTTATCAGCCGCAATACCGTAAGGACGCACATATACAATATCTTCAAGAAGATCAATGTCCCCAACCGCCTCCAAGCCGCCCTATGGGCTGTCAAAAACCTATAGGCACTGATAAGAAAGTCTTACCTGATCTATCTTCTTAATACTACTTTCTCAGCCAATCCCATAAAAAAATACGAACAAAAAGCATACTGTTTACGTATTGCCTTCCCCTTCGATCTTTCACTACGATGTAAGTGTCTTCCTAAAGATACCTGGTTCTTCACCTCGATTTGGTAAGCTATAAGAACTGAGTAGGAGAAAAAGGTTGAAGGAGGGTGCAGTCATGGATCCAACAGGTAACCGCGAAGAATTATTCGCGGATACGATTAAAGAGATCCACCTCGCCATCAGGAATGTCGGCTCATACCCAGAGGATCACCCCACTACGCGCGAGCGTGTTAGCAAGTCCCATGAAGCGCTCACGAATGTTCTCAGCAGACAAACCACCCTGACTGTGAGTGTTGATGGTAACAAGTTACTCGTAGATGACGTGCCGATTGATGGTAGAAATATGTTTTCTAGGAAATTTGTGCTGGACCTTGAGCAAAGGGCTATCGATAGTATTACCTTTTGCCGCGGACTGTCGAAAGGAGATTTCATGACCTTTCTCAATGCGATGATAAAAAGGCCTATTGTCCTTAGTGAAGAGGATGGGGTGGCCTCTATTCTCCAGCAACAGGGTGTTTCGACAATAAAGCTCAACGAGATCAAATACGGGAGAATAGCTGAAAAATTAAAAGACCTTGGCCTGGATGAGAGAAAGAGGATCAACGATGATGTCAGCAGGCTACTATCAGAGGGAAATAGCGATGAGGTTCAAGGGATCCTAAGGGATCTATTCAACAAGCTGGGTGATACATCGTGGCGGGTCCGGAAGAAAGTAGCAGAAAGCCTCCTGGATATAACTTGTGTTCTTGATAAATCTGACAAACTAGGGAAAAACTTCCGAGAGCTATCACAGGCGCTGGTCAAGGGCGTAAAACACGAGAGTAATACCGATACCTATCTCATCCTTTCGGAAAATCTTCAGAAGGTATGCGCCTCACAGAATAGGATTGACAGATCTTTCGCAAGCGAAACCATAGGCAGGGGTTTGCTCGAGGTCAATAAACTTTCAAAGGCCCAGTTGCAAAAGGCCTTGATGGCAAGAAATAGAAATAGCAGGAGCCTTGAATATAACCTGGGAGGCCTCAACTTTGTTGATGAGGCGACCCTCGCCCATTTCCTAGCTGAACAATACAAAAACTGTGAAGTCGTACTTCTCTCTGAAATACGGGATATTCCGGAAAACGTACTTAAAGCTGTGCCGGTTAAATTCATCAAACGCCACCAGGTCCTCCCCTTCAAGTTGGATTCTGGATATCTGTACACAGCTACGATGAATCCCAACAATCTAGATGCATTAGCTGATATTCGGTTTATAAGCGGTTACTCAGTGCTTCCCTACCTTGCTACTGAATATCATCTTCTAAATGCGATCAAGAACTTCCATCGCATCGAGACCATTCCACCGGAAAGCGATCATGTCATGGAGGACATTCAAGAAGAGGTGGGCCTCGAATTTTGTGAGCAAAAACAAGAACAAGAAGTACCTGCTGTAGAAGAACTGATAGACTCAGATGCCCCGGTGGTCAGATTGGTCAATATGATCATAAAAGCGGCCATCACCCAAAAGGCCAGCGATATCCACATAGAGCCGTACGAAAATGAGCTGAAAGTTCGCTTCCGGATCGACGGGACCCTATCAACACTAGTGACGCCATCCATTAGATATGCGAATGTGATCGTCTCGCGGATAAAGGTTATGTCAGGATTAGACATCTCCGAAAGACGCCTCCCTCAGGATGGAAGATTTAAGATCGGAATGGACGGGAAGCATGTGGATTTTCGGGTTTCCACCTTTCCGGGAATCTTTGGGGAAAAGGTGGTTCTGCGTGTGCTGGACAAATCCAGTCTTGCATTGGACATAGGCAACCTGGGACTGAATAGCAATGATTTGAATGCTGTGTTGACTGCTCTGTATAAGTCCAAAGGAATGATCTTGGTAACCGGACCCACTGGAAGCGGAAAGACGACGACGCTCTATTCTATGCTCCAAGGTTTAAATGATGGATCCAGAAACATTTCGACTGCTGAGGACCCCATAGAATACAATCTGAATGGAATTAACCAGTTTCAGATGAACCCCAAGATCGGCTTGAATTTTGCCCGTGCCCTCCGAACGATGCTGAGGCAGGATCCTGATGTCATCATGGTGGGAGAGATCCGGGATTTGGAGACTGCGGAAATTGCCGTGAAGGCCGCGCTCACAGGTCATCTCGTCTTGAGCACGCTCCATACAAACAGTGCACCTGAGACGATCACACGGTTGCTCGATATGGGCATCGAACCCTATCTCATCGCTTCCTCTATTAACCTTATCGTAGCCCAGAGATTGATGAGGAAGATTTGCCCGAATTGCAAAATAGAGGCTGCACCCAATGATATGCAGCTAAAGCTTCTCAAGGACTATGGATTCGATATTTCCGGCCATCAACTTTTCAGGGCAGAAGGATGTGAAGAGTGTAACGATACAGGCTACAAGGGAAGAATTGCAATATATGAGGTAATGCCGTTGTGGGAGCAGATTCAGGAGCTGATTTCCAAAGGAAAATCATCCTCGAAGATAAGGGACAAGGCAAAAACTCTGGGGCTTGTCACCCTGCAGGAGCAGGCCTTCAACAAGGTCACAGAGGCAATCACGTCCATTGATGAATGGATGAGAGTGGCCGCATAGATGCGCGGCCGAGTCCACCGGCTTACAGTGAGGGAACTATGAAAGAGAAGAGAAGATTAGAACGATTCCAGCTTGAACTCCCTGCTGCGATTGAATTCCTGACTTCCGATAGGGAGAAGAGACTGCTCAATCTGCTCACAAGCAACATATGTTCAGGCGGGGCCTATTTTCATACCACCCAGCCGCTCCCCGAAGGAGCAAAGGTCAAAATGGACCTGGTTCTCCCCCTTGATAGGCTGAAAAAGCCAAATGATGGGCATAAGCAGGTATATATAAAGGTGGCTGGAACCGTTTTACGGTCTGAATCAGGAGGCATGGCCATCGGTTTTGATGAAGACTACGAGATTACGGGGGCGGCTCACACAAGGCTAGGAGGTGATGAATGAACCTTAGGAGCCACTACCCCAGAAGTTATTCTCACAATGACATCTTGGAGTAAAAACCAGTAAGGAGGTGGAAGAAAATGGAAAAAACAAAAAAGGCCTTTTTGATTGCGATTGCTGGGATTGTAGCCTTATCGATGTTGGCTGTGATGCCAGCACCTGCGTTGGCAGAAATCATAGACGTTCAAGAAGGCCAGTCGATTCAGGTAGCCATAGATAAGGCCAAAGCGGGGGATACGGTGCAGGTTGCGCCCGGCATCTATGAAGAGAGCATCGTGATGAAGCCTGGAGTGACAGTCCAGGGCTCGGGTGCCGATAAAAGTACAATACAAGGCCCCAGTAGCGCGTCTCAATTTCGATACTAAATCCCTGTAGGATATTAGTAAAACCAATTCCAGAAAAGTCATGAGCATAACCCTACGCCCGTGGTAAACTCCCGTTGCATGGGCTTTACAGAAGCTTTTACATGCCTAACCCTTTGGTATATAATCCCCGAAGCGTGAGAGGCGGTTAGCCGTGAGGCACCGAAAGGTCTTATCCCTTTTTCAACCTCTTCCTCCCTCTCACGTT
>JABAOC010002835.1_pt3 | contig 25016 bp, 22 predicted proteins | sample 7062161 | NCBI WGS metagenome assembly JABAOC01 (sample SAMN14538625, study PRJNA623070) | marine sediment metagenome | biome: marine biome [ENVO:00000428]; feature: marine pelagic biome [ENVO:01000023]; material: deep marine sediment [ENVO:00002113] | place: India: Gulf of Khambhat ... | reverse complement strand
ATGCGCTGTTCGGCGGTCTCGCTCATGCGCTTGTGCGGAGTCCACATGAGATAGGCATAGGCCTGTCTGTCGGAGCGGCCCACCCGACCCCGCAGTTGATAAAGTTGGGCCAATCCCAGCCGGTCGGCCTGATCCACGACGATGGTGTTGACATTGGGAATATCCAGGCCGCTTTCGATGATGGTGGTGCAGAGGAGAATATCGTGCTTGCCGGCATAGAAATCCACCATTATCTTTTCAAGATCATTCTCCGCCATCTGGCCGTGACCTATGGCGATGCGCGCATCGGGCAGTAGCCGCTGGAGGTGAACGGCGACATGGGGAATTGATTCCACCCGATTGTAGACATAGTAAACCTGTCCCCCACGATCCAGTTCCCGCTGTACGGATTCTTTTATCAGCGCGTCAGAGCGTTGGCCCGCCTGGGTGCGAATGGGCCGCCGGCCTTCAGGGGGATCGTTGATGAGGCTCATCTCCCGCAGGCCGCTGAGCGACATATGCAGAGTGCGGGGGATGGGTGTGGCGGTAAGGGTAAGGCAATCCACTGTTGATCGCAGCCGCTTGAGGCGTTCCTTGTGGCGCACTCCGAAACGGTGTTCTTCATCAACTATGAGAAGCCCCAGGTCTTTGAACTTCACATCCTTGGAAAGAAGCCGGTGGGTACCGATTACGACATCCACGGCACCGGCGGCGAGTTCGGCGACGATGCGTTTTCTATCTTTCGGGGAGCGGAACCGGCTCAACATCTCCACCCGCATGGGATAGGGCGCAAGCCGCTCCTGAAAAGTGGTGAAGTGCTGGGCCGCGAGAACTGTGGTGGGAACAAGCACGGCGACCTGCTTGCTGTCCATCACGGTCTTGAAGGCGGCTCTCACCGCCACCTCGGTCTTGCCGAAACCGACATCTCCGCACACCAGCCGCTCCATGGGCGTGGGCTTTTCCATGTCGTCTTTCACCTGGTAGAGGGCCTGGCGCTGGTCATCGGTCTCCTCGTATGGGAAACCAGCCTCCATCTCCTGCTGCCAGGGGGTATCCGCGGAAAAGGCAAACCCCTCTTGTTTGCTGCGAGCCGCATAGAGGGCGACGAGTTCTTTCGCCAGTTCTTTGGCGGAGCGCTGGGCCTTGCGTTTGGTGCGAATCCATTCTCTGCCGCCGAGGCGATTGAGGGAGGGTGGCTGGGCCTCCGCGCCGATGTATTTTTGCACGCGGTCAAACTGGTCTGTGGGCACATAGAGTTTGTCTTCACCGGCATAGCGAATGAGCAGATATTCTCTTTCCGCTCCATCCACTACGTGTCTCGTAAGCCCGCCGTAAACGCCGATTCCATGATGGATATGAACGACATAATCGCCGGCTTTGAGTTGGCTGAGGGCGGTGATGGTGACGGTTTCCTTGCGGCGGGAACCTGCGCGGGGAGGTCTCTTCCAGCCAAAGAGTTCACCATCGGTGAAGACCTCCAGGTTTGCGCCGCGCAGACGAAAGCCGCGGCTCAGAGGAATTGAGGTGATCAAGATATTCCCCGGGCCCGGCAGTTTCTCGCATCCCAGATGGACACGATGGAGGTCGGCTTCGGCAAGGAGTTCGCTGAGGCGCTCCGCCTGGCGGGTGGCGGCCACCACCAGAAAGCCTCTTTCTTGAGCTTTGCGAAGTCCCTCCACCATCAGGTCCAAGTGGGCGGCGAAATCTTCCGCGGGACCTGATTCCAGCAGTATCTCCTTTTCCGGAGCGGGCCGGCTGAGGAGCGAAATCTCCACCTCCCGGCGGCCGCTCAATCGCGCTTTCCCCTCCTCGTAATTCACATAATGGCTGCGCGGCAAATCAAGCAGCAGCCCGCTCGCACAGCGGCGCCGGCACAACTCTTCGATTTGAGTGAGGAATTTCGCATATTCCTCCTCTGTCCGCTCCGGCTCATCCCATATCACCACCGCCTCTGTCGGCAGGTAGTCTGCGAGTAGAGTCTGTTGAGGCCAGATGTAAGGCAGATAGTACTCCAGGCCCCGCCGGTGGGTCTGCTGAGAAAAAGCCTCCACATCCTGGCGCACCCGCTGTGCCAGCCGCAGCACCTCTTCCGCTTTCTCCTCTTTTTCCAGCCGATCCACCTGTTTCTCCAGGGCCGCGGCAATGGCGGCACAGGCGGACTCGGTTTCATCGGGGTCGAGCAGCAATTCCCGCGCGGGAAGGATGCTCACCGATTCCAGTGAGTCGCGGGAACGCTGTGATTCGGAATCGAAGTAGCGCAGGCTTTCGACTTCTTCGCCGAACTGCTCAATGCGGACAGGCGCTTCAAAGGTGGAGGGCCAGATGTCAATCACCCCGCCACGGAGGCTGAACTCGCCCGGCCCTTCGACCAGTTCCTGTCTTTGATAACCATCACGGATGAGAGAATCCGCCAGATCCTCTCTGGAAAGGGTGTCACCGGTATCTATCTCTACGGCCGAAGTCAACAGTTTGTCTTTGGGCAGAGTCTGGCCGAAAGCCCCGTCCGGGGTAGTGATAATGACGACTTCCTCCCCGCGCGCCAGCCGCCACAGCGCGTTGAGGCGCTCTCTGAGCAGGTCGCGGTCAGGTGGAGTTTCCTCATAAAAAAGCGTATCGAAGGAGGGAAAGAGGAGCAGATTATCTTTCAGGCGCGGGTCTTCTTCACCGAGGAGTGCGGTCATATCATCATAAAGCCGGGCCGCCTCCTGGCTGTTTCTGGTGAGAATGAGGGCAGGTCCTTTAAGGCGGGCGAAAAGTCCGGCGAGGACGAAGGCCTTTGCCGCTCCCTCCAGTCCTGCGACGCGCTGCCGGGAGGCGCCCTTGCGGAGCCCCTCCTCCAGTTCGCGAAACTCCGCCCAACCCTCCAGGGCGGCCAGGAACGAGTTCATGCTATTAGTCTATCTCCCGACCCTGCCAGCGTCAAATAAGTGCGTGCCCGGTGACGTATCCTTATTACCTCTGCTCCCGCCACCACGCTTCCCATTTGGCGGCATCTATGCCAAAGTCCTGGTGCGTTATTTCCCTGAGGGCCTCTGCCGCTTCATCACGCACCAACCGGTCTCGCAGAGAGAGAATCAGCGGCCTGACGGCGCGGCGGTCATGGAGTTTGCCCAAGGCCAGCGCGGCGCACTTGCCGAGAGTCGGCTCGCAGTCACCCGGTGGATCTTCCCGCAAACAAGCCAACAGCACAGGCATCGCGCGCGCATCGCCGATATCGCCTAACGCCTGAAGCGCGGCTGCGCGCATGTACATCTCACTGCGATGACCTCGATATTCGGGGCCGGATTTGCTTGGCGCGGGCTCGGCAAGTCTAATCAACTGCGGAACCGCCCGCTTCTCCCCTATTGCGCCCAGCCCTGCGGCCGCGACCCACTGCACCCGCACATCCGAATCAGCAAGCAGAAACAACAGCGGCTTTGCGGTGCGCGGGTCTTGCCACTGTTCAAAGGCAGCAATGATTAATCGTACCATCTCGTCATCGCTCACGGTGTCCGCAATCAGCGGCGGCAGAAGCACAGCGATGTCCTTCGCCTGCGGCGCAGCGACGCGCAGCCTGCTCAGCGCATAGAAGCGCACCCTTCGGCTGGGGTCCTGCAGGGCAGCCTTCAGCGCTTCGATTATCCGCGGATTATCCGCGCTATTGCCATATAGCGCGTTTATGGTACTCAACCGTTCGCTCTCTGTTCCGCGTAGCAGAGGTTCGAGCAGCGCCTCCACTGCGGCGTCGCTGCCATTCTGTTTGAGACCGCTAATGCCTATGCCGCGGATTCCCGGATCATTGTTCTTCATCATCTCGACCAGCACGGGGATGACGCGGGGATCCTCCATGTTGGCAAGGGCTTTGGCCGCGACGATGCGCACCTCCTCATCCTTCTCATTGAGTGCTTGCTGCAGCGGCTCTATGGCGCGGGCGTCGCCGATCTTGCCCAGCGCTTCACAGGCTACCCACCTGGTACTTGATTCATAGTCTTGCAATGCTGCAATCAAAGCAGGCACAGAGCGGGTATCACGCAGGTCTCCCAGCGCTCTCATTACCGGCTGTTCTTCCCAGGAGGGATTGTCGGTCAGGAGCGCGCGCAGCGCCGGCAACGCTCGCTGGTCGCCCAGTAATCCCAAGGAGGTGCAGGCCTCGTCTCGGGAATCTTCGTTACTTCTGCTCAGGTCATTCATTAGCGGCTGGAACGCGCGCGGGTCCTCGAATACAGCCAATATGCGCAGCAGTGCTGAGCGAGTGTAAGAGTCCGGGGCTTTTCCGACTTGCGCCAAAACGGCATCACAGACCTGAGGTCCAAAGCCGATCAGCACGCCGTACACGCCTCTTGGCTGGCTCAGGCCGGGGAATACCGCACTAGAATCGATCCTTGTCAGCGCTTCTACTAAAGCTGGAATCACGCGGGGGTCGCCGATATGTGCCAGGCCCACGGCGGCGGCATCTCGTACTGCGCTGCTTTCGTCACGCAGCGCTGCAATCAGCGCATCAACCTCCTCAGGCCCGCATTCGCGCAGATACCAGGAAGGAATTTGGTCGTTTCCGCGGCGCACCTCATCGAGCATTATTCGCAGGACATGGGGGTCTCTCTTGCGGCTCAGAGTACTCAGACACCTGCTCCGTTCCTGTCGGTCCTTCGCATCCTCGAATGCGTTGATTAGGGCTTCTACCGTGCGCGGGTCGTCTTGGCGGGCCAGCGCGGAGCCAGCGCGGCTTCGCACTCCGGCGTCGGGATCGGATAGTCCTTGTAACAACAATGGAACTATGCGCGGATCTTTCTCTTGCATGTATCCCAGCCGCTGAACCGCCCATTCACGCCGGCGGGACTCCGGCTCCCTCATTACCTGGGCCAGCAGGTCAATCGCCGCCGCTCCCTGTGCTTCTATCGCCCAGTTCACTTGATCGCTGAATCTCTTCTTTGCTGATGCGATCAATATCTCGGTGACTGCAGGATCTTTGAAATGCCCCAAGGCATCCGCCGCCGCGCCCGCCACAGAGCGGTCCTCATTGTCGAGCAGAAGCGCCAACTGCTCGATAGCGCGCGCGTCTTCATACCAACCCAGTGCGCGCGCGGCAGTCTTCTTGACTCGACTGTCGGAATCCTGCAGCGCCCTCAGCATCGCCTCAACCGCGGCGGGCTCGTCATACCACTGCAGCGCCGCTGCCGCCCGCCAGCGCACCAGTGGATCAGCGTCGCTCAACTGCCCTATCAGCGCAGGGACATCGGTTACTTGCGCCGCTGCCTGAAGCGGCGCGCAACTGCACGCGATTAGCGCCAACGTCGCAATTGGAAACAACAAACGAAAAGTAGTTCGCAGAAGTGACATCGCCTTGCCTCGTCCTCTGATAGAACTTTGCAGACGCTCAAACGCTCCCCTACCATTTGACGCAGTTTTCGAGAGAATGTTCCCTTCAACCTGCAATTTACGCTTTCGCCAAGCGCATTATTGCAGGGCCTGCAATCAAAGCTTCCTGTTTACTGCAAATCCCTCCCTCTGATTCCGTCAACGGTGAGGTTGGGGTCGGGGAGGCCGGTTACGGAGGGGAGGATTTTTGCGGCGGGCAGGTAGCGAACGTGGCCGTCGGCGAAGAGGTAGTTGCGCGCTCCGTACCAGTCCCACCAGCCCAGTTTCTTCTCTTCGTGGTTGGTCAGCCACTCCGCAATCAGGATCTTTTGGGCGGGAAAGGCAACTTCACCTTCGGATTGGGAGATACAGGGAAAATCATCATATTGCCAGAGGTCCTCCACGGTCATGCGGTTGATTTGCCGCGGGGTGTGATAGAAGGCGGCGGAGTAACCGTAGGAGGTGGAATCCCATTTCTTGGGTGCGCTGAGATCACTGGGGCAGATGAGGATGTGGGGCCCCTTTTCTTCAGAGACAAGGGGATTGTCCGGGTCCTCCGGGTCTCTGTCTCCGACACAGGCGAGATAACTCTCCAGGGGCCAGCGCCAGTAGCGGCCCATCCAGAGGTAGGGGTTTCCGGTGTTGGGGTAAAGGCCGCCGTGGTCGTCCACATACATTTGGAAGGCGAGGCCGATCTGGCGGAGGTTAGAAAGACAGGTGGTGCGGCGGGCGGTTTCTCTGGCACGGGCAAACACAGGGAAGAGCATTGCCGCCAGCAGCGCGATGATAGCGATCACAACCAACAATTCAATGAGGGTGAAACCGAGGGGATTTTTGAGTGTGTTGCCGCAGTTTGAGCGGAAGACATGAGGGCGCATCGCAAAAGAGGAGGTTAGCAGAATTCTCCGGCTTTATCAAGCGAACTATTGGCTGATGGCTACTCTTGAGGGAGATACGGCCGGCGGGGTTGGAACCCCCGCCCTACATAAGCCTTAACTACAGAGGCGCGGAGGACACAGATAATCTGTGTGGGCGCTAGGGAAGGATCTTGAAGACCCTCACTTCACCGGCTTTGAGCGCGATTTCGGGGAAGGTATTGCCGGTAAAATCGGAATAGACTTCGCGGGTATTGTCCAACTTGTATTCGTGAGCCGTCCTGCCCGGGGTCTTCAAAGTGACCTTGACGGTGTAGTCCGCATCTTGGGAATAGATGAAGAGGACTTGGCTTCCATCACTGATCTTGAAGAGGTGCTTGAAGATTCGTCCGCCGGAGCCCGAGATGATCTCGAAAGCAACCTCGTCATCGGCCGGTATCAGCGTCTTCTTATCCAGAAGATCGGTGAGCATATCGAGTGTGTGAAAGCCCAGCCGCTTCTTGCGGTCCGGGAAACTGGTGATTCCCAGGTAGTGGTTATGGCGGTCGTAAATATCGCCGACGGCACCAACTTTTGGATCGAGATCCTTGACCTCGTACCAGCCGATATACCGCACATCCGGAGAGGCGAGCAGGTGAGAGACGGCTCTGCACATGTAATTTGCTTGGTCACTTTCGGTTCTGCCTAGAAGGGAATAGCCCATTTCATTCACCCAGAGCGGTTTTCGCCCCCCTGCCTCATTGTTGTGGTGTGTGAACCATCTGAAGTCATCTTCAGTGAGGTAATCCTCCACCATCACGCCGGGAGCGGTCCAGGTCTCAACATAGCAGTGCACGGGGACTACATCATAGTACTGGGCATAACCGTCCTCGGTAATGTAGCGCAGCAGATCATCATTCGGACGGGTCATGCCTCCGAGGAGTATCTCCTTGCCGGGATCGGCGGCGCGGATGGCGAGCGCTCCCTGTTTCAGGAGTTCTTTGTACTGCTCACGTGTACCGTCCCACCATCCCACCGCATCCATTTCGTTCCAGATTTCGTAGGAGACGATATTGGGATGGCGCTTCATCTCCTTGGCAAGGTTGTAGCAGAAGTTATACCAGTCTTTGTAGTCTTTGGGGGGGAAGCTCCAGGTCCAGCTTTCCCCTGTCGCCCAGTGCGGCGCATAACATATGTAAGGGCGTAGTCTGAGGTTGTATTTTGCGGCGAGGTTTGCGAACTTGTGGAGCCAGGCGAAATCGTATTTGCCCCGCGTAGGCTCGTAATCATCCCAGCCGAAGCTGACCCGCATAGTGTCAATTCCCAATTCTTTAACCAACTCGAAATCCAGGGCGATATCCTTTAGGTTCTGACCCTTGTCATAGTCCTCGCAGATGGCGAATGAGACCGTCTTCTCATATGGTGCAGGCAGCGGCGGAGGTGGTGGAGGTGGCGGCTGCCGTGGAGGTAACCGCTTCCGTACGGGTGACGGCGTTTTCGACATTTGCCCTTTGGGTTCTTGCCTGGCACACGAAAGCGAGGTCAGCATAAAGCAGATGGTGAGACAGAGGCTGACCCGGACAGCAAGTTGTTTCATCATCGTCCTTACCAGTCTCTTGCGATCATCTCAAACCAGCAGAATACCTTCACAGAACAATCGCGGGCAGCTTTCGCCGCCCGCTCCGGGTAGATTCGAGGTCCAACCCCCAAGGCTTCGTTATTACCAGCAGCGACAATGGCGCTCTCAGGCTTAGTCGGAGGGAGGTTTCAGGTCCTCCAGGCGCGGCGACTCCGATTTCGCCGAAGATGTGCCGTTGGCGCTCAGGTAGTCAATCACTGTATCGAGCAAGGTGGTCTCGAACTTCTTCACCTCCAGGCCGTTAAGGATGGTGAAATAGCCTCCTGCCCCTTTGGCCAGAGAAAGGGGCAGGGCGACTTCATACTCTTTATCAGGAGCCAGTCTTTCGCGGCCAACCTTAACTTCGACGACACGTGAGCCACTGTCCCGGCGAGAGTCCAGTTTGACGCTAATCCCGGAGACCTGTAGAAATCCCTTGTTCGGCTTGGGCAACAGGCTGAGGCCTCGCTCCAGACAAGCGATGATTTTGCCGCCTTTCATCTTCACGCGCGCCACATTCTCATCCGGATAGGCAAGGACGGATGAGATTTGCTCAGTAGTGATGGGCCCTGCGGGCAAGTCTTTGGGCCTCATCTGGCTGGCATTCACCAGTGCAATGTCCGCTTTGGCGGAATCCCGCAAGGAATCGGCGACGAGGTTCCCCAGAGTGGTTTCCGCGCGCGCAACATTCTCCCCCTCCAGTGGAAAACTGGAAGTAGTGAGCACCTTGGCGCTGCCCGGAAGCGCCAAGATCGCCAGCAGAGAAATCACCAAACCTGCAATTAACGCCGTCTGCCAGTTTCTCATCTCGCACCTCATTCTATGATTCTTGGCTAGACAGTTCATGTCTCAGGAAAGCGTCGAGGAAGCCGTCCAGGTCTCCGTCCAACACCCCCTGCGCATCGCCTACTTCGACTCCGGTACGATTATCTTTTACCATGGAATAGGGTTGCAGAACATAAGAACGGATCTGGCTGCCCCAGGCAATTTCGGTTTGATCGCCCCGCAGTTGGGCGAGTTCCTCCTCCTGTTCTCTGCGGCGCATCTCCAGCAACCGGGCAAGAAGCACCTTCATGGCGCTGTCCCGATTGCGCCCCTGAGAGCGCTCGTTCTGACAGGATACCACAATTCCTGTGGGTAAATGTGTAATTCTAACCGCGGTTTCGTTCTTCTGCATGTGCTGGCCACCTGCAGAGGAGGCGCGGAAAGTCTCTATTTTTAGTTCGTCTGGAGCGATATTGACTTCATCCTCCTCTTCCACCTCGGGCAGCACGTCCGCCGAAGCAAAGGAGGTGTGGCGTCGAGAGGAGGCGTCAAATGGTGAGATTCGCACCAAGCGATGCACTCCTCGCTCGGCCCGCAGATAGCCATAGGCGAAAGGGCCGGAGATGGAGATGGTCAGGCTCTTGGAGCCGGCCTGTTCACCCGGCACTCTGTCAATCACCTCTGCCTCGAAGTTGCGCTTCTCGGCCCAGCGCATATACATGCGCCCCAACATATCCACCCAATCACAGGATTCCGTTCCACCGGCTCCGGCGTTTATGGAGAGGAGGGCATTGTGGCTGTCATATTCTCCGGAGAGAAGTGCCTCTGTCTCCATCCGCTTCAGGTCGCGCTCGGCCTCTTCCAGACCTGCCTGGGCCTCCTTGGCGGCGGATTCATCCTTTTCCTCCGCGGCCAATTCCGCCAGGGTGACGAGATCCTCGGCCTTCTTCAGCAGGTTCAGCCAGGGCTCAATCCGGCGCTTGCGGCGGCTGATGTCGGCAAGCAGTTTCTGAGCTGCAACCGGATCGTTCCAGAAATCGGCCGCGGCCGTCTTCTCCTCCAGGGAAGCAATATGTGCTTGACGACCGGGGAGGTCAAAGATGGCCTCGCATCTTGTCTGCGGCCTGCAGAAGAGTTCTTGCGCGTTCCATGGTTTCTGCGAAATCAGCCATTTCCGCTCCCCGGTTAAGTTTTCCTACCTCCATTATACCCCAAAGGACCGCCCTGCAGAAGACTCGGTTGCAGTGCCTGCGCCACCAAGGGTATTATTGGGCACTTAATAGAGACGGAGGCTTGAAAGTGTGGCTGTGAGCGCGGACGATGTGAGGCGGTCGAACACAGAACGTTCTTCTCAGAAATGCCACCATGGAGCCCTGCGAAACTTGTCTCGTTGACCGGGTTTCCATAAGAGATTCACTTCTTCAGAGCTCTCTGGAGAGTCTGACTCTGTGAGCCCACATCTTTGCGCCACCATGTTCTTTATTGCCTCTGGAAGGCCGGTTCGCGCACGCTCAATTCGGATGCCGATCCAAGATGATTGATCGTCGCCTCTGCTCACATGGTACACGATGACCTCGTCCGGATCAGGCGGGGGTGGGTTCCACTCCAGTCCAACGACGTTTGTGTACTCAATGAAATGGCTTTTTCCACGCCAATTCCAGTGGTAGAAACCGGTTGGTGTGAACTGAACTCCGGAACGGAGCACTATTCCCCAGAGACAGACCAAAGCGACTACCCATAGGGGGAGAAAGAGAAAACCGAGAGAACGCGGATCGGAAACGCTCGGGAATACTCTTCTCGTGATCAAATCCATGCTGGTTGCCAGAACGAAACGCAGGACAAATATGGCCGCAATGGTCGCTGGTATCAGCCAGATGTAGACCCACGCGGAGCCAAATAACCTGACTCTCTCCCCGGCTTCAAGCTTGCTGCTGTACATTTTCCGCTCCTCTCTGGGGCTTCCTTTCTCTCCAGGCAACAAAATCGCCGCGCTGCGGTCGCTCGACCCGTAGCCTCCCCAATGTCTCAAGATTAGTAGACATATACACTTGATGCAGCAAGAAAGGCTACTTCGCCGCATAACGGCTGTCAAGATACATTGTTGCAGTCCCTGCGCTGCAAGGGTATTATTGAGCCGAATTCAGGCTCTATTCCTTCAAGGATGTGGCAGATGCTCGACCAACAGATGAAAGAGATTGATGTTCTGATACGGGCGCGTTATTCTCTGCTCTATGTGGTTTCACCGGAAGAGAATCGGGTGACCCGCGCGCTGGCGGAGATCGCCCACCGCGAGGGCAAGCGTCTTTTGGCGTGGACGGAGACGATGGGTCTTTATTCCGCGCTGGCACAGGTGCCGCCGGAGCCGGACGAAGCAACCACCGACCCGATTGCCGCGCTTGAGAAGATACGGCTCCGCGAGGAGCCGGCGATTTATCTTCTGAAGGATTTCCCGTTTTTTCTGGAGCACCGTTACGACAAGTCGAGCACAGTCATCCGGAAACTGCGTGATCTCGCGAATGCCTTGCGCACCACCTATGCCACAGTAGTGCTTCTGTCGCCCAGGCTGTTTTTGCCGCCGGAGTTGGAGAAAGAGGTGACCGTGCTGGATTTCGACCTTCCCGGTTTGCCGGAATTGGGGGAGCTGCTGGACCAGGCGCTGAAGGCACTGGAGGAAGAGCCTGAGGTGGAAGTTGATTTGAGTGAAGAAGATCGAGAGGCCGTGCTGAAGGCGGCCTTGGGGCTGACCCTGGATGAAGCGGAGAATGTGTTCGCCAGGTGTGTTGTGGAGAAGAAGGGTTTTGATGTGCGAGACATCCTGGCTGAGAAAAAGCAGATTATCCGCAAGAGTGGGGCTTTGGAATATTATGAGGCGACAGAGCGGATGGATAACATCGGGGGGCTGGACACTCTGAAGGGATGGCTGAGAAGGCGGGCGCTGGCTTTCAGTGAGAAGGCGAGAGATTTCGGTCTGCCCGCGCCGAAGGGCGTGCTGTTGTTGGGGGTGCAGGGATGCGGCAAATCGCTGACAGCGAAGGCTGTGGCCGGATTGTGGAAGATGCCGCTTTTGCGGTTGGATGTGGGATCGGTTTTTGCGGGGCTGGTAGGTTCATCAGAGGAGAATATGCGCCGCGCCATAAAGATGGCGGAGGCGGTGTCACCGGCGGTGCTGTGGGTGGACGAGATAGAGAAAGGGCTTTCCGGCGCGCGCAGTTCGGGTCAACTCGATTCCGGAGTAACGGCACGGGTATTCAGCACTCTCACCACCTGGCTGCAGGAGAAGACGAAACCGGTGTTTGTGGTGGCGACTGCAAATGACATCTCCGCGCTGCCGCCGGAACTTCTTCGCAAGGGCCGTTTCGATGAGATATTCTTCGTGGATTTGCCGGGGGAGGCTGAAAGACGAGAGGTTTTCACCATTCATCTGCGAAAGCGCAAGCGGAATCCGGAGGATTTCGATTTGGCGCGCTTGGCAAGAGAATCCAAAGGCTTCTCAGGTGCGGAGATAGAACAGGCTGTGATCTCCGCTCTCTACTATGCCTTTGAGCATGACCGGGAGATCACCACAGAGGATATCCTGGGCGCTCTGCAAGAGACCGTTCCGCTCTCCGTAACCATGAGAGAAGAGATTGGGGAACTACGGAAGTGGGCACAGGGGCGCGCCCGGTTCGCCTCGGCAGGAGCGGAAGGCTGAGGTGCATACGGGGCGGTTTGACTATCTGGAGATAGGCCAAAAGCGGCGTGCGGTGACCCGCCGGCGGCGTGCACTGAGGAAAGCGAAGCCGTCGGCGCGGATGCGCTTCCGCGCCAAAGAAGTAATCGGCCGCTATGGCACGGATTTGGGCGAGTTCTGCTGTCCCGGCGGGCTGGCGATTGACCAAGAACGCAATCTCTATGTTGCGGATACTTATAACCACCGCCTCCAGAAGATTACTCCGGAGGGCGATGTATATGGTTTTTTCGGGCGCGGCAGCGGCCCCGGCTCACTGCTCCATCCGCAAGGGGTGGCGGTGGATGCTCGGGGATGTATCTATGTCATCGAACAGGGCAATGCCCGCCTTCAGAAATTCAGCGCGGAGGGGAGACTGCTCTTCTGCATTGGTGCGAAGAAGGAGTTTAGAGCTCCCAGCGGGATCTGTTTGGATGATAGGCACAATGTCTATGTCGCCGACTGTGCCGCTGCCGAAGTGAAGGCTTATACCGCAACGGGCAGGAAGAGGGCGGATTTCATCTGTGGGCTGGGGAGCGGCTTTCGGCTGAAAGGGCCTCAGGGGGTAGCGTGTGACAAAGAAGGGAACGTATATGTCGCCGATACTCTCGGAAATAAACTAGTCAAGATGGACATGTGTGGGAAGGTCCTGCTTTACTTTGGCAAAGAAGGTGTTGGCGAAGGGGAACTCAGACTTCCTCAGGATCTAACCATAGATATGGACGGCGGCATTCTGATAGTGGAGATCGGAAATCACAGACTCCAGAAGTTCAATCGCGCGGGGGAACCTCAATCAATCTTCCCCGGAGCGCGTCATAAAGTGAGCCTCAATTGTCCCAGCGGGATCGCGGTGGATGAACTTGGCAACATCTACCTGGCGGACAGTCTCAATCACCGGATTCTGGTCTTACAGGCGGTTTAGCTTTTTCTCGTCAGCCGGGAGATGTGATTGTAATAGAAGTGGACAATTCCTCGAAAAATCTTAGATTTTTTCGAAAAAATTGTTGACAGTAGTGCTGGATTCTTCTATTTTAGCCAATACTACCGAAAAGTAATGACCCTCGGAAAAAGCAACACAGGCACTACTTGCTGAGCAACCGCTGTGTAGTACTTATCAAGACACCCATACATTAGGGGGGGAATATGTCGGACATAACCCTTTATGTGGGAAATCTCCCCTGGGAAACCACCCCGGAGGAGCTGGAGCAGATTTTCAGCGAATATGGAGAAGTGACGGCGGTTCGTGTCATCATGGATACGGAGCGCGGCCGTTCGAAAGGCTTCGGCTTCGTGGAAATGCCTCAAAAGGCTGCGGCTGAGGCGAGAGAAAACATTAATGGCGCGAGATTGCGAGGCCGCAATCTGGTAGTATCTGCTGCAAAGCCCAACCCGCGGAAGCGGGCGTAGACAGACAGGCCCCGGCGACCAGGGCAAGCTGACTAAACGGTATCTTGCCGCCCCTTATTCTTGTTCATCTTCACCCTCCCGCGAAGGAACTCTCCCTCCCACCTGTACACAGTTTTCCCGTCTATTGGTCAAAAAGAGAAGGTCACGGAACTCGTCTTCCGGAAGAATAGATAAGATGGATTCTTCTCGAATCCATGAGTAACTACCAGTTGAAGGGGCTTACCAATGAACAGAGCGCGCATTTGGATTTCTCTCATTGCGCTGTGCATTCTCTTGGCCGGCCGCGCTGCCCAGGCGGATGCTTCGAAACAGACTTCGCCTGAACCCGAAGGAACAACGGTGCGGCTTCTCAGCCTGGAGGAGGCTGTCTCCATTGCCCTGAAGAACAACCCTACCGTGCTCATCGCCGAACAGCAAGTTCGTAGGGCAGGAGGGCAGGTGACAGAGGCGAGATCAGGGCTCTGGCCTCGCTTGAGCGCCAGCGCCACCCATACACGTACCGGCCCCATCTCGACCGTCGAGATTCCGACACCTACAGGCACAGAGGAGATTGAGATAAGTGTGCCGGAGGCAACGCGCTACCAGTTGACACTTTCTCTGCCGCTGGACATATCGGGGCAAATCAGAGCGGCGACGAGCGCCGCCTCTCTCAACCTGCTCGCTCAGGAATTCGCTTTGGCAGCGGTCAGGCAGAGCGTAGCACTTGAAGTTCAGGAGGCTTATTTGGGTGTGCTGAGGGCGGAAAGTCTGAAGAGTGTGGCGGATGAAGCCCTTGCCGCGGCAAGAGAGCATCTGCGTGTCGCAAAACTGAATTTCGAGGCGGGCACGGTGGCCTATTTCGATGTGCTGCGGGCAGAAGTGCAGGTGGCGAATTTCCAGCAGCGGCTTGTGGAGGCGGAAAATGGAGTGGAACTGGCGAAATCGTCACTCAATTTCACCATGGGTGAAGATGTGAATCAGCCGCTGGAGGTGGAATCGCCCGCGGAAATCTCTCCCGCGGCGCCTCCACCGGTTGAAGAAAGCCAGCAGGAGGCAGATGCGCGCAGGCCGGAACTTCTCCAGGCGCGGGCTCAGGTGGAAGCGGCTGAGAAAGGAATCCGAATCGCCAAGGCGGGCTTGCGCCCGAGCCTGGCGCTGGTGGGCAATCGGAACTACGATGAGAATCCATCTGCATTTGGCGGCCTGAAACGCACCTGGGATGCGACCGCGGCGCTTTCAATTCCCCTGTTTGACAGCGGCGAAACGCGGGGGCGGCTGAAACAGGCCCGCGCAGATGAGGAATCCGCGCGTCGGACAGAAGAACTAACCCGCAACCAGGTGATGCTGGAAGTGCGGCAGGCGCACTTGAGTATTCTGGAGGCGACGGAGCGAATGCGGGTGGCGGAGAAAGATGTGGAACAGGCGCGGGAGGCTCTGCGACTTGCCCAACTGCGCTATCAATCCGGCCTCAGCACTTCAGTGGAAGTCACCGATGCCGAGGTGGCGCTTGCGCAGTCAATGACTAATCAGGTAAACGCCTATTACGATTACCTGCTCGCCCAGGCCCGGCTGCAGAAGGCCGTTGGCGCGCCCTTGCAGGAGACGGCACAGGAGGATTGAGGGCTAGATCCTACATTTCCGTGCGGCCCAACAGGGCGCGAGAGACCGTTACTTCATCCGCATAGTCTAAATCTCCACCCACGGGCAAGCCCAAGGCGATGCGGCTGACGCGAATTCCAAGCGGTTTTATCAGCCCCGCCAGATAGGCGGCGGTTGCATCTCCCTCCACAACCGGATTGGTGGCAAGCACTACCTCTTTCGTTTCACCCGTTTTGAGCCGCGCCAACAGCGGCTCGATGTTCAACTCGTCTGGGCCGATTCCCTCGATGGGTGAAAGCAATCCCCCCAGGACGTGATAGAGGCCCCGATATTCGCCGCTCCTCTCCAGGGCATAGAGGTCACGCGCTTCTGATACTACACAGAGCAGGCTTCCATCCCGCCGGGCGTCAGAGCAGATCTCACAGAGTTCGGCCTCGGAGAAGTTGAAGCATTGCCTGCAGGGACGGATGCGCTCTTTCACTTCTGTAATCGCCTGCGCCAAGGCGGCGGCCGCCTCCGTCGGCTGTGCGAGCAAGAAGAAGGCCAGCCGCTGCGCCGTCTTCGGGCCCACTCCCGGCATCTTTTCCAGTTCTTCAATCAACCGCCCCAGAGCGCGCGGGTAATTTCTCACTTTCTTTCTCCATATCTTGTCTTCGTCGCAGGTTGCTGCATGTTGTAAGATTCCAGCATCCCATTGACAAAGGCTTCTTTTACTTTTTCAGTAGCGCCGACGAAAAACCTTTTGCATCTGTTGGTGTGGGAGGCGAATGGACTGTCTTTCATAAAGAAACGCAGGGGCGCGCGCTCCGCTTTGGAGATGCCGATGCGGGAAGTGACCACGACCTCGAAGTCGCTTTGACCATCGAGAATAGTGAGATCGCCTTGAGTAACGTCGGCCCCGTTTTGAGCCGTAGTGATATTCAATGCTTGGGTCAGTTTTCCGGGGCCGCTGGTGNNGCCGGTCGTATCGGGCTCCAGTGCTCTTATCAGAACACAGCCCGGAATCTCCGCCTTTTCCGCCACTATGTTGAGACAATGGTACATGCCGTAGTTGAGATATACATAGGTGAAGCCAGGCTTTCCCCAGATTATCTTTGTGCGTTCGGTTTTGCCGCGGGTGGAGTGACTGACCGGGTCCGATGCAAGATAGGCCTCTGTCTCAACGATCCTCCCCGCGGCGGTGCCCTGGGCGGTTCTGTGTAAGAGCACCTTGCCCAACAAATCCACTGCCACCAGCACAGTGGGCCGGGCATAGAACCTGCGGGACAATATCTTGCGATTACTCGGTCTCACTTTGAAATCTGTGTCAATCTGCGCAATCTGCGGACAAACACTGCCTATGCTCTTCTTGAAGTGTCTTGTGTCAGTTTGGCGGCGGCGGTGCGCAAGCGGGCCTTTCGTTCTTCGGAGAGGCTGGTTGTCTTGAGATACTCTTCCAAGGCGGAGAGCGGATTCTCCCAACCTTGGACGAGGCCGGGAGCGCGCAGGCGCGCAGGCGGGTTCTCAATCTCCCTGGAAACAGGAGTCACAAAATGGGCATCGGCGAGCGCCCGCCGTATTTCCCGCTCATCCACGGTTGCCTCTTCCTGGGAGCGCAGTATCACTTTCACCACTGCATCTTCTGTCTGCCGCGCGGCAATCTCCTCCAGCACCTCCGCTGTACCCTCCCCCGGCTTCAGGTTCACATCCATGGTGACGAATCTGCGGGCCGGGGTTTCGACGAATTCGTAGTGAGTTGAGCCCGCCTTCGCCGAGGCTGCGGCGGGCAAAAGTTGAGAGTTCGGAGTTGAGAGTTGTTGGTCGACACTCTGAACGCTCAACCCTGAACTCTGAACCGACTTGATCTCCACTATGACAAATCCCTTCGGCTCCTCCGCTTCGCTGAAATCCACCCTCTCGGGACTGCCGCAATAGACGAGAGGAGGCTGTTTGCCGGCATTTAGGTCCTGGAAGCGATGGGCATGGCCCAAGGCGATGTAGCAGAATTGCGGGTGTAATAGACTCTCACGCGGAAGGGTTATTTCCCGGCCCATGGCCAAGACGCCTTCAGTGCCGACGCGGGCGCCCTCTATACTCACATGTCCGGCGAGAATGGCGGGACAATCGTTCTCTGTCTGTCGGGCCATCTCCGCCACCAGCCGCGCGGCATTCTTCTCGGCCTCCTCTCCTTGCAACCCGGCACCATGACCACCGGCCGGCAGACACGCCACCTGCAGTGGGCCGGAGCGGGTATTGATCTTTCGCAGACCCGGAGTCGTCACCACATCAATGTTGGGAACATCCAGGATGGGGTAGATCTCCAAAGCGGAACGCCGGCCTGGCAGAGGTGGGAGATCATGATTCCCCGTCAGCAGCAGGACCGGAATCTGCGCCCTGGCGAGGCGGCTGATTCTCTCCGCGAAGAGACATTGAAGAGTGGGCGATGGTTCGCGGCTGCGGAAAGCATCGCCACAGAAAAGGACAAGATCAACCTGGCGGGATACCGCGGTTTCTATGATGAAATCGAAACTGCGCAGAAAGTCGAGGGTGCGGGTGTGGAGGCCCCGGGCAGGGTCCATCCGCCCGTAATTTTCCATGCCCAGATGTAGATCGGCGAAATGAAGAACCCGCACAGACTCAGCCTATAACAGGGGAAGTGAAGCGATTCTATCATCGCTTTCTTTGCAGGGTCAAATCAAGCACGTTCGATTGCCATCTTTGCACGGCGCGCTGAGCTTCCCTTTGTGGGAAAAGAGAGGAGTCCATGGACGGCTCCTGTTGCGGCGCCGATAAAGGTGAGGCGCGACCTCTCTCAATCGGCGCCGCATCGCGGTCCGGCTTACTCCGAAACAATCAGCCAACACCGCCACCAGTCCTGCCCCATTGGTTGCGAATCTCTTGACCTCCCGGCGGATCGCCCAATCCGGCATGAGAAGAGAGGCTGCGAATCGATCAGCGAGCCTCTCCTTTTCTGCAGGGGGGAGCAGAGAGGGAAAATGAGGATGCTCGGCAAGGATTTCGAAGGCTTCGTGCCACAGAGAGAATCTTATCGAAGAACGGTTTTCATATTGGCTGTAGTGAATGGCATAGGTGTTATTCGTCTTTATCCAGATCGCACGGCTGGCGAACAACTGAGGGGAGCGGTGAAGTTGCAGCCCCAACATCGGCAGCAGAGAAAAGGGATCTCTGGGAACGGTTTGTGCGCGAAGATGGCGGGCGAAGGCCTCCGCGAAGCAGGCGATATTGAGATGATTAACGAACGCGTAGCGCCTCAGAAACCTCCCCAGGAAGGCATCCAATTGCGCGGCGCCTTTGACTACAGGAAGTGTCATCTTGGGTTCCCCTTTCGCATGAGAGGTCGCCTGCGTGTGCCCTTTTTCATGCGAAATCCTTGGGCAACAGATGGATTCCTTTATATCGTTCATATAGGCGCACGATGTCCAACATCGTCTCTACCGAAAGGCTCTCATCTCCGCGCGCTCCAAAGCCGAAGTCCCCATCACGGCAGACCACCTCAAAGGCGCTATGGATGAAGCGTTCCCGCCGATCTTCCATCGGCGGGGTGAGCCCCTCGAGGAGAGACGCCACGGGAATCTCCAAAGCGGCCGCGTATCTGGCCAGCACCTCATCCTTCACCCAGCGCCTTCTTTCGATATAAGAGACCGCAGCCTGCGAAGTATCCGCCCGGCGCGCCAGTTCCTCCTGTGTTAAGCCAAGCCGTTCTCTTGCTTGCCTGATTCTGTCACCGAGATTGACCTTCAACATCTCAACCTCCGGCCCCTGTCCGGAGGATTATACCATATAAGTTGGTATAAGTTAATTGCTGCAAACATCTTTTTTATCTCAAAGCTTGATATTTATTTTTCAGCGTTGATATAAGTGTCTCCTTTTTACTATTGACAAAACATATATGTCACCTTATAATGTTATAGGCAAACAGCTATTCGACACTCGCACGGGAGTACAAGAATCAACTCACTCTCCCCTCTGCCTTTCTCAGACAACTGTTGTTTTCCGTCTTTCGGTTAATTGCTGGCCTTGTCGCCGCTAAGCATATTCCTCCCTTTGGGAGTTTATGTTGCCCCCTTTGGTCTGGTCTGCACCGGTCGGGGCTGCTGGGGGGAACCAAACCAACCTTTGGGAGGAAGCCATGCGCATCATCCGTCATACGATTTTCCACCGAGGTACATTCAACGCCATCCTCAAGGCCCTACGACGAGCCAGCCGCTGCCACCGGGCTGCCGGAGGCTACTGGGAGCCGGTCTTTCGGCACAAAGGTGTACGAATCTATGAGCGAGCGGAATTTGACCTGGAGTGGCTCCGCGAGCGAGTGGAAGAATACGAGAACTACCTCTATTGCTCTCTTGCTAACGGCTTTTGCGGCAGCGACGGCATCCTCAGGCAGCGCACGACAAATGTACTCCGTTCGCCCGGCGGCGGCTTTCGTCAGACTTCCCTCTGAGTAAGATAGAGAGGAGACTTTCATGGCGCAGAGTATTTGGAAATCCTTTTGTGAGAAGTATCTGGAATTGGAGGAAACCTGTTATCGGGCTGCAGTTTCCACTCGTACTGACCGCGGCAGGTTTCGGGGCCGTTATCGGGTACCGGCTCCTCTTCTCAAGAAACTCGACCTCGACCAGGCCCTGGAGAGACTGTATGAGAGGTTTTTCGGCTGTCGGCCGGCCTAGCCGGCGAGATTTGCATGAAATCGAACAATTGTCTCTTCACCAGGCAAGAATTCTGTCTTTCGCGAGGAAACCCGGTGATGTGGTATGTGCGAAATACAACCTTTCAGGTGAGGAGGTGCGAGGATGGCACAGGATAAGAAAGGAAGCCCAGCCACCGCAGTGCTGCTGATCATTCTGATTATTCTCGTGATCGCAGTCGGCTGGTGGTATTACTCCAAGTCCACTCCGGAAAGCGGGACGCTTACAGAAAGAGTGGAAGAGGGCGGAGTTCGACCCGGAAAGGCCCCGGTGGGTGAGGAAAAGACTCCACCCGCGCCTGCCGAAGAGGAGGCTCCGGCAGAGGCACCTGCTGAGGAAGATGGAGCAGAGTAGTAACACAAGGCCCGTACCCTATGAGAACGTCTAGAATCCCCTGACTGGCCCCGAGACTCTCGGGGCCGACAGGTTTTCTTTACGGCACTGCAAGCCGGTGTCGCAGCGAAACTGCGCATCCTTTTCCATTGGACCCACACTGGCTTCCCCCCCCGTATATGCTTGACAAAGAGATGTGTGAAGCCTATACTCCGGCCGGAGAGGGCGAAGAGAAAGGGGACCTTTAGGTGCACTGGCTGTGGGGTATTCTTCTGGGGATAGTTCTCACGGCTGCGCTGCCGCTTTTGGCCGGCGTTTTGTGCCTCTCTGACCGCATAGTGAATGAGAGAGACGCCATGTTGGTGGCGATTGCATTGGTAACGTTCTGCCTCTTGGGAGTATTGATCTTCAGGCCCGCAGGTACCTCACGGCTGACGCGGCCGATGAGTAACCGCTACAAGGAGGAGGATTAGTGAAGCTGCGCCTGGGGCTGCCCAAAGGCAGTCTGCAAGAAGCCACTTTTCGGCTCTTCTCGCGTGCCGGATATCACATCTCTTTGGAGCCGCGCTCCTATTATCCCAGTATAGATGACGCGGAGATCGAAGGGATTCTGATGCGCGCCCAAGAGATCCCTCGTTACGTTGCCGACGGGGCGCTGGATGCGGGAATCTCCGGTAAGGATTGGGTGCTGGAGAGCCGCGCCGAAGTTGTTAGAGTATGTGATCTGATTTATTCGAAAGGAAGTTACGCGCCCGCCCGCTGGGTCGTGGCAGTTGACGCCTCCGGGCCTATTAAGAAACTGAGCGACTTGAAGGGCAAGCGGGTGGCCACCGAACTGGTTGAGGTGACAAGAGACTTTTTGGCGCGGGCGGGAATAGATGCGGCTGTGGAGTACTCGTGGGGGGCCACCGAGGTAAAGGTTCCTGATTTGGTTGACGCCATCGTGGAACTGACGGAAACCGGCAGTTCGCTGCGCGCCAATAATCTTCGGCAACTGGAGACAGTACTGGAAACGAATACTCAACTGCTGGCCAATACCGCTTCCTGGCAGGAGACCGGGAAAAAGAAGAAGTTGGAACACCTGGCTCTGCTGCTTCAGGGGGCGCTGCTGGCTGAGGAGAAGGTTGGGCTGAAGATGAATGTGCCGGCGGATAAGCTCAGCGCGATATTGGGGCTTCTGCCGGCCTTGCGCCAGCCGACGGTTTCCCCTTTGGCGGAAGGAAACTGGGTGGCAGTGGAGACCGTACTGGACGAAAAGACGGCGCGGGACCTAATTTTCAAACTGCGTGAGGCGGGAGCGGAAGGCATAATTGAATATCCTTTGAACAAAGTTATCCCGTAGTTGGGTATTATAAGGGAAGGGGTCGGGCTGGAACTGATTCATTTTCTTCATGCACGGAGGTAGGAAGTGCCACGCTGTGCCGGCTGTGGAGCAGAAAGCCCGGAGGGCGCGCGTTTCTGCGCGTCTTGCGGGCGGAATCTTGAAGAGCAGCAACCGCGCCCCGAACCTGCGCTGGGCTTTGCGCCCGCAAAGGAAGATCTGGCCACCGCCGACCGGATACTGACCGAGGCCTTCGCACACAGCGAGCAAGGGCGACTGACGGAAGCGGTGCGCCTCGCAGAGCAAGCACTCACTTATAACCCTAACTCCACAACTGCACACTCCCTTCTGGGAACCTTGTATGAGCGGCTTGGAAATCGCGACGCGGCGATTCGCGAATATCAGACCGTTCTCTCCCTTTCTCCCGGTTCCACGGCGGACCGTCAGCGGCTCAACGAACTGCTGGGGGTGCCAGCGGCACCGGCGCCCAGGCCTCCAGCGGCGATTCCCATTCCCAGGGCGGTACCCAAGGCGGCCGGCCGCCCTAACACGGCCTACATCGGTGGTTTCGCCTTTCTGGCAGTCGTATTGGTGGGTGGCACCATACTGCTGCTCAGCCATATGCGGAACTTGCGCTCAGAGGCGAGTTCAACGCCTCCTGCTGAGAAACCAGCGGTCGTGTCCGACTATCGAATCCCTCGACAGGAGTTAAGTATTCCCGCAACATCATTGCCGATGCCGGGAGTGCCCACAGGCTCTTCCGCGCCGACTTCTGTACCGAGTGAATCCGGCACTGCCGGCTTCCCTCTTGCATTCGACTTCAATGAACCCAACCTGGAGGAGATGGAGGACACAGGCTATTACGACTATGATGCCGAGTATGAAGCTGAACCGCCCGAGGCGGAGATGTGGCCCGCCACGCTCGAGTTTCCCGGCTATATAGCGCCCATCGAGCCACCTCCTCGCTTCCTGCCCGGAGGCGGAAAGGTGCTTGAGTCGCCTCCGGTCATTCGCGTCGTCTCGCGTCCTTCCACAAAGGTGACCGCTGCCCGGAGCGTGAGCCAAAATGTCAAAGTTGCCCACCAATTGGTAGTCTCCGGAAGATTGCAGGAGGCGAGAGAAGTCTATGAAACCACCCTCGCCGCTCGGCCCACCGCTTCGCCTAAATTGAGACAGGAGCTTGCCACGGTCTACTTCCGCCTGAATCGGCCGGCCAAAGCCAGAGAGAACTACTACCGTGCTTATAAGGCATATCAGGTAGAACTGGATCAAGGCTCAGAGGGCATCGAGGCCCAGGAAGCGGAGCATGGCCTTGCGACTTGTCGTGCCGCACTGCGCGCTCTCGGAGTAGAGGTACCATAAGGCGATTACGCGAGATGCTTCTGAGAAGCCTTCCGGTTAATGGTCATCTGACTTCCGCGATGGGCCCAACCGAGCGGACCCCGTTCGTTCTTCTCCTCCTCACACTTTCGTTCTTCCTCACAGCCACCCGGCCCATCCCCGCCCAAGAGCAAACCTCCCCGCCTCCTCCGCCTATTAGTTGGCTGGTGGTTCAGGTGAAGGATTTGACCGGCGTGAGCCCTGTCGGAATCGAGCGGGCGATTACCCAGGCCTTGGTGGAGAAACTGGGTGCACACGTTGGCTGGAAGGCTTGGGCGAATGACCCGCTGGCAAAGAGTGTGCGCGCGGCCATCGAAGACGGGATGATCACAGAAGAGGAGGCGGCAACTGTGCCTGACCTCGCTTCCGCGCAGAGGCTGGGCCTGGTGTGGGAAGCGGACACCGTTTTGATCGGCCTGCTGGTGCGTCGAGATGATTCTATTGCTTTGTTGTTGAACGCGGTGGGCACCATCGGCCGGCAGGCGGCGGGCCCGGGCAAGGAGGTGGATATACCCTCGACGGAGATAGAGCCGACAGAAGACATGTCCGCCGCGAAGATGGCGGAGGCGCTGACAGAGGGTGTGGCTGAAAAACTCGCCCCTTTGATTGAGGAGCATCGCGGTTTGTGGGCGAAGGACGCCGAGTTTGCTCCGGCCTGGGAAGCGGACGGGGATATCTACATGTTGGAAGGCTTCCCTCACGAGGCGCGCATGGCCTATGCCGCCGCGCTCATAGCCGACCCCTCCCTGGCCGCTTGCCGCCGTAAGCTGGCACAGATGCTGCTGGAACTGGACCGACCGGAAGAGGCCCGCCAGCAATTGGAAAAGGCCCTCACTCTGGCACCTGAAGATGTCGAGGTTCTGCTGGCTTTGGGCGAGACATATCTCGTCTTGGGGAATCCGGAGAAGGCCGCAGAGCAGTTCAAGGCCGGCGTCCCGCTGGCAGAGGGTGATCTGCGCCCCAAGGAGGGGCTCGCCCGCGCAAACCTGTTGCAAGGAGACTCCGCGGCTGCGCTGAAAGCGTATGAGGAGTTGCTGGGCGAGGCTCCGGAGGATGTTTTCCTGCATTATTGGTATGGTGAGGCCCTGCTGGAGACGAATCGCCCGGACAAGGCGGCGGAAGAGTTTCGACTCTGCCTGCAACTCGAACCCGACTATCTGGATGCCAGGCATTCTCTCGCCGAATTGCTCATACGGGAAGGGAAACTCATAGAAGGGATTGTGCAGTTGCGTCTCGTTTCGGACAAGGTTGAGGAGTTTCTTGAATATCCGCTCAGCGATTACCAGGATCTGATCAGCGCGCTGTCAGAAGAGTTCCTGGTGGTGCTGAATGAATTCGATCATCGCCTCTACGGATACTGGGATGGAGAGATCACCCAGGAAGAGTTCGTCGCGGTGATGCAAGGGCTCCGCGGCCGCTCGGATAATCTTGCCCGGCTGACAGAGAGAATCCTCTCCCCCGAAGAATTGGATGAGAGCCACCGCTACTGGGTGCTGGCCGCCAATCTCTTGAATCACTCCGATTTCGAGGCCTATCGGTATGGTCGAAGCGATGGGTCGGAGTACTTGCGAAGGGCGCAACTCTTCCGTCACGCCGCGCGTGAAGCCGCCGCCGAAGCAAGGTCTCTCGCCCATATCGCGCTTGAGGAAGAAACTTCTGAAGAGACTTCCCCCCTGCCTCCGGCTCAATAAGTCTCACGGCCCCTTCGAATTCGACCTTGTACAAGAAATCATATGCCTTCTTTAGTATGACCTTGTCTGCGGGCGGAATCGACAGGAGAGATCTTTCCCTCAGACATTTGCCAGGACATCTTGCTTCTTTCCATTATCTCGTTGAAACGCTCTTGGAAGAGAGGTTTGTCCTCATCGGAGGCGCCTTGGTGAAACAACTCCATCGCGTCAAAAACGTGGGGAGCCCAATAACCTTTTAGAAAGATGTCGTAAAGGCCTCCCGAAGCGGGATCTCCATCTTCGCTTTCCGGATAGGCGCGGAGTGCACTGCTACCTAATTCCTCCTCAAACCTCTGGGTCAGCTCGGTTATTGCGGTGTATTCCCC
>JABAOC010005211.1_pt1 | contig 25025 bp, 20 predicted proteins | sample 7062161 | NCBI WGS metagenome assembly JABAOC01 (sample SAMN14538625, study PRJNA623070) | marine sediment metagenome | biome: marine biome [ENVO:00000428]; feature: marine pelagic biome [ENVO:01000023]; material: deep marine sediment [ENVO:00002113] | place: India: Gulf of Khambhat ... | reverse complement strand
GCAAAGGAAAGTTTGACATCTTAATAGAAGGGGGCACGCTGTTGACCATGGTTGAGGGCGAAGAACCCGTGCATGATGCCAGGGTGATTATCTCTGGCGACATCATTGAGGAGGTCTGCGACTGCCAACGCAGTCCAGTGCCTGATACCGAAGAGATTATCAATGCCGAGGGCGCCCTTATCATGCCCGGTCTGATAAACAGCCATGTTCATTCGCCCATGACCATCTTCAGGGGTATGGCCGATGATCTCCCCTTAAAGACGTGGCTTTTTGACCACATATTTCCAGCAGAGGCAAGACATATCAACCCGGATACGGTTTACTGGGCATCCCTTCTCGGGTGTTTGGAGATGATTGCATCGGGTACCACCACCTCAGTTGATAGTTATTTCATTGCTGACGGGATCGTCAAGGCAGCAGCTCAGGCAGGCATTCGGGCCCTGGTGGCCCAGGGCGTTATTGATTTTCCCGCACCTGGCGTACCTGATCCTGGGGAAAACCTCCATGTGGCCTCCGCCTTCTTAGAGAGATGGATAGGCTCCTCCGATCTCATGAGGCCCGGGATCTTCTGTCACAGCCCCCTCACATGCTCTCAAGAAACATTGCAGAAGGCATATGAGATCTCTACTCGATTCGACGCGCCCCTCGGGATACATCTGTGTGAAACTAAAGAAGAACCTCCGGAGATCAAGGGAAGGACAGGGTTAAGGCCGGCCTTTTACTTAGAGAGTCTGGGCCTCTTGAATAGCACTTTGATAGCGGCCCACGCTGTTCACCTGGATGAAGAGGAGATAGATCTGCTGGCAGAGAGGGGTGTGAGGATCGCCCATTGCCCTGAGAGCAATATGAAGCTTGGCTCAGGTATAGCGGCAGTGGCCAGGATGCTGAAAAAAGGCGTGACAGTAGGCCTTGGAACAGATGGGTGCGCCTCTAACAACGACCTTGATCTGTTTGGCGAGATGGATACGGCTGCAAAGCTGGCAAAGGTTGCCGAGCTCGACCCAACCCTTCTTGATGCCAGGACCGCGCTCAAGATGGCTACTATCGAAGGTGCAAGGGTCATTGGATTAGAAGATGACATAGGGACTATCGAGACGGGAAAAAAGGCCGACATCATTATCGTTGATACACACACCCCCCATATGACACCCATGTATAATCCCTATTCTCAGCTCGTATATTCTGCAACTGGAGGAGATGTCAGGGATGTCATCATTAATGGCAAGATACTTTACAGGGATAGACGCTTCACCACCCTTGACAGGGATGAGATTATGGATGAAGTCAGGAGAATAAGCCAGCAGATAGGTAAGTAATGGCCAGCCGCACGGGGGATCTCCGTCATTTATAAGCACAGTCAATCTGGCAGCGCTCTCTTTCCAAAATAAGGTAACAGCTCAACATTTCAATTAACCTTATCATTAGAGGAGGAAATGAGATGCAAGTTGGTCCATCGATTCCGTTTTACCTATTGGTACTGGTGTGGGTGGGGAGAATGGTAATAGTAACTTTTCTATGCACCATCCTAGGGTGGCTGGGGATAAGGGTACTGGATGTCTTGACCCCCCATATCCATCAGAGGGAGAAGATAGGGGAAAATCCCGTCTCCGTCGGACTCTTTATTGCCGGATTTATGATCTTTATCGGCTTGATAATTCACGGTAACTGCACCGCACCAATGGCCATCGGGGGGGCATTAATCGATAGCTTAATAGACCTGAGAAGACTGGGATTGGTGAGCATATGTTTTTTCGCCAGCCTGTTGGCGGGGATAGCCTTATTTGATATACTTAATAAGTTAACCCCGAGGATTCCGTTCTTAAGCATCAAAGATGACTCCGCTGCTGTGGGCATTTACGTATTTGGGTATTTTGTCTTTTTAGGGATCATATTGCATTCTGCCCTGACTATGTCGCTTTAGATAAATGAGCCCCTCAAGAATTCTATTAACTCTACTTTGTTTCATTCTTCCCTTAACCTGGGATCTATCTCTTTTTGCTGAGACGTTTTACCAGCAGGGAGGAGAAATCTATGATTCTTGGCACATTTCCAGGACGAGACCCCAAGGGGAGGATGGATTCTTTCAAGTCTCTGAAAAAGGCTTTCGTCCCATAATTGCCTTTGAATCTCTGGGTAGGAATGCCGGTGTGACATATAGAGTGGGCCAGGAGTTTTTGGATAGATTTCCCGATCCCTTTGAGAGGGCAGAAAGGATATATAGATTTGTAAGGGACAGTGTCAGGTACACCCACGATATCGATCGATTCGGATATCCGGAGTTCGCTCAGAATGCAGATGAGTTGGCCAGAAAGATAGAAAGCGGCAGAGCGTATGGGGATTGTGAAGATTATGCGATTCTTCTTGCCACCATGTACAAAGCAGCTGGGCATCGGTCTGCCGTAGCCCTTATTCCGGGTCATGCTGCTGCTCTCGTTTACCTGCCTGGATATAGGAAGGCATCGGTCAGTTTTGAACTCAATTACCAACCAGGTTGGGTGTGGGCAGAGGCAACGGGTAGAAATAACCCTCTTGGTTGGTGTCCCAGCCAGGCTATGCGGGGAAATATCCTTGCCTATGAGATTAGTAAGATTGAGGACCTGACTCCGAAGGCTGAGCCAAAGGGGCAGGTTATCCGAATTAAGGAAAGAGAAGCAAGCAGGGGTCGAAGGGGAGTTCCCCTTTTTTCCACCTCTCTTATCATGTGGGTGATTCCCTCCGTAAGTAGATTGTTTATGGTATTGGCAAGGGGCAGGAAAAGAGGGTAGCGGCCCCGGTGCCGACCTCAGGAGTTTTGCCCAGATCTACGGGGATTTCAAGAACCACAACATTGTGTTCGAAATAATTGAAGAATCCGCATTTGCTTAGTTCAGCAATTACCATCCGAGGATAACGTATAGCAAGGACCGCATGATAGCAAGAGGAGATGCTACCTGTCATGAGGCCTTCGTGTGGGAGTAAATGAGGTAATGATGAATACGGCGAACTCGGCTATGCCAAATAGGGAACGATTTCGAGCTATCTGTCATGGTGAAAGGCCGGGCGATGTAGCGATTATGGACTGGTTTCATCGATGCTGGCCAGACACCCTGGAGCAATGGATCAAACAAGGTGCCCCTGAGGAGATAAGGAGCCAGGGTGGTTTTAACCGATATTTTCAGATGGAGCACATTCACGGTCTGCAGGAGATCGTAGCCGGCGTGAACCGCGCAGACCTAAAGGATAAAGCAGCCCAGAGCCTTGGCTGCTTTCATGTTACCCCACCGATTGTCCCTGTCTTTGACATAACGGTCATCAGGGAAGATGAACGCACGCGGGTTGAAACCACCTATGGCGGTCAGACCGTCCAAGTTTCAAAGGAGTTCCCGTGGAGGATGCCCAAGTATCTTGACCACCCGGTCAAGGATAGGGCTACCTGGAACGAATACAGGAAGAGGCTTGACCCATATACGCCTGGGCGCTGGCCTGCGAACTGGAATGCCTTTGTCGAACAAAGAAACAGCGAGGATGCGCCGACGCTCTTATTGCTTGCCGGGTTTTTCGGGGTACTGCGGGAGTGGACGGGGCTTGAAAGGCTGCTCTACATGTTTTATGACGAACCCAGTCTGGTGGAAGACATGATGGATCAGGTGCTTTACCTGGAAATGGGGGTCGCGGAGCGAGCGTTGAGAGACCTGCGGATTGACTTTGCCCGTTTCTGGGAGGATATGGCCTATAAGAGCGGGCCTTTAATCTCGCCCGCCATGTTTAAGAGGTTTATGGTACCGCGGTACAAGCAGATCGCCGATTTCCTCCGCAGCAAGGGTATAGACATACTGCATGTTGATAGCGACGGCAACATTAACGAACTGATACCAATCTGGTTTGAGGAGTGCGGGGTCAATTTCCCCTGGCCCCTTGAGGTGGCCGCGGGGATGGACGCGGTGGCCCTGAGGAAGAGATATGGGAAGGCCCTGATACTTGCTGCCAACATCGATAAGCGGGTGTTCCCCAGAGGGAAAGAGGCTATTCGCGCGGAGGTCATGTCCAAGGTCCCGTTTCTCTTGGAGACCGGTGGTTACTTTCCCGGTTTAGACCATGTTGTGCCGCCTGACATCTGCCTGGAGGGCTTCCTTTACTACCTTGATCTTCTCAGGGAGATCGGCGGCATGGAAAAGGTGCCCCCGTCAAAATGAAAGTTTTTGCCGGATTTTGAACATACTTGGCAAAAGCGAAGTTCCCACCCTAAGCCCCACAACTGCTAGTCAGTCTCGAATTGTGGTATCATAAATTCAGATCCGTTGTAATGGAGGTAAAAGAGCCGATAACTCTAGACTATAGAGATAGGTCTCGATTGTAGGTTCCCTTTATAAAAACCTAAGCCACTGGCACGGCTATTGCTTGCCAAATACCACGAGAACGCCAATATATCGGCAGGTCATTGTCTGGGGGTGGAGCCAAAGGGAGGTATACTCTCAAGGTGGTTGATATATCGAGCTTGGCCCGGCGCGATGCGAGTCGTATTAGAAGAGGTGAGGAAGAGGCGATAGATGGCATTCCACGGTGACACCAATACCTTTTCCCTTGCCGCCGTTGTCCGGATGATTCACGATGAAAAGAAGACCGGTGTGCTCACGGTCACTAGTAAGCAGCGTCGTCCTCGTGTCTATTTCAGGGATGGGAAGATCATTTATACCAGTGGGAACCCAGCTCGGGAGCTGCTTTTGGGTGAACTTCTCAAGGCCAACAACCTCATCAGCGAGGCCAAGCTTCAGGAGATGCTCGCACTTGCTAAATCGACCGATAAACGCATCGGCGTTACCTTGATTGAGCAGGGGTACGTTTCCAGAGAGAATGTCTCCCGCATTCTTGCCTACCAGTTCAGGGAGATTATTTCCCGGGTATTGATGTGGGATGATGCGGAGTTCACCTACACCGAAGGACTAGATGACTATGTAGAGGATATTCATTTCGAGATTGATCCCATTAAGGTGTTGGCCGAGGCCGAACACCGTAAGTCATACCAGAAGATTATTCCCAACGATCAGGTCGTATTCCAGATTAAGCCTGGTGCCTTAAAATCGAAATCAGTCTATGCCGACGGTGTTCTCCGGGTTCTGCTGCTCATTAACGGCAGGCGCACGGTGGCTCAAATTATTGCAAAGACGGGGTTTTCCCGTCTGGCCGTATACCGTACCCTCAGCAGCCTGCTGTCCGAGGGCACCATCGCCAGAAAGACGGTAGCCAGCGCAGCGGCCGGGATGAAGGACATGGAGGAGAGGACAATACTTGCCTTTTACCGGATTTTGTTGCAGGTGATAATGACGGACCTTTCTGCTGAACTGGGCGACAAGAAGGCTGCCTCCCGTCTTGAGGGCAGCCTGCGTGATTCCGCTTACTATGAACGCTTCCTCTGCGCCTTCAAGCTCGATCAGGACCTCGACGCAAATCTTTCACTGATACTGACCCACATGGAGAAACAGGGGCAGACCCTTTCTAAAGGACAGTTGATCGAGGGGTTTAACCAGGTGCTTGCCAATTTGTTTCAGGATGAAGGTAGTGTCCTGGGATCTGCGGCTACCAAGGGCACCATGAGCAGGGTGAGAGCAGCCTTGCAGAGCGTGCCTGAATCTCAACGACTACTTGCCCAGGTCACGACCCGGTTTCTTGACGGTTATGAACATGGCAGTCTGCTCAGGAAGACCTGAACAGTATCCGAGGCTAAGGATCTTGAGCCGAGCACACCCATTAGACTGGATAAGGTCGGTAACGCTGCCATTGTCAGCTTTTGCAATCAAGTCATCCAGGTGATAATGACCGACCTGGAGAGGGAACTAGGCGCCAGGGCCAAGAGGGAAATGGGAGGAATGGGGATCGCAGTGGACCAGTGAACCGTGGTGATCCACTGGTCCCGAGAGCGAAAATCCAACAGACAGGAGGTCTTATGGAAGGGAACAAAGGCTATTGGATCGCGCAGGCTTTTATCTTGGTGTTCTATGTGATCACTTTGGCGGTCTATAACCGGGCAAAGGCGGAATATGCCGGTGGTAAGATCGGGGCTGCCATTAATATGATCATGGTTTTTGTGGGCCTTCTCTTTCTCTCTGACTATGTAGACTATTTCCTCAGTAGTCTACTGCCCATTGGTGAGCAGGGGAGATTCAATATCATGATCTTACTCAGGCTGGTAGCCATTAGTGTGCTCTGCTTCGGCGGCTTGAGGTTCTTTGTGAGTAAAACAATAAGGGACAGCCTCGTCCGCCCAGCTTCTTTCGTGGGGGTCGAATCTGCAAGCGGTGCTGGCTCAGAGCAACCCGATTCCGAGGTGCCCAGGCGGGGTGAAGAGGCGGCTCGCAGTGTGGAGCCTTCTTCCGGCCAGGCCTTCGACTATCCTGGAGACGAAATCGGGGAGGCGGAAGATGTCTCGGAGACCATGCCGGCCCTGGGGCGTTACGAGATTATAGAGGAACTTGGCCGGGGGGGGATGGGCATCGTTTACAAGGGCCGTGATCCCAAGCTGGGCCGGTTGACGGCCATCAAGACCGTGCGGTTCAGCGATGATTTCGATGAGGATCAGGCGGAGAAAATGAAGTGGCTCTTTTTTCGGGAGGCCGAGGTCGTGGCCAAGCTCTCCCATCCCAACATAGTCACCATTTACGACATGGGCGAAGATCTGGATTTGTTCTACATTGCCATGGAGTACTTGGAGGGTGAGGATCTGGAGAAATATACCGGGAAGGTGAAGGGCTTACGCGTCAGAGAGTGCATCGACATAATGAGCCAGGCCTGTGATGCCCTGGATTACGCGCACAATCAGGGTATCGTGCACCGAGACATCAAGCCAGGCAATATTATGGTCTTGGGAAATGGACAGGTTAAAGTCACTGACTTTGGTATTGCTCGGGCAACCGAGAGCTCCAAGACCCGTACCGGCGAGATAAAGGGGACGCCTCCGTACATGTCCCCTGAGCAATTGTCAACCAGCAAAGTCGACGGCCGTTCTGATATTTTCTCTCTGGGCGTTGTCTTATACTGGCTGCTCACCGGGGTGCTTCCATTCCGCGCCAACACCCTGACGACCCTCATGTACCAGATCGCTATGGTACCCCATGAGCCGCCCTCCAAGCACAACCCGAAGATCTTTAAGGCGGCGGAGGACATTATAAACCGGGCCTTGGAAAAGGAACCGAAAAAACGCTACCAGACCGCGCAAAGCAGATGGGGGACCACCTGCGCCTGTTGGGCCGAAAGATCGATGAGCGTCGTGCCCAGGGCAAGTCTTGATACACCGTCTTGTCCGTTGCATGTTGTGAGTCACTAGTGCAGCTAAGTTGCTTTAGACCTACCCCCCGTCCCTGCCTCAACTCACCGTAACGATTCTGAGCGAATCTGCTTCAGCCAATTGTCCCGGAGCGGTCCCCGCAGTGAGTATCACCCTTTCGCCTTTCTTGGCTAATCTCAAATCCTTTATGAGCTTCATTATCCTATCAGGCGACCCATCACCTTCGTTCTTCACCAAAAAGGGGCAAACCCCGTAGGATAGGGCCAAAAATCTGTAGGCTGGCTCATAATTAGAGAAGGACAGAATCCAGCAGTCAGGCTTAAATCTGGAGATACGGCGAGGGGTGCTGCCAGTATGGGTAGGCGTCAGGATAAGGCGGACGTTGAGCGCACGGACGGCTTCAATCACATTGAGGGATACCACATCCTCAGCACTCACCTTTCTCTGGCCAAGGCCATCCCTGAAGTACTGCTCCAAATCCGATGACCACCTTACAGCTCTCCGTTGGCGTTCAATGGAGGCTGCAATTCTGGCCATCATTTTTACCGTCTCTACAGGATATTTACCAATGGCCGTTTCTTCAGACAGCATGACGGCATCTGTCCCGTCCAAAATGGCATTTGCTACGTCTGTTACCTCTGCTCGGGTGGGGCGGATGTTCTCTGTCATGGATTCCAGCATTTGGGTGGCTGTGATCACTGGGCGGCCCAGGAGATTTGCCTTGTAAATGAGTTTTTTCTGGACCCCGGGCACCTCTTCTATGGGAATCTGCACGCCGAGGTCTCCACGGGCGATCATAATTGCATCTGCTGTATCCAGTATTTCATCGATGTTTCTGGCTGCCTCCGCGCGCTCGATTTTTGCCACTACGTAGATGGATTTACCCCTTTTTCTCGCAAATGCTTTGACCTTACGGATATCTTCTGCTTTCTCAACAAATGAAGTGCTAAAGGTATCCACCTCTTCCTTGAGCCCAAAGTCAACTAAATCGAGATCCTTCTCGGTTATGGGATCCCTCAATATTCTTGCCCTTGGGAGGTTTAATCCCTTGTGGGATAGCAAGGGCCCGCCAATGATAACCTTACACCTCACCTCATCGCCTGATACCTCGTGAACCCTCAACTGCAGCAGACCGTCGTTGAGATAGATGAGGCTGCCTTTCGTAACGCTCCGCGGTAATTGTGGGTAATTGACAGGTATACGTGAGGTTGTACCAAGGATATCTTGAGCTGTAAGGGTGACATCGTCACCTCTTCTGAGCTCGAGGGGCTCATTCCGGAGCTTGCCAATGCGGATCTTGGGACCGGGGAGGTCGATCAGGATTGTCACCGCCCGCTCCAGCTGGGCAGCTAGAGAACGTATACGCCGAATATCTTCCCGGTGGTCCTCAAGGGTGCCATGTGAGAGATTGAGTCGAGCCACATTCATGCCGCCCTTGATCAGTTTTTTGATCACCAGCTCTGTTCGAGAGGCCGGCCCAATGGTACATACAATCTTTGTTTTATGAGCAGCTAACTGCAGTTCTGCCCCCCTTGTCAATACCTCTTGCTCCCCATCTGCAGGGGTATCATCTTAGATTTAGCCGTTCGAAATAAAACTGACGAGCCTGTGAATACGGCACTAGGCCATAAGGGTTATGGGGAAATGCAGGATCAACGGCCTTATAGAGCCTTGAGAGGATAGAGCGAAAACATCACTCAAAGCCTCCCCTGTTGAGTATTCCCGCAGTTGAACGCTCTTTGGACCCCTGAGCACGTGAACCAGGGTACTAAGAACTGCATGTTACCATATTGTTGGTCATGAGGAAAATAGGGGACTGGTTCCGGCTCCTCCCACTGCAGCAAGAGGTCGCATCGCATTGATATCCTCAGGAACTAGTGTTAAAAATCTGGAAGATCCTTGAGAGATGATATAGTTTAAACGCTTGGGGTTATTTGATCAAGGGGGTGAATATCATGGCACTTGTTAGAGAAGACACGGCAAAGAAGGAAACGAGTGATATAGAGGTTCTTGAAAAGGAGCTTCGGTTCAGCCAAAGGCTCCGCGCTGTTACGAGCAAGATTCATTCCTCCAAGGACATCGATGATATATTGATAAATATGATGGAAACTGTGCTTAGTCTGTTTGATGCAGACCGCATTACCATCTATGTTGTAGATGAGGCCAGCAGGGAGCTCGTCTCTCGATTCAAAACAGGTGAGGAGATAAACGAGATTAGGGTACCCATTAGCAAGAAAAGCATCGCAGGTTATAGTGCTATCTCACGGAAGATAGTAAGCGTCGAAAATGCCTATGATACTTATGAGTTGAAGCGGGTGAATCCTGAATTGGCCTTTGACAGCAGTTGGGACGGGAAAACCGGTTATACTACAAAGCAGGTCTTAGCTGCGCCGATTACCTTTGGCAAAGAGCTGCTGGGTGTAATTCAGCTTATCAACAAGATCAATGGCAACCGCTTTACGGGAGAAGACCAAGAATCAGCTATCGAGATGGCAAAGGTCCTGGGAGTTGCCTTCCATAATCACCGGAGACTAGAACAACACATCAAGCGGACGAAGTTCGATTATCTAATCGCCAATAATATTATCAGCCAGAGAGATCTGGAACAGGCCATGCTTGTGGCACGGAAGACAGACGGCAGCGTAGAGAGTGTCCTCATAAATGACTGTCACGTAACAAAAGGGGATATCGGAAAGTCTTTGAGCATGTTTTATAATACCCGATTCATAGCCTATGATGAAAGGATGGTCATTCCGGGACAGCTGCTAAAAGGCCTTAAGCCAACGTATTTGAAAAGAAACCTCTTTATCCCTGTGGACCAATATGACTCAAAGGTAGTGATAGCAATGGAAAATCCAGACCATTTGCCCGGTCAAGACGCGGTGAGAGGCCTTATCCCCGGCAAGGAATTCGAGTTCTGCGTTTCGTTAAAGGAAGATATTATTAGAATGATTGACTATTTTTTTGATGTCAGGAGATCCAAGCTCATGGAGAGTTCAGGAAGCATCGAGGAGATCCTCGGACAGTTAGGCACTGGAGAAGCTGAAGCAGATGAAGAGCTTGAACGAGCTCGTGAGGAGGATGGGGCTACCGTCCAGTTAGTTAATAAGATGATAATAGATGCGTACCATAAGGGGGCGTCTGATGTCCATGTAGAGCCCGGGATGGGCAGGGAAGATACGGTCATCAGGTTCAGAACTGACGGGGCATGTCAGCTATACCAGAAGATACCATACACCTACAAAAACGCCCTCTGTTCCCGTGTAAAGATCATGAGCGATCTTGATATTGCGGAACGGCGTCTTCCACAAGATGGCAAGATAAAATTCAAGAAATACGCCCCTTTGGATATCGAATTACGGGTGGCTACCATTCCGACTGCAGGACGAAATGAACATATTGCAATAAGGTTGTTGGCTACAAGCGGGCCTTTAGGGCTCGATAAAATGGGTATGAGAAAGCGAGATTATGACGAATTTCTCGCCATGATACAGAGGCCTTACGGCATTGTTCTTGTGGTTGGGCCTACCGGGAGCGGGAAGACTACGACACTCCACTCTGCTTTGCGTTTTATCAATACACCTGACAAGAAGATATGGACTGCAGAGGACCCGGTGGAGATTACGCAGAAAGGGCTTAGCCAGGTCCAGGTTCAACCAAAGATAGGGTTTGGCTTTGCAGAGGCTATGAGGGCATTCTTACGGGCGGACCCAGATGTCATCATGGTGGGGGAGATGAGAGATCGGGAGACAGCGTCTGTAGGAATTGAGGCATCCCTTACTGGCCATCTTGTTTTTTCAACCCTCCACACCAACAGTGCACCTGAAACAATCACACGATTGTTGGACATAGGGATGGATCCCTTTAACTTTGCAGACTCCATGTTAGGTATCCTGGCTCAGAGACTGGTAAGAACCCTGTGCAAGGACTGCAAAGAGGCTTACCACCCATCGGGGAGGGAGTTCGACTTATTGGTAAGGGCCTATGACGGTGATTTTGATGCCTTGGAAATCTCCCACAGCAAGGATCTGGCCTTGTACCGGCCCAAAGGCTGCCGAAGATGTCAGAATACTGGATATAAGGGAAGGACCGGATTGCATGAGCTATTGGTTGGTACGGCAAGGATGAAGTCCCTGATCCAGAATAGGGCTAGGATGGAGGAGATCAGGGATCAAGCCATTGCTGATGGAATGACGACCCTCATGCAAGATGGCATACGAAAGGTATTTCTTGGTCAGACCGATTTGACACAGGTACGCAAGGTCTGTATGTAAAGTTATAGACCATTTGAAATAATCATAGGCGGGTCCTTAAAAACGTACGGCTTTCAAGTTCTTCGTATCCTTTCAGCGCCTTGCTGTGGTGTACACGCCCTGCCCTTGAGGTGGAACAGCAGCCGAAGCAGGCTCTTGGTTCGTTCACTGAAGAGCTTTTCCGCAAAGTAGGTGCCGGAGGCGCGCTTTGAAATCTCCGATAGCGTGGGATAGACATGGATGGCCCCAGCCAGTGTCGAAAGCTTCATTCCGCCCCATACGGCTGCAACCCATTCATGGATCAGTTCCCCAGCGTGAGGTCCGATGATCTGACAGCCAAGTAATTTTCCCTTCGGGCTTACCAGTACCTTGATCTTGCCCAGCCCTTCTCCTTCAGCCAGGGCCCTGTCATTCTCCCGGAAGTGCTCTTCCAGGACACGGTACTCTACCTGGTTCGCCTTGGCACGCTTTTCGTTGAGGCCGATACTGGCCACCTCCGGGTCCGTGTAAGTGCACCAGGCAACTCTTGTATAGTCGGACTTGCGGGGAATATGCAGGATTACATTGGTAAGGGCAATACTGGCCTCATACCCGGCCACATGAGTAAAAGGAAACTGTCCATTAATATCCCCGCAGGCGTAGATGTGGCGTATGTTGGTCCTCATTCGGGCATCAGTGGTGATGCCTCGGGGAGTGAACTCTACGCCAGCCGCATCAAGTCCCAGATCTCCTACGTTTGGTTTCCTTCCGGTTGCTACAAGCAGTGTATTTCCTTCGAGAATACGGGTTTCCCCCTTACCACGGGCCGGCCCAACAGTGAGGCGGATACCCGAGCCGTCGGATTCTGCCTTAACTGCCTTGGTGCTGGTGAGGATTTCCACACCCTCAGCCTCCAGTTGGCTTCTCAGAATCTCGGCAATATCGGGATCCTCAGGACCTAGGATTTGATCCATAAACTCGATCACGGTGACTTGAGAACCAAGCCGCTGAAATGCTTGTGCCATCTCAAGCCCAATCGGGCCTCCTCCTAGAACAAGGAGGTGAGAGGGGAGTGTCCTCTGGGTAAAGACCGTCTCATTGGTCCAGTACGGCACATCAGCAAGGCCTTCCACAGGAGGAAGGGCAGGACTCGAGCCAGTGGAAACAATCCACGCCCGTGCCGATAGCCGCGTTCCATCCACCTCCACAACGTGATCATCGACAAAGGTAGGCTGCCCGAAGCGCACCTCGGCCCCCAGGCTACAGAACCTCTCCGTTGAGTCGTGTTCCTGAATCTTACTGATCACGGAGTGAACGCGATCCATAACCGCTCCAAGGTCAACAGGTGGCAATGTCAGAGTGGGAAGGCCAAATTCCCTTGTCCTGCGCACAAGGTTCCAAACTCGAGCCGTACGGATCAGTGTTTTGGACGGCACGCACCCGAAGTGCAGGCAGTCGCCCCCCAATTCCTTGTACTTTTCGATAATAACAGTCTTAGCCCCGAACTGGGCTGCTCCTGCCGCTGCCGTAAGACCGGCTGCTCCACCTCCGAGGATGCCGAGATCGTAATCAAATGTCGCCATGACTCTCTCCTTTCTCTATGAACCTATTCTTCCCTTACTCGGGCCGTTCACGAAGGCCACCGGATACCCCCTGTCACTAGACCTACCTTAGAGGGCCCTACAGTGCATCATCCAGCGGTATCGCCAGTAGTTTCAGCCGCACGTGGTACCTGCTCCTCTTCCTCGTGAAGTCTCTTGCGGGCGAGCTTCACAAGCACAACGAGAAGGATACCGACACCTATCATTACTCCGATGAGCGCCCATGGCACTCTTTTCTGTATGATAGCCTGCATGATCGCATCAGCTCCCACCACATAGAGGATGGTTCCAGGCAACATACAAAGCCAGGACCAAAATGCATATGTCCAGAAACGAACGCTGGTTAATCCAAATGCGTAGTTGACCAAGTTAAACGGGAAGAGAGGGACAATGCGCACAAGGGCTACGATGATAGCTCCGTGCGTTTCCGTAAGTTCGTCCAGCTTCCTAAACTTCTCTCTTTTGGAGAGCCATTCTGCAGTAGCATCTCGGGCAAAGTATCTGCCAATCAGGAATGCAAGGCATGCCCCCAGTGTTGAGGCTATGCTTACCACGATCACGCCTACCACAGACCCAAAAATCGCCCCTGCAACAATGGTGATTGCCGAGCCTGGAAGGGCAGCAACCACTGCCCCCGTGTAAATCAGTACGAAGACAACTGAGCCTAGAGCCCCGAGTGATTGAATCCACTCCCTGAGGGCACCCAGCTTCTCGCCGATACCGAATACATAGGAAAGAACAATAATGGCTACAACAACACCCAGTAATATTATTGGCCGCCACGTTCTCATCTTGTGACCTCGCTTTCTTCACCCTCTAAACCCTTGTTCAAGTGCCTTTCATAGATGTTGGGGAAAATTTTCGTGAATCAAAAAAGTCCTGTACACAGGACTGAATCACGAGAGCGAAAACTTACCTTAGTTGCGTTAAAGCGGTACCTCCGATCACCTGTTTGATAGGTCCTTTTTTCAATTTGTCAAGGAGCGGGGCTGAAAAATCGGTTCTTTTCCCAAAAACTAAGCTTTGCTTGCCTTATATTCGCTCTTGTAGAAGGGTGCCAGTTTTTCAGGTGAAACACCGAGGATGTATAGCGTGAGGAGCGTCGTGTTTCGTAGGGACACGTAGAGAAAACCCTCCTCTTCCCATCTGCGGGCAGAGGTCATCACCCGGTCGGGTAGTATGCATATCTTATCCCCAAACCGCTTTATTCTCCTCATCAATTCAACATCTTCCATGAGGGGTATCTCCCTATAGGCGCCTATTCTCATAAAATAATCCCTTCTGATGAATATCGCTTGGTCCCCGTAAGGGATCCTGGTTAAGCGGCACCGGATGGAAGCCAGGCGCACCCATGATCTGTGAGTGAATTTCTCCGACTTTATGCCCAGCTCAAAGGCCCCTCCCACGTACTTATCTTGCCCCATGACGGATGCTATCTTCCTCAACGCACCAGCCGGTAATTCTGTATCCGCATGGAGGAAGATCAATATCTCACCGGTGGCGACAGAAGCTCCCATATTCATCTGCCTTCCACGTCCCTTCGCAGACCTCATCTTTATCACCTTTTCGCACTGTATAGCCTCTATGGTGTCTGCCTCAGGACTTCCATCAACAACGACTATCTCGCGGCCTTCGCTGCACTCCAGGCTGTTGAGACGATCAATGAGGAGATTTATCCTATCGGATTCATGGAGAGCGGGTACAATTATCGAGAACTGAAGCTTTTCCATGGCAGGGCCGCTACTAGTCGGTTAATGTACGAGGGTGCATGTCGCGCTGCCTCTACCGAGCATTTTTCAAGGTATTAAGATCCCAGTTGTAGTCTAGATACTTGATCTTGTAGTCTCCCGAACGTAGGTATTGACGATCGCCTTCCTTTTGTATAAAATGGCTAGTAAGGGGGATGGCATCTTTAGCACCATTGGGAAAGCTCTTCTTGTCGAATTTAAAGATTCTTGAGAAGAACACCTTCCCCTGGTCGCTGCGTATCTGGATGCCTTTCTTATCGTTCTGCAGGAACTGTCGGACCTGTCTCTCCAGCTGCTCCCTTAACCGGGGAGCTTCGTATACCCGCGGACTGAGGTCTGGGCAGCTCAGGGATGCGCAGACAATGGCAAAATGGATCATGGGGTCGCCATACCGTCCGATGAGGATCTCATGTTCGATTTGACCAAGACTATATGTTTGATTACCGATTGTTAGGATCTTCTTGTTCCAGGGGTTCTTCAACCAGTTGATCTTCGTACTCCGGATGCTATCTACCGGATAGTGATCGATGATCATCTTGATAGCCCCGATATTATATGCATTAATCCAGAAGGCAATCTCCTCTTCCCTGTTCTGGAGCGTCCCCGGGTCAAAATTGAGCAGTTGTTTCAAGATCTTCTCATAGAGGGATTCAGGGCTTACTCGGTCCGTTTGAATCGCATCATAATCGACCACATTGAGCTTCATGTCCCCAATATACTTCCCTGGCACTACATACCTGTCGAGAAGCTGCTGATAGCTTGAATAGGAGAAACTTGCAGCATGGGCGGTTCGGGACTCCCAAATCCATATGCCTGACAGCAGCGCTCCAGCCAGACCTACGGAAGCCATACATTTTATACAGGTCTTCCTTCTCCCTACCGCCTCCATTGTTTGACTCCTTTCCCTGTTATTAACACCCCACTATAGGATTTCTTCCCCTACTTCTCCAATTCAATGCCCATTAGTAGCGGTTTAATCTCCAGTCATAGTCCTGATACGTTAGTTTAATATCCGCTGCGTTTTCCTCAATAAAATCTCTATCTTCTGCTTTGTATAAATATGGAGCAATAAACCTCAGTACTTCAACTTGATTCTTGCCAAAGTCCTCTCTGTACCACTTAAATATCCGGGAAAGAGAAACAAGTTTTCGTTTGCTATGGATTTTGACACTACCACCATTCAGAAACGCCTCAGCAGCGATGGTAAGCTCTTTTTCCAAACCGCCCGCCGTGTAAACCTCGATGGGCGGACAGGAGGATGATGCGCACACAAGTGCAAAATGGATTCGAGGTTCAATTGGTTTAACCATGAATTTGAGCCGTGAGTCGCTTCCCCTGAACAACTTGAGGAGAGAATTCGGGGGCCGTCTGTTGCCGCGCAGAATACCATGCTCTATGTCATCGGGAGTAAAGAACATATGGCCAATCTGATACTGGATGCGCCGAAAGAAATTTCGGACCTCCTTCACCGAATCCCTGACTCCCAGCTCGATGACGCCATGGATTACAATAACGTTGTATACATTGATCCAGAATGCAAGTTGCTCATCCCTGCTTAGGAGGTCATCGAGATCCATCTTCTTTAGCGTATAACTCAATTCCACATATTCCCTATATACCTCCGATTTCCGCATCCGCTCATAGGCGACCCGTCCTCGACTCGTGTCAAAGAATGCCCCCCTGAGAATATTCATGGTATCCTTAAGCCTCACAGCAATCTCCTTTGGGGGTATATCCTGTTGAGCCTCCCCATCGTTGAGGACTATCCGGTTTGAAAGCAGAAGCCTCTGAGCAGGGACCCATTCTTGTTGCCTCTCGACTGTGGTCTTTTCCTTTGCCTGACGCAGGGCTATTACGCCGTTGATGTAACCGATGTGAGTAAAGGCCTGGGGAAAGTTGCCAAGTGCCTCTTTCCAACGAACGTCATACTCTTCGGAGAAAAGCCCGAGGTGGTTGGCAGCACCCTCCACGCGATGAAGAAGCGTCTCCGCCTTCTCTAGTCTTTGTAAGGCAATAAGACAGGCTATCAGCCAGAAGGTGCAAAACAGAAAGGTCCCCTCCCCTCCGGGGAGGCCATCCTCGGTGGCATAACGATAAAGGAAGCCATCGTGGCCCAACTCTTTTTGTGTGGCTTCAATGGTGGAGACAACCCGATGATCATCAAAGGGAAGAAAACCGAGAATCGGTATCAGTAAATTGCTCGAATCCAAGGCGTCAGTATCATAGTGCTGGACAAAGGCCTGCTTTTTCTCGTTCCACCCCCTCTCTAGGACCTCTTCCTTTATGTTGGACCGTGACTCCTCCCATCCCTCCAGGTCAGCTGGGAATCCATACCTGCGAGCTATGGTAATCCCTCGATCAAGTGCTACCCAACACATGACCTTTGAATACACGAAGTGATAGGGTCCACCCCTTACCTCCCAGATGCCATTGTCTTTTTCCTGCCAGTGCATAACCACATAGTTGCAGATATCGCGCAAAAAGGGCCATAGCTCAGTGCCTATCTTCCCCACGTAGTCCGAAAGCTTCAGGGCTGCATCCATGATCTCCCCATAGATATCGAGCTGTCTTTGCGTGGCAGCCCCACTCCCTATACGAACCGGTCGTGAGCCTTTGTAACCATCCAGATGCAGCAGTTCTTGCTCGGGCAAACATTCCTCTCCGTGAAGTCCGTACATTATCTTCATCTCTTCAGCCCCGTGTTCAGACAGCAATCGCTCGATCCATCTCAGATAGCCCTGTGTCTCAGATAGGTGACCCAGATTAAACAGGGCCTGGAGCGTGAAGGAGGTGTCCCTGACCCACGTATACCGGTAATCCCAATTTCTTTCACCACCAATCTCCTCAGGGAGAGATGTCGTCGCAGCAGCTGCTATGGTGCCGGTGGGATCGTAATAGAGGAGCTTCAACACCAGGGCCGATCGATTAATCATCCCTTGGTACGGGCCCAGATCAATAGTTCGACCGGTCTCACCCTTCCTCAACCAAGATCGCCAATACTTCTCAGTCTCACGCAGGGCCTTTTCTGCCTCCTTGGGATTGACTTCACTCGGTTCCCCTGAGGTATATGTTAGATGTAGCCACACCCGCGCCCCCTCAGATAGGAACCACCGTGCCTCTACCCTGTCATCCCTGATATCAACATCATGTGTACAGGAAAGAACAATAGATTCATTATTCCCCGTGGCTATTACTCCTCCGTTGACCTTTTCGACTGAGGTCGTGGCACGTGCATAATCGAATCGGGGTTCAAAGACCAAACCCACATCGACTTTACCTCTGGTTACGTCTATCAGTCGATAAAGTTCGTGTTGCTCTTCCTCCAGTTCCTCCTCGCCACCGAAGGGGACAGGCATAAAGTCGGTTACGTGCATAACCCCTTTCCTTGTTCTAAATTTCGTAACGAGGATATTTGTCTCAGGCATATATTCAGCCACGGAGTCCCAATCATCCAAAGGAGAGATAGCGAATCGTCCCCCCTTCTTCGCATCGAGGAGCGCACCGAATACACTCGGGGAATCAATATGGGGAAGACACATCCAGTCAATCGAGCCATCTAATCCTATTAAGGCGATAGAGTGTAGATTGCCAATTATCCCGTAATTGCTGATTCTCTGGTACATTGAAACCTTTCTGCTCCGTCTTATTGTCGTCTACTTTTGCCTATGAGCCCTTTCAGGCCTTTGTCACAATACCTGTCTTTAACCTCCTGTTGCAAACCCTGGATACAGCGTCATACCTCCGTCAACAAAGATAGTCGCCCCCTGAACATAGTCTGATTCATCCGAGGCAAGCCAGACTGCCACCGTCGCAATATCCTGAGGGTACCCAACCCTATTCCAGGGGATCAATTTAAGGAGGTTGGCCTCGGCCTCAGGGGTAGACCACGCCGGCCTGTTGATAGGTGTCTTTATAGCACCGGGTGCGATGCTATTCACGCGCACCTTATAGGGAGCAAGTTCTTGGGCTATGGATTTCATAAGGAGCATGATACCCCCTTTAGAGCTCGCATAGTTGCAGTGCCGTGCCCACGGGATAGCCTCATGGACGGAACTTATAAAAATGATCTTTCCAGCACTCATTGAGCGTTCTTTAATAATCCCCCGGTGAATGAATTCTTTCGCTGCCTCTTGTGCGCATAGAAAAGAGCCGGTAAGGTTCACATCTATAACCAGTTGCCAGTCTTGCAGCGTCATCTCAACAAAAGGAGCACCCCTCTGTAAACCTGCATTGTTCACTAAAATATCAATGGTGCCAAACTCGTCGTACATCTTTTCAAACATACGCTTAACCTGGTCTTCCTTACTAATATCGGCGTATAGGGCTATAGCAGCTCCGTCGTTGTCTCTAATTTCCCGCGCAACCCTCTCTGCTTCCCGTTCATTGGTCACATAATTTACAACCACCCGAGCGCCTTCAGCGGCCAGGGCCTTTGCTATTGCCTCCCCGATACCGGAGTTAGCCCCTGTAACGAGGGCAGATTGGCCTCGTAACCTTTTCATGGTTATCAAACGACTTGCCTGGCTCATTATCATCACCTCCAACAATTCTGATATTCGTTCTTTTCTAGTGTGTTTTTAAGAAAAAGCAAAGACAATTTGTANNGTGTTTTTAAGAAAAAGCAAAGACAATTTGTAAGGGAAGTCTTAATCGAGAGACGTGCATATCCGAATTTGGAACAGACCTCCAGATTCCCACTCGCTCTATAAAAAAGTTTGCATTCTCTTGGGAGATGTTATAATGCCCCCTCAAGACTCGAGTTGAGCGTTCGCCTTCACGGCAGGTTATTCGACGTTGGAAGAGAAGTTGAGGATCATGTTATCAACCGATGCGGCGGTGGTAAGGCTATTGGTATCTGTTGGGGGACTCATTTTCTTCTTGATCCTGGAACTCTTGATCCCGTACAGGCCGAGCACGGTTTCTAAATTCCAGAGATGGGTCAACAATATTAGCATAAGCATCTTCAACAGCATCATACTCCGGCTGTTTTTTACCGTGCCTATCCTTCAAACCACGCTCTACGTCAATGAAAACAAAGTAGGTGTCCTTAGTCTGATAAGTGTACCGTATTGGGCCAGGATCATTGGAACGGTGGTCTTCCTGGACTTCATGCTCTATATCTGGCATCTCCTGAACCACGAGGTCCCTTTTCTGTGGAGGTTCCACAGAGTCCACCACTCCGATCTCAATATGGACGTTTCCACGGCCAACCGCTTTCATATTGGTGAGCTGGCCATGTCCGCTGTGATAAAGATCGGCCTCATATTCTTCCTCGGTGCCGACTTACTCGGCGTTACCGTTTATGAAATCCTGATCGTCGCTACTGCCCAATTTCATCATAGCAGCCTCAAGGTGCCCTCCTGGTTTGAGGATATCTATTGGGTCCTCTTCGTTCCGCCGTCCATGCACCGTATTCATCACTCGGTCGTTATTAAGGAACGCAATACCAATTACGGTACAATTTTCTCGGTCTGGGATCGCTTGCTCGGAACACTGCTCAAAGGCTTAAACCAGGAGCTTATTCGCATTGGTGTGGGTGCTTATAATAGACCTGAGAAGCTACATTTTCATCATTTGTTGGCCATGCCTGCAACTCATCCGGTCCTCTAGGATCGATTTTGTTTCTCTAGGGGCAATCTACCAGAGATAGCTTTGAGAACGATATTGTAATGGCTGGGGGCATTAAGAAAATGCAGGAGGTGTAACTGATGATTCAGTTGAAGAGATTGTTTTCACGTGTTCCATCAATTGATTCCGGGCAGGCCAGGGAATTTATGGCCGAACACGAAGAGGGGACATACACGCTCTTGGATGTGCGACAGCCGGAGGAATACGAAAGGGAACACATTCCGGGTGCAAGGCTCATCTCCCTGCCTGCCCTTGGCGATTCACTTGCTGAGTTGGATTCTCAGAAACCGATTATCGCCTACTGAGCGGCTGGTGGGCGCAGCCGAGTTGCGGCTCAATTGTTGTCTGGAAAAGGTTTTAAGCAGGTCTACAACCTGGAAGGGGGCATACGAGCCTGGAACGGCCTGAAGGCCTTTGGTCCCAAAGAGCTTAATATGGGTCTCCTGCGAGGTGATGAAACACCAGCCGAAGTCAGCCTCCTTGCGTACGGTATGGAGAACGCCTTAGGTGGATTCTACACGACCCTATCGGAGAGGACAGCGGACAAAGCTCTAGTGCATCTCTTCACTAAACTAGCAGGTATTGAGCAGAGACATAAGGAGGTGATCTTCGCGCTCTACCGTGAAACTGAACCATCCGGGATGGAACTATCTGTATTTGAGTCCAGGGTTGAATCCAAGGCCATGGAAGGAGGCTTTGATATCGAAGGGTTTATGAAAGACAACGAGCCTCATCTCAAAACCGTGGCTGACGTGCTCACTGTAGCCATGATGATTGAGACGCAGGCACTGGACCTCTACCTTCGCTACGCAGATACAAGCTCTGAGACACGCACTAAGGAGGTCCTGTTCAAGATAGCGGATGAGGAAAAGGCACATCTGAGCGCACTGGGTGAACTCATGAGCCAAAGGGCACCGCAATGCGACGGAAATTTGAAAAGGCATGGGATTGTAGTGCCGTCCTATGATTGATGTGGTGTGAATAATAATAATACACACAGGTCTAAAACTAGACTATCAGATAACGTGCTGAATAAAGGAGCTATTATTAGATGTTCTTTCTTTTGCTTGGTCTAAAATTAGACAATCTCAGTCCCTTAAGGGGTGCTGAGATGCTGAAAGATCACTCGGATTGATTTTTTAAACGCAGGTAAGCTAATTCTCGTAGTTGTTTTATTGCGGTCTGTAGTATCTAACCCCTGCGGTCTGAATCAACACGGAAAATGGTGGCATCAAAATTGCGTCTTTTTTGAATAAATGCCAGCAGAACCACAGATGAAAGGAAATCGAGGCATACTTTGCCCCCTCTGCCTTCTGGTCCTACACTCTTATTTTTCCCCTTTCGTTTATCGTAAGCCCAGTATCAGATGAGACGTATCTGCGGGCCAACTGGCATTGGCGTTTAAGTTCGTTAGATTTGGTAACTCAAAACGGAGGGTATTGATGTGAAAAGATTTATGGCGTATTATTCAATGCAATTCGTATTGTTTCCCTTTTTGGCTGTAGCCGTACCAAGCGGGGACCTATATGCAGATGCTCAAAAGAGATCTCAGGGAACACTCGAATTGCCAACGGTCATAAGTGAGGCGCTTGAGAGAAATCCAGATATTATCACCGCCAGAAACAGGTTGCAGAGCGCACAGGAGACCATCGCGGTACGAAGGTCATTCCCGGATCCTCGCCTATCATACACGTATTTTATAGAAAATGTAGAGACACGAGTCGGTCCTCAGAGACATATTCTGGGAGCCAAACAGACATTTCCCTTTTATGGGAAGAGGGATCTTCGAGCCGAAATTGCAACTCACCAGACTGAATACCTGAAGCAAGTTTACGAAGCCACAAAGAGCGAGGTCACCCGTCAGGTTAAAACGACCTATTATGGCCTCTTCTACCTATCAACCGTTATCGACATTACGAACCGAGAGAAAGCGCTCTTGAAGAGATTTGAGCGTATCGCCAGAATAAAGTATGAAACGGGGCGCGGTCTGCAGCAAAACATAGTAAAGGTCCAGGTGGAAATGAGCAAGCTCGATGAGAGGCTCCTGGCGCTTGAAAGGCAGAAGCGAACCGCGGAGGCCATGCTTAATACGCTGTTGAACCGGCCACCCACCGGGCCCCTAGGCAAACCGAAACAGCCGGAGTTAATCGAAATTTCAGTTAGTGAGCAAGAACTTCTCGAACTTGCAAAAGAGAACCGCCCAGAGGTTGTCGCCGCTCAGGCCCTGATTAAGAAGAGCGAGAGTGCGTACAGATTAGCAAAAAAGGATTACGCCCCGGATCTGACCATTGGGGTCAACTACATCGAGGTGGATGAAGGGCCACTGAATGTCAGTGACAATGGCAAGGACGCCTATAACGTGATGTTTAGCATCAATCTGCCGATATGGCGGAAGAAGCTATCATCCCAGGCTGAAAGCGCACTCAAGTCGATAGCTGCACAAAGGAGTTACCACCAGAACGTATCAAATCGGACATTATTTGAAGTCAGAGATAGTTTTCTGAGGATAAGGACCGCCGGGCAGACAATCGATTTGTACAAAACTGCCCTAATCCCTCAAGCACGGCAATCAATGGAGTCAGCCGAATCGGGATATGTTACCGGTATCGTGAGCTTTCTCGATCTCTTGGACGCAGAGAGAGTCCTGCTGAATATCCAATTTGGCTATTGGCGCGCCTACACTGATTACTTAAAGGACATCAGCGATCTGGAGAGGGCTGTGGGTATCCAGCTACCACAATAGCGTTCTGAGAAAAGTAAACATGAGATCAAGGAGGAATAATATGATGAAAGAAAGGAAGGGGAAAAGCAATTCTTCGGAGTCCTATTGGACTTTTCGTCTAATGGTGCTAGCTTTTGTAATGTCGTTACTTTTCTGTACCGCTCCCCAAGGCCATGCACAGGAGCATGGTTTACCTGATAAGAAAATGGAGGCTCATCAATCCCACTCCGAGCATGGGGCTGAAGGCAAATCAGAGGAGCATATATCTCATGTTGTTCCACTAGCTCCTGAGGTGGCGGTGCGAAGTGGGATCAGGACGGAGCCCGTTGAGCACCGAAATTTGGTTCGAGAGATCCACACGGTTGGAGAGATCACCTACGATGAGAGACGTGTGAAGGTCGTATCTGCATGGGTCGGTGGCCGGGTGGATAAGCTCTACGTGGATTTTACAGGGGTGATGGTCAAGAAAGGGGCCCCATTAGCTGAGCTGTACAGCCCGGAACTGCTCTCCACCCAGGAGGAATACCTTCTTGCCCTTAAGACCAAAAAGGAGATAATGGCCTTGGGCAGCAAAGAGGCCTTAAGATCGGCAATTAACCTCGTGAACTCCGCAAGGGAACGGCTTCTTTTATGGGGTATCACTGAGGAACAAATTGCCACGCTCGAGAAGACCGGTGAGGGTAGCACTCACATGACTATCCATGCCCCCATTGAGGGTACAGTCATCCACAAGCGGGTGCTGGAGGGCCAATACGTGAAGACCGGTGAGCACCTTTATACTATTGCAGATCTGTCCGTTGTCTGGGCACTGGCGGACATTTATGAATACGAGCTTGACTGGGTGATGGTGGGGCAAAAGGTCTCCATCACCACACCAACGTGCCCGGGAGTTCCATTTACTGGAAAGGTATCATTTATTGACCCCTTTCTGAACGTAAAAACTCGCTCGGTGAAGGTGCGAATGGATGTGGTCAACCCCCAATGTCTGCTAAGGCCTGGAATGTTCGTCGATGCTCGATTGCGGGTCCCGTACGACGATAAGCCGATCCTGTCGATCCCTTATACTGCGGTGCTCGATACTGGGGTCAGAAAAGTCGTTTACGTTGAAATGAATGAGGGAGAATTCATGCCCATAGAGGTCAACGTGGGACCTAGGACGGGGAGGTATCTTCCAGTGCTATCCGGTTTAAAGGAGGGCCAGCGGGTGGTCGTGGAGGGAAACTATTTGATCGACTCTCAAAGTACCCTGGGTGCTGGGGCATCTGGAGAATACGGTGGGGCTCTCCATGGCGCACATGGCCGTTGATGCAATTGCACAAGAGAGATTGGAGGATAGTGGAACAGCGGGCTGAGAAATCATGATCAATAGGATCATCACATGGTGTATGGCAAATGGGTTTATCGTTTTGATCATCCTTTTTGCCATATTCGGGGCCGGTATATGGGCAGTTAGAAACACCCCTGTCGATGCCATTCCTGACATCGGGGTGAACCAGCAGATCGTCTTTGTGGACTGGCCGGGAAGAAGCCCCAAGGATGTAGAGGACCAGGTTGTCTACCCATTGACTACTAACCTCTTGGGGATTCCAGGCGTGGAGGTGATCCGCTCCAATTCCATGTTCGGCTTCGGGATGATCAACATTGTCTTTGAGGACAAGATCGATTTTTACTGGTCCCGAACCCGCGTACTGGAGAAGCTAAATCTGGCCCTGGAGGACCTTCCGGAAGGGATAGTCCCTGTACTGGGGCCGGATGCTACTGCCCTGGGTCAGGTCTTCTGGTACACCATCGAGAATGGCTACTACTGTCCCGACCACCCTACGGAGTCATACGATG
>JABAOC010001545.1_pt2 | contig 25050 bp, 27 predicted proteins | sample 7062161 | NCBI WGS metagenome assembly JABAOC01 (sample SAMN14538625, study PRJNA623070) | marine sediment metagenome | biome: marine biome [ENVO:00000428]; feature: marine pelagic biome [ENVO:01000023]; material: deep marine sediment [ENVO:00002113] | place: India: Gulf of Khambhat ... | reverse complement strand
CCTCACGGCGCAGCTGAAACGCTAATCCGTTGGGTGGGGTTCGATCGGCTTCGGGGGGAAACTCGCGTTGGATGATCTAACAACACTGCCAAACATTGGCCCGACGTTGGCCGCTAAGCTCCGAGAGTCAGGGATAGCCTCTTACGATGACCTTGCGAAGCTGGGGAGTGTGCGTGCAGTGCTGCGGATTGCGCGAGGCAGCCAGGTGGTCCGCTACAACATGCTCTACGCGTTGGAGGGCGCGATCCGAGGGGTTCGGTGGCACTCGATCCCGGCCGACGAGCGCGTCAAGCTGAGAGAGGCGTTGGAGCGGGCCCAGGCACAGTGATCGTGAAAGCGTTAGTCGCGCCACCTAAGCAGCGTTTGCAGCTGGCGTTGCACCCTCACAGGCGACTGGCTTCATTTCGTGGTGAACGCGAATTTCGTGGGCGTGGTTGCCCACGAATCGATGGCCTTCGTTCAGCTGCGCCGCTCGTTCCTCACAGCGCAGGTGAAGTGCTAATCCGTTAGACGGCGCGTGTAGCGCCTCAGCCCGGAGTAGCTCCGATGGACCCTGACCGAAAGGCGAAGATGGCGCGCATCCTGGGCTATGTTTGTGTGGCAGTGGGCGCGCTGAATCTTGTGCTCGCAGGAATACTGGCGCTGCGAGGTCAGACGCCGGTGAGATGGCCCCTCGTCGGAACCGGTTTCGGCGCACTGACCGGAGGTATCATCATGCTGACTCTGGGATACCAACGGCCCAAGCCCGGAGGCTAGCGTTCTTCGAGCGGCGCGGCGCAGCTGAAACGCGAATCCGTTTGAGTGCGCTGCGAGGGCGGCTGCCACTCGACGGCCGTATGGTCAATCTCACGACGGCCCCGATATAGACGTGCTCAGAGTCATCCTATTCGTTGGCCTCTCCGCTGCGCTTGCCTATGTGTCACGAGCTTCCCTGAAGGACGCCCGCTCTCATGGCTTCTACCGCTTCTTTGCCTGGGAGTGCATTCTGGGCCTCTTCTTCCTCAACTTCATCAGCTTTCAGCAGTGGTTCGGCGATCCCCTATCTGTCCGCCAGCTCATTTCATGGTTCCTCTTGATCGCCTGTATCGTCCCGGCCGCACATGGCGTGCATCTTCTGCGCACCCAGGGCAAACCGGACGCCCGACGACCCGACGATGCTCCGTTGGTGTGGATCGAGAAGACAACCCAGCTGGTGACGACCGGCGCGTTCAAGTACATCCGCCATCCGCTCTACAGCTCGCTGCTTCTTCTGGCATGGGGCGTGTTCTTCAAACACCCCTCCTGGCTTGGGGGCGTTGTGGTGCTGGGCGCGACGGGATTTCTGCTGGCGACAGCGAAGGTTGAGGAAGCGGAGAATGTTCGCTATTTCGGCGCTGCGTACCAGGCGTACATGCAAAACACCAAGATGTTCATACCGTTTGTGTTTTGATCGGAGGACGAAGCAGACGCGGGACGACTTGGCCCTTAGAAGGCCGCGTTGACAGCCCTCAGGCGACTTGGGTATACTTTTGCGATCTGCAATGCAGTAACGATTACCGTTATTGGTAGGCGCGGCGGGAAATCCACCTGGATAGTCCAAGCTGTCCGCTGCTGGTAGACCCGGGAGATGCCAGGCAGCGTACTGCAATCGCAGGTCTGCAGCGCGTCTCGGGCTCAGGACCGGGCGTTGCTGAACAGGCGTGGCTGTGGTGTGCTAGATTACATCTACGGCCGTGTCGCGGTTGAGGCAGCGAGCGCGTTTCTCTCCCGGACGGCAATTAGGAGGAAAGGAAGATGGATTGGCTTCCCGGAGCGGCTTCGTCGTACGCCGCGGACCTGGACCGGATATTCTACGTCATCTTGGCGATAACCGGCTTGATCTTCGTCGGAGTGCAGGTGGCGCTGGTCTACTTCATAATAAAGTACCGTGGCCGGGAAGGTCGGCGGGCGTCTTACATAGAGGGTAGCACGAAGGCCGAGGTTATCTGGACGGTGATCCCGGCGGTGATCATCGTGGGCATCGCGGTGGCGAGCCAGACGGTGTGGTCGGAGATAAAGGACCCGAATCACTTTCCGACGAATGCGCTCGAGGTGAACGTTGAGGCGCGGCAGTTCGCGTGGGCGTTCACCTATCCGGGTGCCGACGGTGAGCTGGGCACCGAGGACGATTACATCCGCTACAATCAGATGCATGTACCGGTGAACCGGCCTGTCGTGTTCAACCTCACTTCGGCCGACGTGGTGCATTCGTTCTTTGTCCCGGCGTTCCGGATCAAGCAGGACGCGGTGCCGGGTCTGAACCTGCGCGCTTGGTTCGAGGCGACGGAGGTTGGCGAATACGAGTTGGCGTGTGCCGAGCTATGCGGAGTGGCGCACGGCCTGATGAAGGGGAAGATCATCGTCCTTGCAGAGGACGAGTTTCGAAGCTGGGCGGCGGAGCAGAGCTAGAGTGTCGATCGGGAACGATCGGATCGGACATAGAGGATAGAGATGGCGACAGCTGCAGCGGCGGCCGCACCTTTGGCGGAAGCGCACCACGAAGAACTGAGCTTCATCCGTAGGTACGTATTCTCTACGGATCACAAGATCATCGGGATCCAGTTCCTGTTCGCCAGCCTTGCCTTTCTGGTGCTCGGTGGCGTGCTGGCGATCCTGCTGCGCTGGCAGCTCGGTTTTCCGGGCCAAGAGTTTCCGGGTGTCGGCGCGGTGGCGCCGAAGTTCTACAACTCGCTGGTGACGATGCACGGCACCTTTATGGTGTTCTTCGCCGTGATGCCGCTGCTGGTGGGTGTATATGCCAACTACCTGATCCCGCTCAAGATCGGTGCGCCGGACATGGCGTTCCCGCGACTGAACATGCTCTCCTTCTGGATGTTCGTTCAGTCTGGGATAGTCATGACGGCCAGCCTGTTCGTGGAAGGCGGAGCCGCCGGGTCCGGCTGGACCGCCTACGCGCCGCTGAGTGCCGTACCGCAGTACACGGGTACCTCGCTCGGCCAGCAGCTCTGGATCATCAGCATCGTCCTGTTTGGAGCTTCCTCGCTGCTGGGCTCGGTCAATTACATCACGACTGTGATCAATATGCGGGCGCCGGGAATGACGCTGTTCCGGATGCCGCTTTCGGTATGGGCGCTGTTCATCACGGCGATCATAGCGCTGCTGGCGATTCCGATAATCGCGGCGGCGGTGATCATGTTGTTCTTCGACCTGACGTTGGGGACGACCTTCTTCCTGCCGGCCGAGGGCGGCCAACCGTTGCTCTGGCAGCACCTGTTCTGGTTCTTCGGTCACCCGGAGGTCTACATCCTGATTCTGCCGGCGATGGGAATCATCTCGGATGTGATCGCGAACGGTTCGCGGAAGCCGGTATTCGGCTATCACTCGATGGTGCTGGCAATTATCGCGATCGCGTTTCTCGGTTGGATTACCTGGGGCCACCATATGTTCCAGAGCGGGATGAACCCACTGCTGGGAACGTCGTTCATGATCTCGACGATGGCGATCGCGGTCCCGTCGGCGATCAAGGTGTTCAACTGGCTAGGTACGATGTGGCGCGGCAACATTCGCTTCCACACGCCGATGCTGTGGGCTATCGGATTCGTATCGCTGTTCACGGTAGGCGGCCTGAGCGGCATATTCATGGCGTCGAACGCCGTGGACATATTCATCCACGACACCTACTTCATCGTCGCCCACATTCACTACGTGCTGTTCGGCGGCAGCCTGATGGCCATCTTCGCCGCCATCTATTTTTGGTTCCCGAAGATGTTTGGCCGGATGATGAACGAGACGTGGGGCAAGATCCACTTCGTACTCACGTTCATCTTCTACAACCTGACGTTTTTCCCGATGCACATCCTCGGGATGGCCGGTCACATGCGGCGGATCTACGACCCCACGCAGTACGAATTCCTGCAGCCGTACCAGCCGATGAACAGGTTCATCACGCTGAGCGCGATCCTGCTATTCGTGGTGCAGCTGCCGTTCATCGTGAACTTCTTCTGGAGCATGTTCAAAGGTAAGAAGGCCGACATCAACCCGTGGCAGGACAACGGCCTCGAGTGGACGGTGCCCTCACCGCCGCCACACGGCAACTTCGCCGTGACGCCGACCGTGTATCGGGGGCCGTACGAGTTCAGCGCGCCGGAGGGCGAGGAGGACTTCCTGCCCCAGGACGCGAGATCGGTGGACGGTGGACGGTCGGTAGGCGGTAGGCGGTAACTGTGAAGTGGGAATTACTGGGCACCGACAACTGACCACCGACCACTGCAAGCAGGCACTAGGGAAGCCGAAAAGAAGCGAATGACGAACGAAGCCATAACGCTACCGGGAGGTGTCCAGGCCGAACCCGGTATGCGCATCTACAACCAGAAGCTGGGAATGTGGATCTTCCTGGCTTCCGAGGTGATGTTCTTCACCGGGCTGATCGGGGCGTACATCATCCTGCGTTTCGGGACGACCGCCTGGGCGCTGCCGGGCGTGCCGCTCGAGGAAGGCGGCACGCCGCTGGCCATCAATCTCACGGCCTTCAACACTTTCATGCTGATCTGCAGCAGCGTGACGATGGTAAAGGCATTCGCCGCGATCGAGCACGGCGACCAGAAGGGCCTTCGCCGCTACCTGCTGGCGACGGTTGTGCTGGGCGCGGCATTCGTGGGCATTCAGGTGGTGGAGTATATCGCGCTGGCGCGTGAGGGGTTCCTGCCGCACTGCGCCGAGGAACTTGCAGCCATAGTACCGAATTGCTACCTATTCGGTTCGACCTTCTATACGATGACCGGGTTCCACGGCACGCACGTGAGCATCGGCGTGCTGTGCATGATCTGGGTGACGGTAAAGGCTTTCCGTGGCAAGTATACGAAGGAGAACCACGGCGGCGTCGAGGTGATCGGGTTGTACTGGCACTTCGTCGACCTCGTCTGGATCATGCTGTTCACGATCGTCTATTTGATCTAGGTCCGCAGGTAGTGACGCACAGAAGCTTCGAGGGACTATGACGATGGAGACGGCGGAGAAGAAGAAACAGCCGAGCTACATGCTCATCTGGTTCGTGCTTCTCGTCCTGACGATTGTCGAGGTGGGTGTCGCGTACGTGAGCAGTCTGCCGAGGAACGTGCTGATCGTCGTACTGGTCGGCCTGGCGGTCTGGAAGGCAACGCTCGTCGCGATGTACTACATGCACCTGAAATTCGAGCGCCTGCGTGTGATCCTGCTGGCAACGGCGCCGCTGCCATTGGCGATCATACTGGTGGTCGCGATACTTCTCGAGTATGCGCGCTAAGGCAGTTCTTGCCGATCTCTGGTCGCTGACGAAGCCCGGTATCACCCGGTTGGTGCTGGTCACCACGGGCGTGGGCTTCTATCTGGGCGCCTCGGGGTCGCTGGATCTCGCGTTGTTGTTACACGCGCTGCTGGGCACCGGGCTTTTGGCCGCAGGCACCAACGCGCTGAACCAGTACGCCGAACGCTGGGCAGACGCCCAGATGAAGCGGACCAGCAAGCGGCCTCTGCCGGCGGGGCGGCTGAAGGAATCGACGGCGCTGGCTTTTTCGACCGGCATCTCGGTTGCCGGTGCGGTCTACCTGGTGGCGTTGGTGAACGCGCTGACCGCGGTTCTGGGCGCAGCATCGCTCTTGATCTACATATTCATCTATACGCCGCTCAAAAGACGGACATGGCTCTGCACGGTGGTGGGCGCGGTGCCCGGCGCGATTCCTCCGATGATGGGGTGGACGGCGGCGACCGGCCGACTGGACGCGCTGGCGTGGGTGCTGTTCGGGATCGTCTTTCTGTGGCAGATGCCTCATTTCTTCGCCATCGGGTGGCTGTACAAACAGGACTATGCCCGTGCTGGCTTCCCGATGCTGCCGGTGATCGACGATGATGGGAAGCGAACGGCGCGCCAGATAATCGCCTACACGTTGGCGCTCTTGGTCGTGAGCCTGCTGACCACCGTAATGGGGCTCACCGGTGCGATCTACTTCTTTGGTGCGTTGACCTTGGGGCTGGGGTTCCTGGTCCTGGGGTTCGCGCTGGCTACGACACCCACGGGTCTCAGCGCGCGACGTCTGTTCCTGGGCTCAGTGCTCTACCTGCCGGTCCTGCTGATTCTAATGGTGGTTGACAAGGTCTGACGATGGTCAATTTTCACAAGGTGCTGATCTCGACTGCGATCGTCTTCACGCTGGGATTCGCCGTGTGGTCTGGGAAGGCCTATTTGGACTCGCGCGAGATCTGGGCCCTGGCGTCGGCGATCGGCTTCGGCGTGGCGACGATCGCGTTCGTACTGTACTTGAGGAACTTGAAGCGGTTCTTGGGCGAGGAGTAGAGAGTCCGGATCCGCGGAGCTGGCCGGGCAGCTTGATCTCTTTCGGTGATCTTCCAGCGCTTAACGCCACACTAAACGGGACCAGCGCACTGCTGCTGGTTGGCGGTTACATCGCCATTCGCAGGGGCCGCCGCTCTGTACATCGGGCGTTGATGCTCTCCGCACTGGGCACCTCGGTTCTCTTCCTCGCCAGCTACCTCTTCTACCACTACCAGGCGGGTACGACCCGGTTCGCCGGCGAAGGTCTGGCACGCCTTCTCTATTTCGTCGTGCTGACGTCGCATACGATCTTGGCAATGGCCATAGTACCGCTGGTGATCGTGACGTTGTATCTTGCTATACGTGAGAGATTCCCCCGCCACCGGCGCATCGCCCGCTGGACCTTCCCTCTGTGGCTCTATGTCTCCGTTACCGGTATCGTGGTATATGTCATGCTTTACCATCTATTCCCGACGCCGTGAGTATGTGGGCGCCGGGCGTGGGAGGCGAAGCGGGAAAGGGAACGACATGTGGATAAGGTGGTTGGCGGCTATGACTGTGGTTGCGCAGCTGAGCGTGACTCCAGGGCTGGCGCAACAGGGTAGCTCGATCGAGCTGGGCGGGCTCGGCACTTATACCTTCTTCGATAGTAGTCTCAATTTCGATGATGGGATCGGCGGGGGCGGCAGGCTGGGCTTCTACCTGTTCTCACGTCTAGCGCTGGAGGGCGAGGCGTCCTACGGCACCGCGGACTGGAACGGGGCCACGATATCCCACGTGCCGATTCGCGCGCGTCTGGTCTTCAACCAACCGTTGTCGGGTGGCTTCGCGTTCCTGCTCGGGGCCGGGTTCGTGCACAACGAATACGGCAAGGATATCCAGGGGGCGGACAACGGGGTGAGCGGTCTGGTTGGGTTCCGCGTCGGACTCCCGGGACCTTTAGCCCTGCGCCTATCCGGGGCTGCCGACTACATACTGAAGCCGGCGAACGCGGAGGACAACAACCTGAACATCGGTGTTCAGGCCGGGCTTAGCGTTACTTCAGGTTCCCTGTTCGGTGGAGCCGCCGGGGCAAGACCCCAGGATTCAGATCGCGACGGCGTCTCCGATCAATTCGATGCCTGCCCCGGCACTCCGAGGGGCACGCGCGTTGACAGCAGCGGTTGTCCGCTGCCGACGGACGCCGACGGCGATGGCGTCCGAGACTCCGACGATGCGTGCCCGAATACTCCGGCCGGCCTGCGCGTCGACGTCCGTGGCTGCCTGCTCCTCTTCGAGGAGGGCGCCACCCGAGTGGTTCTGGAAGGCGTGACCTTCGTTTCGGGTGGTGCGGAGCTGACACCCGAGGCCGGAACGGTCCTTGACCGGGTCGCCGAGTCACTGATCGCCGACCCGACGGTCCAGGTCGAGATCGCCGGTCATACAGACAACACCGGCTACCGTCCCTTCAACCTGAGCCTGTCACTGAGTCGGGCGGCCGCCGTGCGGAGGTATCTGATCGAAAGGGGCGTTCCCGAGGAGCGTCTAGTCGCGAAGGGCTACGGGCCCGATGATCCGGTCGCCAGCAACGAGACGCCGGAGGGTCGAGCGCAGAACCAGCGTATCGAGCTACGTCAGTTGAACTAGCCGAGCAGCCCGGCAGTGGAGCATCGCGGTCGCGCCCGGCGCGCGGCTACTTGAAGCTATGCGGGCTCGCGGTCCAGTGACGGCGAGCTCGCGTGCTGGAGGGCCAGAGTCGCCCAGACTACGGAGGCCGCCCAGAGCGCCACACCGAGGGCCAGGTGCAGGGCCCGGAGGTCGGCGGGGAGCTGACGGAGCACGAGGGCTGCGGCCAGCACGATCTGCATCACGACCAGGATCAGCGCGGCCACCGACCAGCGCGGGATCGGCGGCGGCGCTTTTTCACGCAGAGTCTTCGTCGTCGCCAGTATCACCAGGACCAGCATAGCGTAGGCGAGCAGCCTGTGCGTCCAGTGCAGGTGGACCAGACCGCTGCCTTCGGGGAAGAGCTGGCCGTTGCAGAGCGGGAAGCCCTGGCACAACGGCCCCGCCCCGGTGTTGGCGACCAGGCCGCCAAAGAAGAGTAGCACGAAGCCGAGCGCCGCCGTGGTCACCGCCCAGCGCGGGTAGTTGGCTACCGCCCCACCGGCCTGAAAGGCGGGGCGCGCTTCCGCCCGAGCCTGGAGCCCAGCAATGATCAGCACCCCCAGAAGCGCCGAGGCGACAATCAGGTGTAGCACCACGGTCGCCGTCGGTAATTCCAGCCAGACCGTGATTGCACCCACCAGGACCTGGACGACCAGCAGGACGAGCGCGGCGACGGCCAGGTTGACGGCGCCGCGGGCGCCGCTGAGGGCGCGCCGCCGGCGGAACGCGTAGATCGCTACGGCAAAGACGAGCACGCCAACGAACAGAGCCGCCAGTCGGTGGCCGTATTCGATCAAGGTCTCGAAATCCATCGGCGGGATCAGCTGGCCGTTGCAGAGCGGCCAGTCGTCGCCGCAGCCCATGCCGGAGCCGGTGATCCTCACGACGCCGCCGAAGACGATGAGCGCGTAGGTGAAGAACGCGGTGACGAAGGCCGACGCAGCGAAGCGTCCCAACGTCGCGCGCGCCGCCGGTTCGGAGTGCTCGGACATGATCTCGGGCCTCCTGCTGTTGCTGCAGCAATGTGGTGGGGCAGGGCAAATATGGTGTTGCGGCAGCCAGGCGCCAGAGGGCGCCTGCCCACCGCGACAGACGACCGCTTCCCGTCTAGATTAAAGGCTAGCCATGAAAGAGAAGAGGGCCCACACCAAGCTGCGCGTGCCGCCCATCCAGGTGCCGCTGTTCGTTTTCCGGCGCTTGGGGCCGCGGCTCTACCCCCATCGCTGGGCGCTGACGGGCGCGACGGTGTTCCTGTTGCTCAGCGGTGGTATCGGATTGGCGTTCCCGGCTGTGGTGCGATACCTGATGGACGCCGCGTTCGTGCAAATGGACAGGGTGCTGCTCAATCGGATCGCCCTACTACTGCTCGGGCTGTTCACAGTCCAGGCGATTTTCAGCTTTAGCCAGGTCTACTTGCTCGGGGCGACGGGCGAACGAGTGATCGCCGGTATCCGGAAAGATCTGTTCTCGCACCTGCTCACGCTGTCGCCCGACTTCTTCACCGAGCGTACGACCGGTGAGCTGACCAGCCGGCTCACATCCGACGTGGTGAGGCTGCAGGGAGTCCTCAGCTACCAAATCTCGGAGCTGCTGCGCCAACTGCTCTACCTGGCAGGTTCCCTCACCCTACTGACCTTGATGCATCGGCAGCTAACCGTGACGACGCTGGCGGTGGCTCCAGCGGTCGTCTTTTTCGTCATGCTGTTCGGCCGGCGGCTGCGCCGGGCGAGCACCGAGGTGCAGGACAGAATCGCGGAAGCGAACACGGTGGCGGAGGAGTCGATCGTTCAAATCCGCACGGTGCAGAGCTTCGTGCGCGAGGTGTGGGAGGCAGGTCGCTACCGGCAGGGGATAGACTCGGCGCTGCGCGCAGCGCTCAGGCGGGCGCTGACCCGCGGCGTCTTTTTCGGCGCCATTACGCTGGTCACCTTCGGCGGCATCGTCGCTGTTCTCTGGCAGGGCGGGCGCATGGTCCTGTCGGGCGACATCACCGGCGGCCAGCTCGTGTCGTTCCTGCTCTACGCGGTCATGGTCGCTGCGGCCATCACCTCGCTGGCCTCGCTTTGGAGTGGCTATCAGGAGGCGCAGGGTGCCGCCGAGCGCGTCTTCGAGTTGCTCGACCAGAAGCCGACGGTGTCAGATCCGCCGCAGCCGGCGCGGCTGGAGCCGGGGCGTGGCTGGGCCCTACGGTTCCAAGACGTCTGGTTTCGCTACGAAGAATCGTTGCCCTGGGCTCTGCAGGAGGTCGAGCTGCAGATCCCGCCCGGCGAGGTCGTGGCGTTGGTCGGGCCCAGCGGGGCAGGGAAATCTACGCTGGCCGGTCTGGTCTCCCGCTTCTGGGACCCGACGCGGGGTTCTATCACGCTCGACGGGATCGATCTGCGCCAGCTGAAGCTCGCCGACCTCAGGTCGGCTGTCGGCATCGTGCCGCAAGAGCCGATGTTGTTTGGGACGACGATCGAGGAGAACATCGCGTATGGGCGTGACGGCGCCACGCGTGCCGAGATCGAAACGGTGGCGCGGGCCGCCCACGCCGCCGAGTTCGTCGAAAGCCTACCCAAGGGATACGAGTCTCTGGTTGGCGAGCGTGGGGTGAAGCTTTCGGTGGGGCAGCGCCAGCGCATCTCGATAGCGCGCGCTCTGCTCAAGGATCCAGAGATCCTGATACTCGATGAGGCAACTAGCAGTCTTGATACCGAGAGCGAACGGCTGGTCGAGGAAGCGTTCGAGCAGCTGATGGAGGGGCGGACGACGTTGATCATCGCGCATCGGCTCAGCACCGTGCAGCGGGCCGACCGGGTACTCGTGTTGGAGGCTGGGCGGATCGTGGAGAGCGGGACGCACGCGGAGCTCCTGGTGGCGGACGGGCTGTACGCGCGGTTATATCAGCGGCAATTTAGAGATGAGGAGATCGTTAGGGTGACATGAGCGACGAGAGCCAGAGCCAGAACCAAGAGCCGAGGCACGACGATCGGCGCCGGCCGGAACCCGGCGAACCAGGGAACCGCCGCGCCTACATGATAATCGTTTACGTCGTCATGGCGGTGCTGCTCTTCGTCGGCCTCAACTACGTGCTCTCCGATCGGCCCGGCGAGGAGATCAGCTATTCCGATCTGAAAGCGAAGATCGTCGCCGGCGAGGTGGGTAAGCTCACGATCAGTGACAGCCGGATCGTGGCCGAGCCGACGGAGACAGCGAAGGCGGCTGGCGCGCCGGAGAGCTGGGTCGCCGTGCGCGTCGAAGATCCGAACCTGATCGAGCTGGTGGAAGAGCAGGGGATCGAGTACGAGGGCAGCGTGACCGACGGCATGGGTTGGATACTGAATCTGCTGTTGCCCCTCGGCCTGCTGTTCGTGCTCTGGTTCTACCTGCTGCGCCGGATGGGCGGACCGGCCCAGAGCGTGATGACCTTCGGTAAGTCGCAGGCTCGGCTGCAGGCGGAGGGGCACACGGGTGTAACCTTCGGTGATGCGGCGGGCGTCGATGAAGCGAAGGATGAGCTGAAGGAGGTCGTCGAGTTCCTCAAGCGGCCGGACAAGTTCTCGCGTCTGGGTGCCAAGATACCCAAGGGCGTCTTGCTGGTCGGGCCACCGGGAACGGGCAAGACGCTGCTGGCGAGGGCCGTGGCCGGTGAGGCGGGTGTGCCGTTTTTCAACCTATCGGGCTCCGAGTTCGTAGAGATGTTCGTCGGTGTGGGTGCGGCGCGGGTCCGGGATCTCTTTGCCCAGGCGAAACAGAAAGCGCCCTGCATCATCTTCATCGACGAGCTGGACGCGCTGGCCAAGGCTCGCGGGATCGGCGGACCGGTGGGCGGCCACGACGAGCGAGAGCAGACGCTGAACCAGCTGCTGGTGGAGATGGACGGGTTCGATCCGCGCGTCGGCGTTATCATCATGGCGGCGACGAATCGACCGGAGCTTCTCGACCCGGCGCTGCTGCGGGCGGGCCGTTTCGATCGCCACGTGCTGGTCGATCGTCCCGACATGAACGGGCGGCGCGCGATCCTCGAGGTGCACGCGAAAGGCATTCCCCTGGAGGCGGACGTCGATCTGGTTGTCGTGGCGCGACGGACACCGGGGTTCGTCGGTGCCGACCTCGCCAACCTGCTGAACGAAGCGGCGCTGCTCGCCGCGCGACGCGGCGGCGATGGCGTCACGATGCAAGACATCGACCGGGCGACGGATCGGATCGTCGCGGGCCTCGAGAAGAAGAACCGCCTCATCAATGAGGATGAGAAGAGGATCGTCGCCTTTCACGAGGCGGGCCACGCGCTCGTCGCGCAGTGCGTCGACCACGCTGACCCCGTCCACAAGATCTCCATCGTACCGCGCGGTATAGGCGCGCTCGGCTACACTCAGCAATTGCCCACCGAGGATCGCTACCTGCTCACGCGCGCCGAGCTGCTCGACCGCATCGCCGTTCTGTTGGGCGGTCGCGGGGCGGAAGAGATCGTCTTCGATGAGATATCCACCGGAGCGCAGAACGACTTGAGTCGCGTCGCCGAACTGGCCCGCAGCATGGTCCTCGAGTACGGGATGAGCGAGTCGTTGGGACCACTCACCTACGAGACCCGCACGCGCAACATGCTGGGCATGCGCCAGTTGGCTGATGGGGAACAGAGCCAGTACAGCGAGGAGACGCTGCAGGAGATCGACCGCGAGGTCCGGCGCATCGTCGATGAAGCGCACGACCGGGTGCACAAGCTGCTGACGCGGGAGCGGAAGGCGCTGGACGAAGTGGCGGAGCGGCTCCTGGAGAAGGAAGTCATCGAAGGCGACGAGCTGGTCGAGATCCTCGAGGAGCATGCTCCGAAGCGCGGTCGGAAGCTAGGCCGCAGATGAAGATCACTGAGATCTTCCTGTCGATCCAAGGCGAGTCGAGCTGGCAGGGTCTGCCCTGCGTGTTCGTGCGCACGACCGGCTGCAATCTGCGCTGCGTATGGTGCGACACCGACTATGCGTTCTTCGGCGGTCGCGACATGTCGGTTGAAGAGATCGTCGCCGAGATCGAACGGATCGGCCGCGGCTGTAAGCTGGTCGAGCTAACCGGTGGGGAGCCGCTGCTGCAAAAGGAGATCGGGCGGCTGGCGGAGGGGCTGCTCGAACGTGGTTACTCGGTACTCTGCGAGACGAGCGGCAGCATAGACGTGGGGATTCTGCCGGCAGGGGTCGTGAAGATAATGGACATCAAATGCCCGGGCTCCGGTGAGTCGGAGAACAACCTCTGGCGCAACCTGGAGAAGTTGGGCCCTGGTGATGAGATCAAGTTCGTGATCGCGGATCGGTGCGACTACGAATGGGCACTCTCGGTGATCGACGAGCACGGGCTCGCCCGGCGAAAGCTGCTGTTCGCCCCCGTTTGGGGTGAGCTGGAGTTGGAGGAACTGGCCGAGTGGATGTTGGAGGATAACACACCCGCCCGGCTACAGCCGCAGCTTCACAAGTACATTTGGGACGCCGACGAGACCGGGGTCTAGCATGCGAGTGGAACTCTGTCGCAAGTACAACATCGCTGCCGCACACTACCTTCCCAATGCGCCGGAGGGTCACAAGTGCCGGAGCCTGCACGGCCATTCCTACGAAATCGAGGTGGCGGTGCGTGGAGCCGTGGATCCCGAGACCGGCTGGCTGCTCGATTACGGCGACATAGACGAGAAGGTGAGGCCGGTGATCTCTGAGTTAGACCACCGGACGCTCAACGAGGTCCCCGGCCTCGAGAACCCCACCAGCGAAATCCTCTGCGGTTGGCTCTGGGAGCGGTTGCTGGATCGTCTCCCCGGCCTCCAGCGGATTTCGATCGCCGAGACCTGCGCCGCCGCCTGCCACTACTACGGGGAGTAATTGCGCCGCCTTAGCCCGGTGGGCCGATCAGGCCGTGGCAGGTGTGCCCCGCCAGGGCGGTCAGCGCCGCGACAGCGAGCACCACGGCGAGCCTGAAGATGTGGACCGCGTGGTTGCGGACCCACCCGCAGGCGATCAGCGGAATCCGCGACACCCTTGGTGTTCCGAGCACCCTCGATTCTCCTCTCCAGCAGGGCCCCTCGACAACACTATAGGGTGCACGGCACTTAGGGAACAGGAGAGAGCTGTAGGGAGCGCTACAAGGGCTCTCCTGCTCTGGTGTCGAACTGCTCACTTGCGATCCCTACCTTCCCCGCGCTCCTACCTTTCCCGGCCGGGAACCTACTGAGCCCGTAGCCTGTTACTGGCTAAGAATTCTGCAGTCCTGGCCTTGTAGGCGGCATGGCCCGGACCGCTCATGGTCTTCCTGTGCAACACGCTAAAGGAGGAATGATGGTGAACGCCCCAACCAGCGGGCGGCTGATGGCCGCCTCGATGTTCCTGCTGGCCGCCTGTGGCGGCGGCGAGCAGGCTGGCCAGCAGGCCGCCTCGCATCCCTGTGCAGCGGGAAACGTCTGTAACCCCTGTGCTGCCAACCCGTGCGCCGCAGCGAACCCGTGCGCTGCCGGCCTGGCGGCGAAGATCCAGCAGGGCGACAGGACCCTCTACACCGGCGGCCGCTCGTCGGCGGAGCTGATTGCCATGGGCGAGCGGCTGTTCAACGACAAGTCGTTGAGCTCGGCCGGCACGACCTCTTGTTCCACCTGCCATACGAACGGCACCGGTATGATGGAGGCGACCTTCGCAGAGCCTTACCCGCACTACGTGAAGATGGCGGAGGAGCGCGCCGGCCTGAGCGAGGTGACCGCCGCCGAGATGGTGCAGCTCTGCATGGTGATTCCGATGCAGAACGAGCCGCTCGATTGGAACTCGGTGGAACTGGCGGCGCTGACCGAGTATGTTGTGTCGGTGCAGGCCGGGTTGGATGCGTNNGGGCCCGGTCGCTGGCGACCGGGCCCGCTCTCATGTTGGGGGTCTGGTTGGCGTCTCTGTCGGCCTGCTCCGACTCCGGGGCGCGGGTCGACCCGGCGTCGCTGCCGGCCGAGAGCCGCCGGTTCCACGAGCTGGAGGAGTTCGTGGCCGACTACTGGCAGCGCCCAGTGCCGTTGCAGGGTGACGTGCCAGAAGGATGGTCGTCGCTCGAGGCATCGCTGCGGCCGGCGACGTGCGGGACGTGCCACGCACCGCAGTACCAGGATTGGCAGACCACGATTCACTCAGGTGCCTTCTCTCTGGGTCTCGCGGGTCAGTTGGTGAATTGGGAGAGCTACGACTACGAATCGGTGCGGAGTTGCCTCGCCTGTCATGCACCGCTTTCGGAACAATCGGCTCGGGTTCCCGATACGAGCGGGGCGCTGGTTACCAACCCCATGTACGATGCGTCGCTGCAGCAGGGCGGGCTGGTCTGCGCGGCGTGTCATGTACGGGGCTGGCAACGTTACGGGCCGCCGCGTCGCGATGGCTCGCTGACGCCGGCGCCGCCGGGCTCGCCGCACGGCGGAGCGACGCGCTCGGTGTACTTCGAGGACTCGCGCTTCTGCGCGGGCTGCCACCAGTTTGAGTTCCCCGCTCCCAACGGCAAGTCGCTACAGAACACGTTCGAGGAGTGGGAGGCGAGCCGTTACGCGGAGCAGGGGCTGGGGTGCCAGGGCTGCCACATGCCGGAGCGGCGCCACCTGTGGCGCGGCGTGCACGACTCGCTCATGGTCGCGGGCGGAGTGACGGTCGAGTGGATGATGGGTTCCGCCGGAGCCGTCGAGTTGCGGGTGACGAACTCCGGGACCGGGCATCGCTTCCCAACGTACGTTACACCGGAAGTGATCGTGGGCATCGAGCTGCTCGACGCAAACCGGCGAGTCATAGAAGGTAGCGCGGTTGATGCGGCGATTCGCCGTGTCGTCGAGTCGCGGAACGGCGTTTGGTTCGAGCTATCGGACACGCGCCTCGCTCCCGACAGCAGCTTGAGGCTCTCGACTGGAGTCGAAGACTCGAGGGCCCGCTTTGCCCGAGGTACGGTCGTCGTCTATCCCGATGCGTTCTATCAGAAGATGTTCGCTCGAATGATGGCAGGCTCACTGAGCGATACGTCGGCGGCCCTGATCTCGGAAGCTTACCGGCGAGCGAGCGAGAGCGCCTTCACCATCTTCGATGACACGATCCGGATAGGGAGGTAGAGAGCGCTAGTTGAGTGTGCGAGCGCTCCCTCACTTTCTCCTGGACCCTGGAACCGGTAGGGGTGTAGCTTCGTATTGAGTCAATCATGGATGCTGTTCTCCTACTGAAGATCGCCGGCGCCGCCTTGACGTTCGCCCTCGGGGTATGGATCGGCCTGGGAATGCCCGGCCTCAAAAGGTCCAAGCCCCTCCGCGAGTGGCAGTCGTCCGACCGGCTGCGTGCTACCTGGCTCAACCGGGTGTTCTTCCGCATGGAGCGCTCGGAGCGCCGGTTCGGGTCCGGCCTCATTACGCCCGGGGATAAGCCGGGCGAGGGCGGTGCGGATCCGCAGGATGGCGAATCGGAAGAGCCATCTGACGTCGTGCGCCTGCGGCGAACGTTCGAGCGCTGATCGGTTTCGGTGTCTTAGTCGGCTGGGCGGACGCGCAGGGTGCGCAGTCTGCCGAGCGCGGCGGCCAGCTCGTGGATGCGGAATTGGGCGTAGTCGCCAGGCTGGCGCGAATCGATTGTGTCGAGCCCCCTCTGCCGGACCTCTTCCATCAAGCCTTCTAGCGCCTCGCGCAGCGTGCGTCGGCCGTCGAGCCAGCGGCCGGCGGCGTGGGCCATGGCCTGGGCGATGGCCCGGACCTGCGCCTCCTCGACCAGCTGCTCCAACGCGCTGAGCTCGAGTTCTTGCGTCCCGAACAGGACGCGGGTCGGGGTTTGCACTTTTATGGAGACCGACTTGCGACCCTTCTGAGCGTCGATACTGGCCGGGTCCGGGACACGTCCGAGGAACGGCGACCAGGGCCCACCTTCGTGGGCGCGCTCGGTGCGGATGCGTTCTGCGATCCGCTTCGCGCCGGATGTCAGATCGGCCGGCAGGTACCGGCGCATGCCGATGACGGTGTCGGCGACATCGAAGTAGTCGCCGGCTCCGCCGACGACGATCACGGTGGAGACACCGAGCTCCTTGTAGAGCTGCCGGGCGCGGTCGATGAACGGCGTGATCGGCTCGTCCGCGTCGTGGATCAGCGCCTGCATCCGCGCATCACGGATCATGAAGTTGGTGGCGCTGGTGTCCTCGTCGATCAGCAGGCAGCTGGCGCCGACCTCGAGGGCCTCGGCGATGGCCGCCGCCTGGCTGGTGGAGCCGCTGGCATTCGCCGTAGAGAAATGGGCCGTGTCCTCGCCGCGTGGCAGGTCCGTGATGAAGTTCGATATGTCTACCGAGGCGACGGCGCGACCGTCCTCTGCGCGAATCTTGACGGCGTCGGGCACGGTGACAGCCAGCTCGCGACCGTCGCCTTCCACATGATCGTAGATGCCGCTCTCGATAGCGCGGAGCAGAGTCGATTTGCCGTGGTAGCCGCCGCCGACGATGAGCGTGATGCCGCGGGGCACCCCCATACCGACTAGCTGTCCCCGGTTCGGAGCCTCGAGGGTGACCGTTAGTCCGTCGGGCGCCTCAAAAGCTACGGCCTGCGACGCGGCGAGCGGCCGATCATCGACGCCGCTGCGGCGCGGCAGGACAGCGCCGTCAGGGATGAAGGCGATTAGGCCCAGCTCTTCGAGTTGGTCGCGGAGCGCCGCCGAGTCCTCAGCCAGCAAGGCGTGGCCGTGCGGCGCGTCGAGCTCGCCGGTCGCGGGCGCCAGAACGCTGCGCAGCGCCCGGGGAATGTCGCCGAGCAGCATCTCGGCCGCCTGGCGGCCGAGCACACGGCGCCCGGCGGCGGGAAGTCCCGCGGTGAAGCGAGCGACGACGGTGCCCGCTTCGTCGATCTGCAGACTTGTACGCTCGAGGATGCACTGTCCCGGTCGCAGGATGCGGACGGCCCCGCTCTTACCGCTCCCTCGATCGCGGCTGATCGAGCGCAGCTCGCGGTGGAGGCGGCGGTTGAGGAAATCGGCTGTGGCGCGGCGCCGGATAACGGGCTGGAGGACGCCCTCGGGCAAGCTGGTTGTCTTTGGCGGAAAGATGGCGCGCAGCCGGCTGGGCGAGGCGAAGGGGTCACCCTGGACGTAGTCTACATGAAGGGTATGGTCTCCGAAGTCGTAGCTGCCGGCGATCTGTTTGTAGGCGCCGTAGCCTTTACCGTCGATCGCGGCGAGCGAGGATCCCAGGGTGTCCTTTGCTTTGGCGGTCATCATGCCACGTGGCTGCTTGCGTGTCGTCCGCGGCTCGACATATTGCCTACCGTCGAGTCGGTATGAGAATCACACTAACGGCAGTGGCGAACACTGCATCTTCCAGATGGAACAGCTCCTGATCGGACCGTTCGGTCCCATACTCATCTTCTTGTTGCGTATCGTAGACGTGTCACTGGCGACGCTGCGGCTGATATCGGCCGTGCGAGGCCGGAAACTGGTCGCGGCGTCGGTCGGGTTCGTCGAGATCCTGATCTGGATAGTGGTCGTCGGCACGGTGGTCCGCAATCTCAATTCGCCTTTGCTCGTACTCGTCTACGCCGGCGGCTTTGCGGCCGGTACGTGGGTGGGAATGACGATTGAGGAGAAGCTGGCTCTCGGTTTGGCGGAAGTACAAATCGTCTCGCGCGCTGCCGGGGTCGAGGTCGCCGAGGCTCTGCGCGAGGCCGGGTTCGGTGTCACCGAGCTGTTGGGCCAGGGACGTGAGGGTCGAGTGGAGATCGTCTACACGGTCGTGAAGCGGCGCTCGTTGAAAGAAGTCTCTCGTGTGGTTGAGCGCTGGGACCCGGACGCGTTTGTCCGCGTCGAGGAGCCAAGGTCGATCGAGCGAGGGTGGCTTCTCAGTCGTCGGCGCAAATGAGCGGGTGGTGGCGTAAGAGCGCCGCGGTGCGGCCGCCGGGAACGCGCCGGCCGCGGGAATGGGATGACCTCGAGCGGCAGCGCCGGGTCAGGCGGATTCTGTTCTGGATCCTCTGGGCGAACCTGGCGCTTGTTGCGGTCAAGGTGGCCGTGGGCTGGGTCATCGGGTCGCTATCGGTGTTGGGTGACGCGGCCCATTCCGGAACGGACGCACTCAACAACGTAATCGCGCTGACGGCCATCTACTTCGCGGCCGCGCCGCCCGACGATCAGCATCCCTACGGGCACGGTAAGTTCGAGACGTTGGGCGCCTTCGTCATCGCCGGCTTCCTCTCCATCACCTGCTTCGAGCTGCTGAGGTCCGCGGTTCTAAGATTGATCCACGGCGCGCCACCGCCGGATCCGGGCGTGACGGCCATGATCATCCTGGCGGGGACGATGCTGGTGAACGTGGCAATCGCTTACTATGAGCGGCGCCGTGGCAAGGAGTATCGCAGCGAGCTGTTAATCGCCGATGCCCGCCACACACAGGCCGATGTATGGGTGACCCTGGCAGTGCTGGCCGGGCTGGGTCTGGTCCGCCTGGGGTGGGGGCAGGCCGACGCTGTCTTGGCGGTGCTCGTGGCGGTCGTCGTCGCCCATAGCGGTTACCAGATCCTGCGTAGGACCGTTCCGGTCCTGGTCGACCAGGCCGCCGTCGACGCGAGTCGCGTCTCTGAGGTCGCGTCCGCGGTGGAAGGCGTCGAGAGCGTGTGGGGGGTCCGCTCGCGCGGCCGGCCAGGTGAGGGATTCGCTGAGCTCACCGTCCGCGTCCATCCCGCCACCCACGTCCGCCAAGCGCACGCGATCGCCGATGAGGTCGAGCGGCGCGTCGCCGCGGAACTGAATCTGGAAGACGTTGTTGTTCACGTGGAACCGAGTGAGTTGCATTGACAGTTCCGCCAGCCTGTCATGGCTCCGATGTGCCCCAAAGATGACCGGCATTGGGCGAACAGTAGGCAGTGAGCAGTGAGCGGTGAGCGGTAACTGACAGTGGGTGACCAGAGAGTCGACAATCACCGCCTACCACTCACCGCTCACTGCTGACCGTCCCCCTCAACCCTCCAAACACACGCATCGTCGCCACGCCGTTGACAGTGAGTGTGCGCCACAGTCGTCCGTCCAAGCCCGCTCAGCTCCAGCAGGCTGGCGGCTAGCGAACCGTACAACTTGCAGGCCGCGCTGTACTCGCCGACTCGCGCGGTCAGTGCGTCGGTGGCGCGGATCTCGAGCGGCTTGGTCTCGACCACCTTGTCGGCTGCGACTAGGTAGGTGCCGTGAGCGGTGCGCAGCGTGCGGTGGGCGGCGCGCTCGCGTAGCGGTAGTGGCAATCGGCGGGCGATGCGGCGCAGCAGGCCCGTAGGGCCCGAGAAGAAGAGCCCGGCCAGCTCGCGCCCGGCGGCCGTGAAGACGGCGCCGGCGTCGGAGCGGCGAGCGATCAGCTCGAGCAGAGCCACGACCTCGGCCTCGGCGACGCGGCGGCGCTGGCGTGCTAGGCGTCGGAACTGCCGTATCTGCTCCTCGACGACGCCGCTGAGCCCCAAGCGATGCGGGAAAAAAGAGTGGGGGTGTTCGTCCGCCATAAGCTCTGGCGGCGTATCCAGCTGCTGCACCGCCTGCAGAAGTGCCAGCGGCAACCGGGCGTCGATATCTTTATTCGGTGGGTTCATTCCCCTCCACACTTCACCCGTACGGTCATCCGAATCTAGCCGCTACCGTCGCGGTTATCACGACGATTCCGACCAGGTTGAGCCAAAAGCCGGCGCGTCTCATATCGGCGGGCCTAATGTAGCCGGTCCCGAAGACGATGGCGTTGGGCGGCGTAGCGACGGGCAACATGAAGGCCATCGAAGAGCCCATCGCAGCGGCGGTCATCAGAGCAAGTGGCTCAACGCCGACCGAGGGGCCGAGCGCCGCCATCACCGGCAGGCCTAGCGTCGCGGTGGCGGTGTTCGAGGTAATCTCGGTGACGAAGACGAACGTCGTCGCGACCGCTGCGATGATCAGCATGTCCGGGAGTCCGGCGAGGACGGCGAGCTCTCCACCCAACCACTCCGTCAACCCAGTCGACTCGAACGCGGAGGCCAGGGACAGGCCGCCGCCGAACAGCACGAGGATATCCCACGGTATGGTGCGCGCGTGTTGCCAGTCAAGCACCCGGGTGGTGCTCCCGTCACGATCGCGAGCTGGCCACAAGAAAAGAATGAGTGCTGCGCCGATGGCGATGGTCGCGTCGCCTACCTGCGGGAGCAGAGTCTGCACGCCGGGGATCGTCAGCTCACCGATCTGTTTCGGCGCTCGGAAGACCCAGGCCAGCGCCGCCAGCGCGAATACGGCCGCCGTCACGCGCTCCGCGGCGTGCCAGTTTCCCAGCTTAGCGCGCTCACCCTCGACTACCGCAGCCGCGCCGGCCAGTGGCTTGGCGGGCAGCTTGAAGAGGACGAGGCAGAGTAGTGCCCAGCAGCTGACCAGCATGAGGGCGGTGACGGGCAGCCCGATCGACATCCAGCGTGCGAACGAGAGGTCCACGTCGAGCAGCTCGTCTGCCAGGCCGGCGAGGACGGCGTTGGGAGGCGTGCCGATCAGCGTCGAGACACCGCCGATCGAGCCGGCGTAGGCAATGCCCAGCATCAGCGCGACACCGAGACCGGGGGCGGCATCATGAGTCTCCCCCCCGGTGCCCGGCGCTTTCAGCAGGCTGAGGACGGCGATGCCGATGGGCATCATCATCAGCGTGGCCGCCGTGTTGGACATCCACATGCTGAGCAGGGCGCAGGCGAGCATGAACCCAGCCACGAGGCGTCGGGGTGAGGTGCCGGTCCAGGCTACGACGGCCAGGGCGACGCGCCGGTGGAGCTGCCAACGCTGCATCGCTGTCGCGATGAAGAAACCGCCCATGAAGAGGAAGATGACAGGGTTAGCGTAGGGAGCCGCTGCGGCGGCGGGGGATCCGATGCCGAGCACCGGGATGAGTACGAGGGGCAGCAGCGCGGTGACGGCCAGAGGAACGGCGACGGTCAGCCACCAGACAGCCATCCAGCCGGCCATGGCGAGGGTGGCGTGGGCCGCCGGCGTAATGCCCCCGGGTCTGGGAAGTAACAACAACACGACGAAGATGACCGGACCGGCTAGGACGAGGCCCTTCCGGGTACCGGCTCTCTCCGCGTCGTTGCGTGGATTGTGCATCGCTCCGAGAATAAGCGCCTGCCCGGCAGTCGCAAGACGCGAGATTTTGGAGCAAGGCGAGGGGGCAGGTGGAGTTCTTAGTCAGGGGGCTGAGCGCAGTCGGCGCGGCGGCGGCGGTGTCTGTTGCCGCCTGGCGACTTAATGCGCTTACTGCACGGGGTGCAGTGGCGGGAACAGTCGTGGGAAGCATGGTCGTCGGCTTAGCGGGGCTCGGACCAGCCGTCGTGCTAGTGCTCTTCTTCGTGAGTTCGAGCGGGCTATCGGCGCTGCCGGGAGGCGGCGCGCGATCCAGGCGCGGGGCGCGTCAGGTGCTGGCCAACGGATCGGTGGCGGCGCTGGCGGCGTGCTTTCATGCGCTGCATGCTTTTGCGGGTGTGGCTTTGTTGGGCGCAGTCGCCGCCGCTACGGCGGACACATGGGCTACCGAGGTGGGGGTGCGTCTGGGCCGGCGGCCGCGCTCGATCCTCACGTTTCGGCGGCAGCCGTCCGGCACTTCCGGGGCCGTCTCGTTTCCCGGCACTCTGGCGGCGGCGGCGGGTGCGCTGGCCGTCGCTGGTGTGGGCCGCTGGATCGTGCCGGGAGTCGCTGGCGGCGCCCTGGTCGCAGTCACGCTGGGTGGCCTGGCGGGCTCTCTGGCCGACTCGGTGACGGGCGCGGGCTTCCAGGCCGTCTACCGCTGTCCGGCCTGCGGGGCGAACCCGGAGGTGGCACGCCACCCAGGATGCCCAAAGCGTGCCCTGCGGGTATCGGGCCTCCCGGGGGTCGATAACGATATGGTAAACCTGATCGCCACCGCTACGGGAGCCGCGATTTCGGTGCTGGCTCTGTTGCTTCTTTAACGGCCGATGTTTGGGCGATCGCCTGGGTTGAGAGGTGTCTTATGAACTTGACCGCTGTGGCGAATCGATGTTCTTTTCGTTGTCGGATCAGCCGTCCTTGCAAAACCCGCCTTATAGTAGTAGTGCACAACTCTAGCCGGAGGCTCCATGTCTCGGTCGCCGAAACGGGCCCGTGAAGCTGTATTCTCCAAGGCCGCCGACGCCCTGAACGAGGACACCGCTCAACTTGCAGCGGACTGGGCCGAGGCCTTCGAGAAACGGGTCTCGGAACGCGGTGAACCGTTTCCCTACGGCGGCTTGCAGACTGACGTCGAGGCACTGGTCAAAGGGGTGTCCGCCGTTCTCTGCGACCCGTGGCACTACCGTAGCTTCCTCGGCGACGGCGATAACCAGCAGATCGGGCAGCGACTGGCGGAGAAGCACGTCCAGGCCGGCGGCACGCTGATCAGCGCTCTCGAGGCCTACATGCGGCTGCGCCAGGCGATGATCTTGGCCTCACGGGACGTGTTCCGCGACAGTGACCGGCCATTCTTCGACCTGATGACGCGCTTGAACCGCTGCATCGACCGGATCCTCTTCGCCATCGCACAGGGCTACTTCACCGCCTTCCAGGCCGAGATCGAGAAGCAGGCCGTCACCGACCCGCTGACCGGGCTCGGCAACTCCCGGCGCTTCCGCGAAGCGCTATCGGCTGAGCTCAAGCGCAGCGACCGGACCGGCCGACCCTTCTCCGTCGTATTCCTCGATGTCGACGACTTCAAGGACATCAATGACCGGATCGGCCACGTCGAGGCCGATTACACGCTCAGCGCCATCGGCCGGGCGCTCGCCTCGCAGCTGCGGGGCAGCGACCTCGTCTGCCGCTGGGGCGGCGATGAATTCATCATCCTGCTCCCAGAGACCGAGCGCCGGGAGGCGGGAGTGCTCGCCGAGCGCCTCCGCGCCGCCGTCGCTGATTGCGACAAATGCGCCGGCGCCACCATCTCCCTCGGGGTCGCCTGCTACCCGGTGGACGGCAAGGACTACGACAGCCTGGTGGCCAATGCCGACCGCGCCCTCTATGCCTCCAAGGATCGGGGTAAGAACGTCGTCACACAGAGCGCCGAGGGAAGGGGCTTCTAGTCAGGCGCCCGCCTACCTGCTACCGTCGCCGAACAGCTCACCCTACAGGGTCGTACGAGACACTTAGGAGGACCTTGCGCATCCGGGAAAGGGGTGTATCATAACGAAGCTCAGTATCATTGTTGATACTGAGTCTGCCGATTAGCCCCCATTTGTGACCATCCATCCCACGCGGCGGCGCTGGGCGAGAGCCGTAAGTGTATGCGCGTATGGCAATTACGGGGTATGCTCGCCCGCGGCCCGGAAGATGCCTGTGAATCACTAGGTCTTTTGCCCTGTTGAGCAGCACCGTAACGTTCAACCCCCTTCTCTGGAGGCGCCTGTGAGAAAGACAGTTACCATGAGCGCTTGGCTGATTGTGCCGCTGGTCGCGGTGCTCGGCCTCGCCTTGGGCGCGTGTACCGACGACGAGGTGTTCGTGGAGCGGCCGGCCTTCGATCAGCCGACGGACGAGGTCAACCGCTTCCTGGGCTACGTCGGGGACCCGGCGGACAAGCTGCCGAGCTGCGGGAACTGCCACGCGACCTTCTTGGGGCAGTGGAGAGGCCATGGCCACTCGGATGCGTGGGCGGGCCTGCAGTCGAGCGACCATGCGGCCTCGTATTGTGAGCCTTGCCACACCGTGTCGGAGAACGGGAACCCGGCTGAAGGGGACGCTGGCTGGGTGGCTACCGGGGACGAACGGTATCTGGACGTGCAGTGCGAGTCGTGCCACGGGACGGGCTGGGAGCACGTGAACGACCCCGCGGTGGAGACGGCGCCGCTCTGCTCGGTGCTGGCGGACGAGACGGCGACCACGGGCTGCGGCGAGTGCCATGCGGGGACGCACCACCCGTTCGTGGAGCAGTGGAGCGTTTCGGCGCACGGCAACACGTCGTCGTACGCCCGCGGGCGTGCGGACTGCCAAGAGTGCCACGAAGGCAGGGTGGCGCTGGAGCAGAAGTTCGCGGAGCAGGGGAACTACCTGGAGAAGGACGGCGCCGAGACTCAGTCGATCTTCTGCGTCGTCTGCCACGACTCGCACGGCAGCTCGTTCGAGGCCCACCTGCGGGCTCCGATCGATGTCGCGTCACCCGACCATCTGTGTATC
>JABAOC010007387.1_pt2 | contig 25082 bp, 28 predicted proteins | sample 7062161 | NCBI WGS metagenome assembly JABAOC01 (sample SAMN14538625, study PRJNA623070) | marine sediment metagenome | biome: marine biome [ENVO:00000428]; feature: marine pelagic biome [ENVO:01000023]; material: deep marine sediment [ENVO:00002113] | place: India: Gulf of Khambhat ... | reverse complement strand
TGCACTGAACCTCTACAAGTCCTTAGGATTCAAGGTCACTGAAAGGCGGAAACTGCTGGTCTGGGAAGACAAGAGCATGTAAAGATGCCTGCAGATCACACTTCTCTCTGGAGAGAGAGGGTGTCGATTGGCACGTTGCTCCTATTCCTCAATGTGCCAGAATACGTGTCGATATACCGATGGTGTGAAACCCTCTCTAATGAACTGAAGAAAAGAGATCAGACACTCCAACGATAGCGGAACTAGTGAGATCAGTCTTCGACGATTCTTGACAGTTTCCTTGCATTCCTGACATTGTTCACCAGATCTTTGGGATTAGGGACCATGCCATCCCACCCAGAGTCAGCGATGAACTTCACAAAGAATTCATGGAGTTGCTCCGGTTCAAACGCTGCAATCTTCGCGGGAGAGTGCAGGCCAGCATCATAGTACAGTCGTGAAAGCTTCGTCTTCACATAGCCAATGCGGGTAATGTCAGATAGCCTCACGAGTTCTAGTATTGCTTTTTCAGGGATATCGAGTTGGTTGGACAGTTGTTCACGATGTTTCTTTGTTCTTCCGTTCTCAAGCATTTGATCCACGTTCTTGATTCCAATGGATGCAAGCTTCTCAACATGTTTGCGGTTGATGTTGAGAAACTCTTTGATCGGGAAACTTCTTCTCGTTTTCTGGGTTCGTTCATTCCTGAGAGTTCTAGCATGATGAAAAAGTTCTCTCTGACCGAGGAACTGGAAATAGTTCATTAAGACATACAGAAATCCTTTGGCTGATTGTCTTTGGGCTTCGATCTGCTGTACAAACGCATCCACATCTCCTGGTGTCACGTTGTTAAGACTTTTTCCTCTTCTCGTGTGCAAGTAGGAAGTGAATTCCTTCAAGGTATGTATATTTCTGTCCACTACAGATGGTTTCTTGCCTCTCCGTTTCAAGTGTTTTCGGAAGTCATCTTCACGTATGTTTTCCCCATGTATCGGGTCACTCATTGCTTATCTCACGGGCAATATGTGAATCGCGTGCATATAATGCTGTCTCATACGGGTATGTATGAACACTGACAGAGCTATCTGCCTAAAAGCGAGGTACAGATACTAGTTAGTACTGCACTCGTCAAACAGGTAACTGTTGTCAAGTGATCAGTACGGAGGCTAGGATAGGTGATTCCCACAAAGCAGTTTGGTCGCACTGGGCATGCCAGTACTCAAGTGATCTTTGGATCGTACGCCTTGAGTAGAGCGACACAATCAGAGGCTGATCGCGTGCTTGAGGTACTGCTGCAATATGGCGTAAATCATATCGACACAGCACCCATGTATGGACATGCTGAGAAACGGATGGGACTATGGATGAAGCAGCATCGCGATCAGTTCTTCCTCGCAACAAAGTCTCGCAGCCGCACATACAAAGGAGCCTGGGGAAATCTTCGACGTTCTTTGCATCGCTTGAGAGTAGACTCCATTGATCTTTGGCAGCTACACGGGCTAACCAACCCAGCTGGTTGGGAAACAGCAATGGGTCCGGACGGCGCGCTGGAGGCCTTTATTGAAGCACGTGATCAAGGTTTCGTGCGGTTTCTCGGGGTCACAGGTCATGGTGAGAACGCGCCCGCAATGCACACGCGCAGTTTGGAGCGATTTGGCTTTGAGACAGTCCTGTTGCCCTGCAACTACTTGCTGATGCAGAATCCCCAGTATGCAGCGGACTTTCATGAGTTGATGCAGCTGTGCCATAAGCGGAACGTAGCAGTTCAAACCATGAAATCCATAGCTCGAGTGCCATGTAGCGGGCGTTCCGAGACGTACAATACCTATTTCTATGAGCCGCTCGAGACACAAGAGACTATTGACAAAGCAGTGCATTGGTCACTGGGGCTTCCGGGCAGCTTTCTAATTACGCCTGGGGACATACAGCTGCTACCAAAGGTGCTAGATGCAGCCACGCGGTTTCAGCAGCGACCAGCCATCGGAGAAATGAGCGCTATGGTTGACGAGTGGGGCATGCACCAAATCTTCTCCCCCGTGGCACACCGGAAAACCCACAGCGCGGGTCCTCAGACTTGGGGTGGTCAAGCAAGTCGGGCACTTGAGACACTGCTGCGAGAAGGTTTCTTCAAGGCTCCATGCAAGAGAACGCTGGGAAATGTCATCGCTGCTCTGGAGTCAAGAGGACTCGAAACAAAGAGTGTAGACCAGAAGATCGCAGGGCTCCTCACACGAAGAGTGAGGAAGGGAGTCCTCAAGAAGTCTAGAACCTCAGAAGGATGGATCTATTGGATGGACTAGCGTAGCTGCGCGCGTACCTGTAAATGAATCTATAGGGGGAAATGAACGTGGAAAAAAGGGGGAAGAGAAGGTCTCACGTTCGATCCTTTATTCCTCGATTGGGCAGTAGAGATCCAGAATCAACTCTTCAGCTGATGCGTTTGGATCGTGTGCTCTCTCGAGGCATTGATGTTTGCCTTGTCGATACTTGCTTGAGTCAACCCACTCTACAAGTTTCTTCCAGGATTCCAGGTAGCCTTCTCGCTGGAAGAACTCTGACTCTAGTTCCTCCTTCAACCTGCATGTCGTGACTGCGTAGAGGCCTCCCTTGAACTGGTCAATCATGACTTCTCCTTCAGGCGCGATCCCTGGTTCCACACGAATCCAGAACTCGTAGCCGTACTCTTTTCGGCCGGGAGAAGGATTTGGGTTGTTGAACCCAAACACGGGGTGCTTCTCAAGATCTTCGAGTAGTCCTTTCGGTTCAGCCCACGCACGCATCTTCTCCCATGCGTCATTCTCCGGAGTCTTACTGAGTGCTCGGACACTAGCCACATGCATTGGTTTAAGCTGTTCGATTCTCACTTCAAACTCTTTCATTACTGGTTCCTTCTGCTTTGTATGTACCTTCTGGATGTAGTCTGCTCGTTTGGCTGCGTCTAGTTCTCGACGCCGTTTCGAGCCTGCATAGGCTTTGCCAACGGCTCTCACAAGCTCTGACCCATCGAGAGTCAGCTCGTATCGGCCTTTTCCAATGTGCTGCAAGATGCCTGCAGTCAGGAGCAGCTTCAGGTGATGCGCCAGACCGGTCTTTTGAAGGCCTGTTACCTTCTGAAGAGTGTTGAATGTCTGTGGTCCTCTGAGAAGTGAAGTCAGCAGTTGCAGCCTTCGAGTGTTCGCCAACGATCCTAGGACAAAGGCGATGTCTTCTCCAGACTTGTCGAGTGCACGCCAGACGCTATCATTCTCGGTGGAGCTCATGAAGTGACTCACATCCAGCATGTCTTTCATTCAGGGGTCAGATTTAAGTGTTCCGAATTACACTGAACGATAGCCCTAATATCACTGAACAACCTCGTGCGTCAGCACACAGAATCATCCCAGACAGACGTGATCCCCTGCGTTATATGAGGCAACCAGACTCCGTCGGATGAGTGGACTGACTTGTTCAAGCAGAGCCCAGATCTCTCCAAACTTGCTTTTCAATGCCCGATTCTTCTTCTCCCATTCCCAAGTCAACTGCCCAATGTTCTTGTGGAGCAGGTTCTTTCCTTCGAATTCGTTCAAGATTGACACAATGCGTTTCTTGAAGTCGTTATCAGTCAGTTCATCGAGCAGATATCCGAGTATCGCATATTCGACCTTCAACTTCAATCTTGGCAAAATCCACCACCGCAACTTCTAGAGTACCCAACACTGATCTTTAATTCTTGTTCCGGTTCTTCAATCTTCTTTCGCAAATGCCGCCTGCACGCGCATGTTCACATCCTGGATTTGACGCAGATGAAAATGTGGATTCTGAATTCACAGGTCTTTTATGTTGGGGTTTCAACACAGCGCGGAAGGTAGTGAACTTGAGTACCGGAAGCTATAGCTCAGGAAGCGCGTGGAAACCGGATTCATGGAAGCTTCTGGCGCTATTCATGGCGATTGCTCTATTAGCGGGGATTATAGGAGCCGCTCTGAGTGCGCAGTTCTTTGTCAGAGAAGGCCCTCAGGGACCACAAGGAGAGCAGGGTCTTCAGGGCGTTCCAGGACTAGATGGAACCGATGCTATTCTGCAGACAGTTCAAAGGAGAAACCAGACTCAAATCGCAATTGACGGTTACGTTGCAATGCAATGGTTCAACCTCTCAGACGCAGATCCTTCAATGAAAGTCAGCATCGACGTTCAGCAGAGTTCAAAAGTTCTGGCGCTGTTCTCAAGCTATCAGATACTGGAGCCTCCAGCGTCGGTTTGGATCAGGATCGTTGTTGACGACGTCTACAACAGTAGCCAATACATCTGCTCCACAGGGCCACCAGCCAGTGGAACCTACCAGATTCCAGGACATACAGAATTCCTCACCGATTCGCTAGATGCAGGGTTGCACACTATCACCGTGCAGTTCCTCAGAGAAGTGGGCTCTCCCCTAATAATGGAGAGAACGCTCACCATTCTCGAAATGCAAGCCTAACATCCCGTCCACAACAGTCGCTTCAGTAGATTCTGTGAGGATGTCTTTCGCATCCCACATTTTTCTCCGTCTCATATGCTACACGTGTATGCGGACCTGAGGGGCCTAGCCTAGCGAGCGCTCTCGAGAGATCACCTGCGCTTTGAAGTGCTGTTGTGCCATTGGTTCGAACTCTCAGAAGGCAAAGATGGACACGCCTACTTGTTGAAGGATAAATGCGAAATACACCATGCAGAGGAACAGGGCACTTCGTCTACTGATTCGTTCACCTGTGCTGATCATGTACCATACCGATAACGAAGAAACCAAGACATAGAACATGATGTTCCCGACTGCCAGAACATTCACTGTAGAAAACGAGATCAGTGAAGACACACCTAGGATCAGAGTAATGTTCGTGATGCAACTTCCAAGCAGATTCCCGAGAGCCATGGCAAACATTTTTTCTTTCAATGCCTGAGCAGTTGTTGCGAGTTNNNNAGACCAACAATCGTTGCTCCGATGATCGAAGTTGGCAAACCGATGAACTCAGCAATGTCTACGGAACTGTCGATTATGAACTTGGAAAACAGGATTATGAGTGCGACCGAAACTGCAAACTTAAGCCAAATCCTGCCTGACGCTTGTCTCTCAAACGTGTGATTCTGACGGCTCGTCTCAGGCCGGCGGGATACGGTGACACCAAAATAAACGAACAGTATCAACAGAACGATGCCTAGCACAGGGCCCAGGCTGCCTCTTTGAACAATGAACAGAGGGATGATGGATGAGATGAAAAGGAACTGGACGAGTTCTTTGCTAGATTCAGCCTTGACTCGAATCGCTGTCTTGCTCAGAAGAATCGCCAGTCCAACGATAATCGTGAGGTTGGCCACATTCGATCCGAGGACGTTGCCTACCGACAATCCTCCTTCTCCCATAACGGCAGCAATGGTTGAAACAGAAAGCTCCGGCAACGATGTCGTCACGGATAGCAGAATGAAGCCCGCGGCCATCTCGGATAAGCCGAGAATTCGAGACAATACTACGACATACCTAATCACTCTATCACTGAGCAACGCAATCAGCAGCAAGGATACACCCAGTAAGGGCACAGTATACCAATTCATGCGACTCACTACCAAATACCTAGATCCACAAAAATAGCTTTCTTCGATTCAACGGTTGCGCGCTCGCAATCAGGTTTCGAATCTTCTTGCTGGATTAATAGCCGCCCATCAGCTCGAACGATCTAATCCGAAGATTCTCTCTTCCCACTTCCGAGCGGATGAACTGAGCAACAGCGTCCTCGTCTAGCTTGGAGTTCCCATGCTCATCCATTGACACCGCGAGTTTGGTGCGCCTGAGGATACCATCTTTTGCCGTGTCCACAAAGATGAACTGCACAGTTTCCGCAGTGAACGTGAGTCTTAGCTCCACAGGAGGGGTTGCCAGAGGGGCAAGTCCCTGTGCAAAGAATACTTCATCTGGTTGCAGCGTCAGGAGCAGACTCTTAAACTCATCCCAAGTGCGAATTCGCTCAATCTTCGAGTTCATAGCTAACCCTTGCAGACTGTGCTAAGCAGTATTTCCAAGTGTCCGTTGAAAGTAGCTGCTCTAGATCTAGTGCAGCAGAGTCAACGATGGGGAAGATCTTTGGAGTACTCAAAGCCTTGAAATTTGCAGCAGCAAGCTTGCGAGCTCTGTTCGCTTCAACGAAGTCCTCGACACATTAGTACATGGAGATATTTAGACGTTGACATGAAATGATTCTGCGACAGATTAGTACAATACCGTGCGCTCAAAGCCTCTCTTCCCTCCACGAAAGATCGCATTCGGACAATCACTAGGTGAGTCACCTGGTGTAAACCACAGATCACCAATGTATGGATGGGGCGAATTGGCTGCCTATGCGTGTTCATTTGTGTCTGAGTCTTGTGAGGAGCAGTGAGGCGGCGATGACAAGTGCCACTATGATCGCACTCAGTTCAGTTAGCATGACGATCGTCTGATTTTCCGTTTGCTCCATGGCAATGCCGACAAATGCCCAGATAACTACAAGCCCATAGGCTACGTCAGTTCTTGTGGCTACGACAAGTAGAGCGATCAGTAAAGCGACGACAACAATCAGACTTGCCCACATCTCCTGGCTGATTCCAAGACCATCCCAACCTACTGACACCAGTGCAACACTGACATTGGCAATGGAGGCGATAGTAATCCAACCCAAATACACTTGAAACGGCAAGTGGACAGCCAGGCGTTCACGCAGTGAAACTGTGGACTTGCCAACATTGAGTCGCAGGTAGATTGCGACCAATGTAGAGAGAATCATGAACATTAGGACAATAGATAAAGTGAGATATCCAAACTGCCAAAGGAAAAGCTACCCAATGTTCAACAGACTGCTCAACACGAAGAACCACCCAATGTGCTTCTGGTAGGCCCTTCCCTTCTGACTAGGTAACGCCTGGAAGACTGTAAACACTCCCAACAGGACGTAGATGATTCCCCAAATCGAAAAAACATAGCCTGCAGGAGTGATGAGAGTTGGATTCGCATCAGAAATCTCAGCTGTCAACTTGCCCCCAAGAAGCGTGGTGCTACCTGCCAAGCCGTTGACTAGAACAGTCAACATAAAAGCCACGACATTAATCCATTTCAAGATAGTAGAATCCTCAGATGCCATTCAGCTCAACCAAACGCCTCTTTCTTTCAATCTATTATATAAAACATCGCACTTCCAGCATCTTAATTGACAGAAGGGACAGAATCTCGTTGAGTTCAGTTCATCAGAAGCTGCTGATGTATCACACAAAAAAAAGGAGGGAAAGTTGCGGAAAGACTTCCGCCGATCATAAAAAGGAGGAGTATGTGTTGCGCACTTGAGCACAGTTAGAGGTGTGTGACGCGACGTGCGTTCGCGATCGCTATCGACCGCCTTCGTTCAACTTGTAGCTTGAAAGCCTCAGCAGCCTTCCGATCAGCACCGCTGAGTGAAGGAAGAGAGACTTGAGAGGTACTGGTCACTGAGGTATCTTCATCCATCCTCAGCGCCCTTGAGAACCGTGCAGCCTTTGCTTCGCTCTCAGGGCAGCAATATCCTTTCTTGACTTGTGAGTTTTTTCCCCATTTCATTTTCTGGCATCTCTTTTACTATTAACACCAGCATTTACATAGTAATATCCAACTATCTTATAAAGTTTCTNNAGTTTCTGTTTTAATATGGTTAGTTAGGTATCAATAAACCAAAGTTTTTTATACTTATTTAAGCTTTATATTATTAGGCAAAACAACATGAAAGCCATAAAGACCATCAAGGATCCATCAACATTTCAACTGCTAGCCGACGAAACTAGGAGAAGAATCGTGCATTTACTCCGAGCCAAAGAGATGACGGCAGGCAAAATCGCAATTGAACTGAAACTCACTCCTCAGACCGTGTACCACCACATCAAGAAACTTCAGAAGGGAGGATTTGTTGAAGTAGCCCGCGAAGAACGGTGCGGTCATCTCATTGAAAGCTACTATAGAGCCTCTGCAGAGATGTTCTCGTTCAGCCATGGAAAAACAACCGCCCAAAGCCTGCGCAGCAAACAGCTCACCAAAGACCAAACAATAACGGCCCTAAAAGCTTTGAAGACAATCGGGTTCAAGCTTGAATATGATGAAGACAAGATATCCCAGCTGGTTGATTCCCAAAGCAACCTTGAGGAATGCTGTGAAGATGCAGACAAACTTGAACAAGCAATCTATGAAATGAATGACTTGGACCTGCTAACGAAGAAGACCGCCCTCAGTTTTGCCAAGACTCTCACAATGTCTGAAGAAGAATTCAACAGAGACCACGAGAAGCGCAAGAGATTCAGGGAGCTACTGAGCGCACTCATTAAGAAACAGTGAGCAACCACAATCTCTTGCGAAAAGCAAGAGCCCACTTTCATTCTAGTCCGTGCTATCCATGACTCTTCCATGAGACATGAGGTAGCAATGCAGTTTGAATCCAGTAGATGAGCAGTTATGTGCGTGCACTAGAACAGGGCGCCCCACTCCTGGATCGGTTCTGCAACGCATTCCGCGCACTCACTGTCGCTGCACCTCTTTGATTAACTCGATGTGGCTTCCGTTATTTCAGAGGAGGCACAACTATCAACACCAAAGTTGCGCGCATCCCAGCAATGTTGATTTCTGCTTCATAACCTACTTCTACTCACCCTTGACAAATCCCTGTGGGAACTGCGATGAGTAAAGAACTTGAAGAACAACAGAGGATAACGTACGAGCTTAAAGATCAACTACGATCCCTCGAGGCAGATCGCATCCGAATCACTGAGCAAATACGGATTATTGAAGCGAAACTTGTGGTCCAAGAGCTGCGAGATGCCGTCAGGGTAAAGACTGAAGTAATCAAGGAGCTGCGAGTCAAGAAACAGGAGCTAGAAGAGAAACTGAGATCGCGAGAATCTCCGCCCCCTGCTCAGGAGCAGATGACATTCTTGCCAACCCAACAGGAGAATCAACGCGCACATTTCTAGTGATCCCCCTCGTGGTTCTCCACGACATGAGGAACCCAAACCTCACCAAATTCCAGCAGTGATAGCTGACAGACTGGTGCTACACTCCAAACTGTTCCCTACTGATAGTAAATTTCAAGTACAAGTAGGCGAAACTAGAGAATCGAGGTCAGCTGATGTCAAGTTCTAGAAGTTGGTTTTGGGGTAACATTCGACAGGCAGCCTATGCCGGATGGTTTCTGGCTCTCCTTTGCGGCTCTGGTGTCGGAGCAGGAGTCTCACTCCTCTTCTTCTCGCGAACGTTGCTGAGCAGAATTCCAAGCGTTGATCCTACTGTGTACGCCGACGTGCAACTACTGAGTGCCTTTCTCATTTTCATAGGCCTAGTAAGCGGAGTACTGGGAATCCTGGCAACATACAACGCCACGAAGATGGCGACAGGTAAACCTGCTGCTGCTCCATTCGCTGGCAAGAGATATTGCCGATTCTGCGGTGCAGAGAACAAGAATGACGCCTACTTCTGTGAAAAATGCGGAAAGATGATAGTGGACGATTAGAGCGCTGGAAGGTTTATCCGCCGCTGACATACGGCGTGATCACAACATCATCTTCATCCTTGAGCACTGTATCCAAACCATCACCGAGCGCGATGTTTTTCCCATTGACTATGATCGCCAGGTCCACTCCACCGACTTGGAACTCACCTAGATAACCTCTCTTGGTCTGGCCAGCTTTCTTCTGGATAATCTTGATCAGCGTCAGAATGGTGGCAGCTTTGTCTTCCAGCTCTACGATGTGTTTGCTCCCTACGACCCTGCCGACGTCTCCGAAGATGCGGACTTTGATCCTCATTGTAGCAGTAGTTCAGACAAGGGTGGAGATAAAGGTTAGTTTGTCAGTCACGGAGCTTCTTCATGCTTGATTCAAGTGAGCCCAGATTCAACCGCTCAAGAGTCTCTGATGTGGGGACTCCTTTCTCATCCCAGCCAAGGGTATCAAAGTACGCAAGCCTCTTGCGTTTCACCAGTTTATGATCAGTAGTTTTGCCTTTGAATGGTCCTGTGGGGAGCGGTTCATAGAATCGTGGAGGATTATCATCGTCCTTCAAAGGCTGCCATGCGATATCTGGTCCACCAAGAAGGAGGAGCGCTCGCTGCAACGTGACTATTCTAGGACCGTGGACTCGACGCCACCTCTCAATAGTTATCGGGAATCCGGTGACGGCATTTGCATAGTCGAAGATGAGGGATTGAGGGGCTCGACAAAACGTGCAGAAGACCGCGGAATCAGAGAAGACTGATCCTGACAACTCTTGATACCCATCCGAGGCAGCGTTGGTGTGATCTCCACCTTGAACATTCACAGCATAGCTGATGTCCTGTGCGATGAAGTCATCATCACTCCGAGTACCATGGGCTCCAATCTCAATGCCCTTCACATGGACCACGTATGGAAGACAGTCGACACCCTTCAACTCGCTGATCTTCTTCGCGGCCCTATAGGTGCCTTCAGCCAATATATCACCTATCCCATGCCGATCCGCAATCAGCCGGGCTAGCTTGTCAAACGCTTCAGCGTCACCCCACTCCAGCTTGAATCCCAGATCTTCCTCGGTCAGGATTCCCCGTTGATACAGCTCTGCGGCAAATCCCAGCGTGTTGGCTCCCCCGATCCCAGAGTGTCCCAGGTTGTCCATGAGAGCACTCAAATGAATGTTGTCTGCTGGATCGAAGACTCCAAGGTTGGCGCCGCAGTAAGCTTGAAGCTCATAGTCCGGGTTATCCGTAATGTCACCCTTCCACCGTCCGCTCTTGATGCAACTCACCTTCATGCAGCTCGTCGTACAATTGAAGTCAGCCCAGTACTTCTTCACCCAGAACTGGGTTTCGAACATGGGACCGCCGAAGCTTCTCTCATCATGCCACTCAGCTTGCCAGTTCCTTACGGGTTCGGAGCTCATAGTCGCTCCAAAATACCAACCACCAAATCCAGTGCCATGCCGTCGAAAACTATCTTGCTTGATGAGATGTTGATGCGCTTTCCTCCATAGCAACTTGACACTTTCCGGGTCATACACCTCAGGTAGATGATTCCGACCTTTGGCAACGATTGCTTTCAAGTTCTTCGAACCCATGACTGCTCCATAGCCTCCGTAACCAGCAGCATGGGCGAGCTTCGTCATGACCGCGGCATTTCTCACCATCTTCTCGCCTGCTGGGCCTATGTACAGGATCCCCGGCTCTTTCCACAGTCCAACAGACGGGTTGCGCCGTGTGAGTTCACCCGTGACTTCCTTGTTCAGTACCTTGAGAGATTCCTCTCCCATCTTGCCCCAAAGATGACCGGCGTCCCTAAGCTCGCCACTCTCTTCAGTAATCATGATGTACACGGGATGGTCAGCTCTGCCGGTGACTATGACGCCATCATAGCCCGCCGTCTTGAGCTCATGGGCGAACTCTGTGCTGGTTGTTGATCCAATAACGCCGTTGCTGAGCGGTGACTTCCCTGAACAACACACTCGCCCTCCAGGATAAATCCCCGTCATAGGCCCAGTCAACGCCAGAAAGATGTTCTCGGATCCTAGAGGGTCAACTCTCTTCCATTTCCCACCAAGACGATCCCAGAGGATCTTAGCAGCGAGTCCTCTGCCGCCGAAATACTGTTCAAGAATCGAGTCTTGAATTGTGAGATCCGTGAGCTTCTCCTTTCCCAAGTCAACATCCAGGTATTTCCCCGCATACCCTCTTGGCACTAGAGTATCACCTTCTCCCCTTTCTCTCCGAACAACTTGATTGCCAACCGTCTTGCCACTTCAACAGGATTCATGGAGAAGAGTTTTCTGTTCTTGCTCATCCCTTCTTTCACAAGTCTCAAAGCATTGTACCCTGCTTCACGACACACCTTCACACATTCAGGTTTTCCTCCACAGAGATCGCAGATGGTCGCTTTACCATCCTGGGGATGAAGAAATGGAACAGTTCCAGGGCACGTCTTGACACAGATACCGCACCCAGTACATTTCTCGCGGTCAACCAGAACAGATGTAGTTCTATCATCCACAGAAAGCGCATCAACAGGACAACTCTCTACACATGGATAGTCATCACACTGCACACAGAGATGAGGAACCTCGAGCCCCGGGAAGGGCATGAACACCCGGATTCTTGACGCCTCGGGCCACATCCAACCCTCATGATGAATGCTGCATGCCAGCTCACAACGCCGACATCCAGAGCACTTTTCATAATCTCTGACAATCCACAAAGAGCCCATGACACAACCATTGAAAGCCTAGGAGGAACTCATAATAAAGGTTATTGAAGAGTCTGAACCGGAATTTGGCAGGAGACGAATCAAAGAAGCTGTAGTGAAACGAATGTTTTCATCTGAAACAGGATTTCCTCCCGCCTCGCAGAAGCCCTTAATTGAAATGAACCAGTAAAATAAGCCAGGGATACGTGATGATGCGAGTTGTAATTGACATTGATGATACAATAATATGCTCTGAGCGAAGGATGTGTGGTGTTTGGCGCGAGGTCTTAGGCCGTGAGATTCCTCCAGAGGATGTAACAACCCTTGGCCTTGAGCAAATCTTCGCAAAATATGCATCAGAAGAACAGAAGACATCTGTTAGCAAGCATCAGAAGCGTTTCTGGGACCTTGTGTTGTGCCTAGACAAGACAGGAATTGAGTTGCTTGAGCTGAATGAACCTATTCCCCATGCAGCTGACGTTCTCCTTGGATGGAGTGAAACGTGTAAGCTGTTTTACCTCACTGGACGGACTGAAAACATGCGAGAACTGACCTTGAATGAACTCGAACAGTACGGGTTTCCAACCAACAACACAAGAGTTGTGATGTCAGATGTCAAGGACTTCGCGCGAGCACGAGGCTTGAACCCGAGCGGGCCAACCCTGATCGACGCTCGATCAAGACTCTTCGACTCCATCCTTGAAGGAGGAAGAGTCGCCAGAGTCATTGATGATTACCCTGGCTACTTCTCAATATATAAAGAATCCAATGTTCCTGACCGGATAGGCCTTCTACGCCCAACAAGATATTCTCAGCAGCAGTACATTGATAGAGGAGCTACAAGAGTGATCGAAGACTGGCTTGAACTCGCAGATGATCCTCCAAGCCACTAGAGCGCCCTCTTCAAAGATTCTCCACCGAGGCGGATTCCACGTTTCTTTGAAGACAGTTCATGCGTCTCAGAAGAGTATTTGGCCACTGATTTGGGCCCTGCCATTCTTGACTGGTATGCCTTCCTCTTCTACCAGATTCCTTCTAGCTGCTGCATCTCTCTTCTCTCCGCCGAACCCTCCGTCAGATCGTACGACGCGATGACAGGGGACAATGGGATGGAGTGGGTTTTTGTGTAGTGCGTTGGCGACAGCTCGATAGGCTCGGGGTTTGCCGATCTTCTCGGCTATCCTCTTGTAGGTACTGATCTTCCCTCGGGGAATCCTGAACGTCATGACCAAGACGTTTCTTTCGAATTCTGTCTTTCTGCTTAGAAAGCGTTTCACATCTTCTTCTGTCTTGACTTCGCCCTTTCTCATAACGTTTCACACCGACCTACTTCACAGCAATCTGTAGATTTTACTTTTGCCTTTGCACGCTTGGCCGCGAAGACCAGGATTTGATAGCCCACACTCCTAAGGCACGGATACAGTTCTATGCTATTTTTCGTAGATCAGGGCAACACGCGCAAAGTTAATGAGGCATCGTCGAGACTTCACTAATTGTGGCTGAGTTGAAGGAATCTCTTTGTGAGAAGTGTGGTTCACCCTTGTTCCTCACCAAAGAAGAGTGTAGAGATTTTGTGGAGGACAAGATGAAACAAGGATACCTCGTCTGCAGATGTTGTGGAGCCAAGAAGACAACAAAGCAGAACGAGAACGGAAACTCGCACCGGGAAGATTAGATTCTCAGCCACGATAGATGGCTGGAGACTTGCTTTCTGCTGGAACCGGACGCGATCTGCTTCGCTGCTCCTGATTTGTGGAAGGTGATGACGCCATTTCAGCACTGCATCGGAGATCTATGAGCTGCGAGCTTTTGAAAGAGCATTTGATATTCTCTGCAGTTCTTTTGTGACTGAGTGGAGGAATCTCACTCTGAACTCGATCTTCTGCCTGTACAAGGTGGTCAGTTGCTTGAACTGGGGGAGCACATCCTTCGCCACACTGATCATTAGATCGCGATTCGTCTCTTCTCTGAGATTCTTGAGTTCCATCCTTCCATTTTCGTAGCGGATCATGAGATGTCCAGTGGAGTCCATGGTGGCTTGAGCAGCACTTCTGCCTTCTGCTCCTAGTGCCTTTGTTGAAACTGGCATTGTAGATGCAAGTGGCTCCATGAATTTGGATAATGATTCGAAGAAGGCGGTGACGAGAGCTGTCTCTTCGGAGGTGATTTCACATATCTGACCAATGTCATCTTGAACAGATCTGAGAGAGGCCAAGAGCTCTTCTACAGATTCGCCTGGCTTCTTCTGCTTTTCTTGTCCCAGCGAACCAGTCACTTCGAACCGAGATGATGTAGCTTCTTGGCTCATTCTAGGATACCCTTGTCTAGTCTCTCAAATGCTGACTGCTAAAAGACCTTGTATGTTGCATCCTTTCACGCACAAGTAGAAGTGTTTAGATAAGAATAACGTATCGCAAGTCGTGATACGCAATATTTATATCTTTTTCACCTCATATATTGCAAAGGCGACATCCTTTTGAGCTACGGACACCAAGGCGTAAGACAAGTCGATGAATCGAGTAGGATTAGCAAGATCGCATCCTTACGCCGAGACAACTACAAGATAACGGTGTCCTTGAACAAGAAACGACCAATGTCTCAATCTCCTCTCTACCACAAGTATGACATTCAGAAATACGATCTTCACCCCAACTACAGCTTCGGGCATCTTGCGGCGATGATCCCGAAAAACACACCAGAATACATTGATAGTGGACAATGCTACGTCGAGCGTATAGTCCGAGCTCTATACTACTTCAAGCAATGTTCACTGATAGGACCCTCCGGAACCGGGAAAACGCACATCGTCTACCTTGTGGCAGAACTCACTGGTTTGCCAGTATGGGAAGTGAATTGTGGTCTCCAGACTTCGTCATACGATCTGATCGGCCGCTTCATAGGTCTAGGAAAAGAAAACTGGATAGATGGCATGGTGACAAGATGGCTTAGAGGAGGAGGGATAATGTATCTTGATGAAGCCAACATGATGAAACAGGACGTTGCCACACGACTCAACCCTGTCCTGGACACGCGAGGCCATCTAGTACTGAATGAGAAAGACAACGAAGTAGTGAAGCGACACAAGTATGGATACATGATCGTAAGTATGAACCCGTACTCTGCAGAATTCTCTGGAACGAAACCTTTGAACGCAGCTATGAGGAGACGAATGGCTGTGTGGATAAATTTCGACTATACGAGTGTTGGAGACAAAATTTCACCACTAGAGGTTGGTATGCTTCAGAAGCGAGCCTCAGTTGATGAGGAGACAGCCTACAAAATCGTTCAGGTGGGTGCTGAGTTGAGAAGACAGTATAAAGCAGGAGATCTCCCATATGGTCCATCCCTAGGGGATTTGATTAATTGGGCGATCCTGATTTATGATGGAAATACTCCGAATGTAGCCGCTGAAGAAACGATAGTAGCATTAACCAGCGACAACTCTGAAGTGCAGCAGGATGTGAGAAGAGCAGTCCAGTCTGTATTTCCCGAATCTAGATGATTTTCGGTCAGACAAGAAACCGTGAACTCTCATGGGATTTCTCGACTACGCATGGTCCAACTCCCTTCAAACGGACACCTTAAACACTGCGATTCTGATAGATCCCACCCTGAAGTATCCAACTCTCAGTCGAAATAAAAGAGGCTTCACAATTACGCTCCCGATTCCATCGACCAGCACATGTGAGGAAGAAACGATCTCCTTCCTAGGATTTGAATTCCCATCGGACTCGGGGGAAGAGAAAGTCGGAAGGCTTTTCAGGGCTGCTGTCACCCACCTCACCGCCCACACACTAATGCCAATAGATGAAGATCAAAAGATGGTTGCAACACCAGAGCGAGGGCTTGTTGAGACATTCTCTGAGTCTTTGGTTAACGACGCTTGGGTCAAGGCTTTCGTTTCCACCTCATGCCCTGACAAGCTTCCAGATTTGGCTTTTGCAAATGCACTTGCCTACGTAGAGATGAAGCCTGCTGAGAGAATCTTCAACCCAGCAACGCGCATAATGACAGCTGTGCTGACGAAGCAGAACCTCGATCTCGTCAAAGGCACACTTCCCACAGACGAGGAGGCAGTCGTCAACCATTTGACTCAAAGACTGAGACAGCTAGAGCAGAGAATAAGGACATCATTGACAGACAAGCGCGACGGATTCGATGAGCTTCGAACAAAAACATTGGTCACAATGATTCAAACCCTTGAGTCACACGGACCTGTCTTGGAAGCTCCTTCCCTTCGCCACACTGAGCAAATCGGTCCTTGCTCAATCTTCTCAGAATTCACCGGCTCGCTGGAGTCAGATGTTGACTTTGAGACGCCTTTCACAAGATCCTTCGAAGTTCTAGGAGGACACATGCCATCTCACGGATCAATTGAATCATTATGGAGAAAAGAGACCAACCTCGAGATCATGCAGATTTTCAACTCGTACCAGCATCAAAAGCAGAGAGAGCAAAAAATCCTGACAAGACTTGAGAAGTACATTGAGGGCACTAGATTAAGATCAGTAGGCTTTCCAGAAGAAAACTATGCCAAATACTTGAAGACGAGAACTCTTCTCAAAGGAGGAAGCAGACGACTCCTAGACAGTCTTCGCATTGCAAAGGATGCCTTGGATGAAGACCCAAGGAAAGAAATGGGGCAGTTGGATCTGACTGAAGTAATTCAGAAACTTTCCAGCAACAGCCCACGAACAGACGTCTTCATGCAGAACGAATACTTGAGCTCAAGCTTTGCATGGACCATCCTTTTCGATGCCAGCGCAAGCATGAGAATACAGGAGGCAAAGAGCAGAGCGCTGGCAATCTGTGTTGCTGAAGCCACAAAAGAATTGCTAGTGGATCCCGGATCGTGGGCCTTTCTGGCTTTTAGTGACAACCTTCAAGTCTTGAAAGATTCGTCGGAAGCCTACTCCAGAAAAGTGAGGGCGAGAATAGGAGGGCTCAAGTTCAGTGGGCTGACCTACATGCCTGACGCTATGAGAGCTGCAGGAAAGATATTGGCACAGAGATTCGATGAACAACGCTTCCTTGTTGTCTTGTCAGATGGATGTCCATATGGCTACACAAACATTGAGAAAGCCCTGGCAGACACCATTGCTTTGCTTCGAAAAAAAGATATCATAGTGATTGGAGTAGGACTGCAGAGCGAAAAGATGAGAGAATCTTTCAAGACACACTGTGCTGTCTACAATCAGCGAGATCTCCTGAAGAAATTCGCACGGCTCTATATGCAAGCCTCAGCGGCTGCACTCGAAAAGTGATGGCAAAGGAAAGTCTCTGCGAGGGTTTACTGCTCCGTTTGAGGACCAGCGTTTGCTGCTTGCTCAGATGTAGTGATTGGCTCTCCTTGAACAGCAGCTGTGGGAGAGGCCGTGCTTGTGATCGTGCTGTCCGGATTCACTGTTTGCTCACTGTTCTTAACGAAGTCCGTCTCGGAACCATCGGTATCAGTATCCATTTGTAGAATTGGGCTCTCCAGTTGAGGGGAACGCAGAAGATTCGGTGGTGGATACGGACAGTCTATCAACGTTGCCAGCAGATACATAGACATAAAAGTGTGCTGATACACGCTCTGAAAAAGCAACGGAATCTGTGTTTCAGGATCAGGTTCTAACATCTTCTTGACACTGTCATCCTTTCCTTCCAGCGTAGCTTCGCCTTTAACCTCGAACTTCACGATAGAAGGTTTTGTTCCCACATACAGAGCGAACCCTACAACCACCAACCCACTTCTGCGTTCTCTCTCCTCCATCCGCGCTTTCACATCAAAGTTAACCTGCCTTCCACTCTGCACTTCTGTCAGCTTTACTCCTGACAAACCATTAATCTCGACTCTGACAGCAACGCCTAGGAGATTCGTTGAAGGGCAGATTTTCGATTCCCCATTTTCGTGAGCAAGCTTTTCTCCTTATAGGATGATGACCATTACCTCTGGATTTCACTGTTTTTCCTTTGTGTGTAACTCAATGATACGCACACTCTTTTCGGGGCCTCGTTGCGCAGGGGTTCAACGACGCTATTCAGAGAAACTAGCTATTTCAACAGGCCTTAGCCAGATGATCTACTCAAACGCCTTTCACAACAGAAAAGTCAGCAATGAACTGAAATTTCTCAGCGAACTCCCCGTCCTTCTTGTGACGTAGAAATATCCTCTTAGGTATTCCATCGCAAATGTATGTGACATAAATTATGTCCTTGCCGAACCCAGACTTCTCCAGTTCTTCGATAGATTTCTGCACTCTCTCAATTCGATCTGTTTTTCCAGCGATTTCTTCGATTGCCTGAAACAATATCTCAGCCTGACCCGCCTCAGAGGCACTCAGCTCGATGTCCTTGAATCTAATCCAGTTCGGTGACTTTCTGGATTTCGCCTGTTTGGTTTCCTTTCTCTTCCCCTGGGGTTTTCGTTTTTGCAGTTGATTGAGATCTTTGAGCTTTGGCCCATACTCCTTCAGTGCGTCGGAATCTCGGAGAAGAGAGCCTAACCATTGGCTATATTCATCGGCGACTGATCGGTAGTCGTCAAGTTCTTCTTGCAGATAGTCCATTATCTCTTTAATTGAATAGAAACTACGTATTTCTGTCGTGACTGTTCCCAATTTCCTCACGTTCATGTTTTTGGATGAAGTGTCCTCAGGGTTCGCCCATCAACGGAGAGCTGGAATCGCCTTGATCCTGCTCTTTTCCGTCGTCTTCCTTTCTGACTAAGTGCAGAGCGTTCTGGAGATTTGCCAGTTCGTTCTTGATTTTTCCCATGAGCCCAACTCGTTCAATCACTTTGGTTCGATAGGCTTTGATTGCGTGACCAACCTCTGGAAAGACTGCCCAGAAAACCTCCAGTATTGTGTCTCCAGGATACAGCTTAAGGAGTTTTGATGTTACTCCATCACCTTGGACGACAACCACTTCTCCATCCAAGTTCAACCTAACGTGTCCTCCGTCTTGCAGATTCATCATTCGTCTTGGCGGAATCTCCAAGGTTACTCTTACGGATCTTAGAATCTGAGCCAGCAGATCGCAAAGGTCATCGATCAGCTCTTTCTCTTCTGTCAAGGATTCGCCGAGCTGACGAGTCTCTTCGCTGAGTTCTCTGAAGAACTCATGAACTCTATTCTCCATTCCGTAGTCACTCTCTCGGATTTCGCTCCCTTCTTCAATCACCGAACTCTGGAGTCCACTCGCGTAGGCATCTACCTCGGTCCTGCCAGGTCTGCTGGGTTGCCGATGAGAGAAATGCTCACTAGCTTGCCGAGACTCATCTTGCGAGTTCTGACTCATGCGATAATACACCAACCCTCAGGAAACACTTTCTACCTTGTTTCCCTGAGATAATAGAATTTGTATGTGACATAGCCTACACACCATGAACGACAATGAGCCTAGACCGCACGCTCACAGCGCGTTTCGCCGGATCGCTGAAAAGCGGGGCTGCGCGTTGATAAAGTCAGCTGGTTTCCTACATGAGCTCGCTTTGATCACTTGGCAAGGTCAATTCTCTTGATATTCCTGAATCCTCTTCGGCGACTTACACCGCACTCTCTAAGATAGTCTTCCAAGGTTTCGCCAGCCACCACTTCAATGTTGTAGTCACTCGGCTCAATTGAGTGTTTGTAGTTCGTTGCAGGAATCACGACTTTTCTGAATCCCCATGCCTCGGCAGCCTTGATTTTTTCATGCAGACCACCAACCGCAGTGACAGGGATTTCTCCATCTACGCCAACATTAATCTCGCCTGTAACCGCTACGTCTTGNNNTGGTTTTCCTTCGATTAAGGAGCAAAGCAATATCGTCATTGTAACTCCGGCACTCGGTCCATCGACTCCGTATGCTTGTGCGAAGTCCAGGTGAGTGAAGTAATCCTGGGCGATATCTGCCCCGTACCTCTGCAGAATGACGCTTCTGACTTTTGCGACACTATCTGCAATGAATTTTTCCTTTCCACCTTTTGCCACTCCCGTCACAGTGTAGAAGCCCTTTTGGTGATACCTGTTCTTTCCATTGTCACGTTTCTCAAGGAAGCCCTTGACTGTTAGCACGTTGCCCGTCATTTCTCCACTGTACGGGTCGGAAACAACTGCGAGTCCATAGATTTGGCCAAGTTTCGCTCCTTCTGGCCGTATATCAAGCAGCTTTCCTCTCTCACTGATCTGTTGCTCAAGAATCTGCTTCTGAATGGTTTTACAATGGTTTTCTATCGCTTCTTTCACATGTTTCCGCTCAACTACACTGCAATTCTCCTTCGTAGCGAGTGTTGCAGCTGTTTTCACTATGGATATCATAGGTCGAAATCGTGTCGTAAGTCCATCTCTCTTGTTGCTTCGTCTTCGCCCTTCATCTGTGATCTCCATACATGCTTCTCGGCTAAAGGGTGGTAAATGAAAACGATGGGCTTCTTGAGCTATGAACTGAACGTATTTCCGACGGTTTTCAAGATTGCTTTCCATGTCATTGTTCATTCTAACGACTTTGCCGTATCCGTAGATTCGATCCATCAAGGCTGGATGCATCTGTCCGATGCTGTCGAAGTTTCCAGCTCCTACGAGGAAACACATGCAAGGTACAGGCTCCGTGGAGACTGCCATGGCCGCAGTGTTTCCCTCATCCCAGCGGCTTCTCAGAGTTATCGGCAATTGTCCATCTTCCAGCACCGTCAACAGGGTAACTGCTTCTGTTGGTTTGAGGTTCTTGATCTCGTCAATGTATAGAATGCCGAGGTGTGCACGATGGGTATCACCTGCCGATACTCTTTGATGTTCAGGTGTGCCAAGACCACCAGTCTGAAGTGGATCCCAAGCGATACTTCCAAACAACTGCGCCGAGCCGTGTCCCGTGGCATCTATAAAAGGAGCGACCCTTTTACTGTTATCTACTATGAGCTTCGGTACATTCGTAGCTTTGGCTCCGCCAACTCCCTTGGCGCCACCCATTACTCCGAAGCGCCCGAGCACGACCACGAGTATGAGGAACATGAGCATCATTCCCGCTGGCAGAAATGTGGTTGTACCTATTTGAATGAAGGAGTCGAGGATATACTTGGCAAAGTCGCCTCCATAGGCTTCTTGGACTGGGCCAAAAGCTAAGGGAGCATTCGTGTCCCACTGGACTTTCTGCTGCCATAGGTAGTAGAATCCTGCAAACATGAAGATACAGGCAACAACAATCATCATGTAGGTAAGAGCTTTTATCCCTGCCTTCTGAAGGAAGAGCTTCTTGGTTTCTTTCAGTTTCTCCTTGAAGATTATCCTTTTTCCATCACCTGCAGAGTGAGAGGAGATTTTGGGTTCGCTTGGGATCAGATTGTTCTGCCAGCAAACAACATCTTGGAGATGTATTTTGTGTCGCTTGTAGAGATCGGTCAAATGGGACGCCAATGCCCTGCCGATAAGAGACTTGCCTGTTCCTGGATCTCCGAGTAGAAGAAGATATGGTCCTGGAGGAGCGGTCTTTGTGGCGTTTGGTTTTTCTTTGTCAGGATCTTTCCATGCGTCATACCATTCTTCCTCTTCCAGATACTTCAGTTTGTGAACCCATTCCTCCAGACACAAGTAGCATTCATTTAGAGCTCGTTCCTGTCCAATTACCCAATCCAAGAGATTATCAGAAACAGGATATCCTTCTGTGGATCGAAAGGTGCTCCAGTTCCACTTCTTGCCACGAATCTCTTCTATTTCGTCCCCAAAATAGTTCAATGTTCTCACTTCTATGGAGTGCTAGCGGTGTCTCGCTACGAGAAGTATATCTCCAGTCTTAATATACGGTTTATTTTGCATCCACTCATATTCCCCTTTCCAGAATATGTCTGAAGAGCTGAGTACTCCTGGTGATTTCTAGTTCAGATTCTGAATTCAGAAGTAAGAAATATTACCTGAACTCAAAGTCCGATTCACTGAGATTCAGATGCAGACCTGAATCATTTGGGTTGATTTGCGTGGAAGTAATCGTCCAAGATCATGAGAGAGTTGCTAAGCTCTATGATGAGGGCACTGGGGCTTGGAAGTTTGTGAGAAGAGACAAGGGACCTCTGAGATCCATAGAGCTGATTGAGAAGATGTTTCAGAATCTTGGTCTTTCGAAGAACGAAATCAGAGTCTACGTGTATCTTGCACGGTCGAGGGAGAGAAAAGCAAGTGAGATATCAGAAGCGCTGAGCCTTCACAGGACGGAAACCTATCGAATCTTGCGTGACCTAGAGAAGATAGGGTTGGTCTCGTCCGTTTTCGAGAAACCTTTGAAGTTTATTGCCACGCCCTTTGAAAGAGCAATAGATGCTCTGATCGGAGCAAAGAAACTTAGGATTCAGCGCTTGGAAAAGAAGAAGAAAGATCTGGTGAACATCTGGCTGTCTCTACCTCAGCCTGAGGTGAGTCTCAGGAGAAAGGAAGTCTTCCAGATACTAGAGGGCGCTGAGCAGATTGATTTGAAGGCCAACGAGATTCTTCAGACCGCTCATGATGAAATCAGAGTCTTTGCTCCTGAAGAAGATCTGGCCAGATTGTATCATTCAGGCTTGATCGACAGACTTGAGAACTCATCAAGAAAGAATTTCACAGTGAAGCTATTGACGAATGATTCCCTCAAGAGCCGGTTCTTTATTGACAAAATCAACCTAGCCACGGTGAGGTATGCGCTTTCTGATGTCAGGGACGTTCCTTCCTTCATATTAGCGGATGGGGAGCAGCTGCTTCTTACCATCAGAAAGAACTCTGAGAACATGAGTGAAAAGCGAGTGAAAATCGCAGCCTTATGGACGAATTATGAGGCTTTCATAAACGCTCTGGGGAAGTTGTTCTCGGAACTTTGGACAGTTGAGAAGCCGTTAAGGGCTATTCCTTCATCTTAGAAAACCACATTAACTAGTCATATCACTGAGAATAACCAGGAATTTTTACTACGAAGTTGCGTCTTTTTTCCTTACACACAAACGAATTTTCTTGGCAATGAGATATTTGCTACTAATCAACACCCGAGATGGTTGAATGAAGCCGATCTTGAAGGGAAAGAAAGGTCTTAGCACCGTCGTCACTACTTTGATTATTTTGGTGGTCTCAGTGCTGCTCGCCACAGTCGTTACTTTCTATGCCATCAATGTAACAACAACCAGAGTGCAAGAAGAAAGCCTACAGATCTCCAAACAACACATCTGGCACAATGGCACCAGCTTCGCTGAAGCCACGTTTCTCATAGTCAACACTGGAGGACGTGATGTTGTTTTGGACAGAATCTCAGTTCGAGGGCAGGAGTGTCAATGGGCCACAATATATTACAATAAGACCACTGATGCATTCACTCCTGATCTGAGCTACATCGATCCAAACAGCGATGGAACACTCTTGGGAAAAACGGCTACTGTCGGATTAGTTACCTACAATCTTGCTAGAGCTTCTGACGACTTGATCCTGAAATCCGGGTTAAGTATGATAGTCTACATCACTGATCCAGACAGCATTTCAGTCAATGATATTGGCACTACTGTAGGTTTCACAGTTTTCACCGCCAATGCTCAATACTACAAGGAATGCAATGTCGGCGCCTCGGCATAGTCACCTTCCCTAGAAAGCTGGAGGACCCTGAGTCGCACAGGGTGCAGAAGGAGATCAAGCGGACATCCACCAAACACCATCTGCTTTCCGATGTGTAGCACTGTTCTACACACAAAGTATCTTATCGCTTAAGATAGCACACTTGCCTCAACGGAGAAATAAAAATGAAAAGTCTTCTGAAGAATAAGATGGGGCTCAGCACCGTAGTGACAACGCTGATCATCCTCGTAGTCTCAGTACTCCTAGCAACTGTTGTAACCTTCTATGCAATCAACGTGACGACAACGAGAGTGCAAGAAGAGAGTATCCAAGTGTACAAACTCCACACATGGCACAACGGTTCAACCTTCGCAGAAACAGCGTTCCTCATAATCAACACCGGTGGGCGCGATCTAGTCCTGGACAAAATCGCCGTGCGAGGACAAGAATGTCCATGGATTGATGTCTTCTTTTCAAAGACCACGGACACTATCAATAACGATCTACCTTGGGCTCAATATGCAAACCTGACAGACGGAGGCTCAGTGAAAGTCGGATCCACAATCTACACATTAACTCAAGGTGCGGATTCAGACCTAATCTTGCAGTCAGGCCAGAGCATGATTGTCTACATTCTCAACCCTGACCACGTGTCAGTCAATGACATCGGAGTCACCGTCGGCGTGACAATCTTCACAGCCAACGCCCAATACTACAAAGAAAGCAACGTCCAAGCAACCGGTTAGACGCCCATCTCCACCTTTTTTCTTTTATCCCTTTTTTCCTCAGAGTACACGAGTTTTCCAAATTCAGATGCTCAGTTCGGATATGTAGTATTGTTCTACACACAAATGGTATTATTGTTTCTCCTAGAAGCTTTCGGTGAAGCTTCGTTCATAGATAAGCAGTGAGGGAAACAGGTGAATCGCCATAGAATAGGAAGAGTGCAGTTCTTACGCTCGAAGAGAGGAACCGCTCTGCCTGTTTCTTTTCTGATGCTGTTTGTTTCCCTCACAATCATTGTCTCAGCAACGTTCTATGTTTCGGTGGTCGAGATCCAAGCGCGCGGAAGAATTCTGAACGTAGCTGCTGCAAAACAGATCATGATAGCTCTCGAAAGCTCCATAGAAGCAGCCACGTGGTCTCCCGACACTTCAATCGTCTGCCTCTTTGAGGATGCAGGAGGCCTCTTCCTAACCTATCCTACTGACAAGAACCTCCTGATAAAGATCACTGACGGACAATTCCAAGATACGGTTTTCAATGACAACATAGGAAGAGCAGTCTATCAACTGCCTGCCACCGAGACAGCGATTTCGACTTTGTACTTGACGGGGGACAGAAGAGCAATAATCAACCAAACCGAATTCACAATGTCAG
>JABAOC010013481.1_pt1 | contig 25113 bp, 26 predicted proteins | sample 7062161 | NCBI WGS metagenome assembly JABAOC01 (sample SAMN14538625, study PRJNA623070) | marine sediment metagenome | biome: marine biome [ENVO:00000428]; feature: marine pelagic biome [ENVO:01000023]; material: deep marine sediment [ENVO:00002113] | place: India: Gulf of Khambhat ... | reverse complement strand
CTAAAAATTCTAATGCTCACTACACCAAATTCCCTCGCATGAGGAAATATATCGTCAAGTCTTCATAAACTATCTTTTTAATTGTTATATTGGGGGTGATTAGTTTTGGATTTAAAAGGGAAGGTAGCGATTGTAACCGGAGGGGCGCAGGGGATTGGCAAGTCTATTGCTATGCAGTTGGCTCAGGCAGGAGCAAATGTAGTTATCGCCGATGTTGTGGAAGAAGTAGCAAAATCTACTGCCCAGGAGATTTCCCAAAAAGGAAATGAAGCTATCTCTATTAAAGTAGATGTTTCCAGTCTTTCTTCGGTGGAAGAAATGGCGAAAAAAACTCTTGACAAATTCGGCAGAATTGATATATTAGTCAACAATGCTGGAATAACTCGAGATGCACTGGTAATGCGCATGAAAGAAGAAGATTGGGACCTGGTTCTGGATATTAACCTCAAGGGCGCATTCAATTGTATCAAAACGGTTTCCCCCGTTATGATGAAGCAAAAGTCGGGAAAGATTGTCAATATTGCTTCCATTGTGGGGATAATTGGCAACATTGGTCAAGCCAACTACTCGGCATCCAAGGCAGGGCTGATTGCTTTAACCAAGACCTGCGCCCGGGAACTGGCCAGCCGCCGGATAAATGTTAATGCTGTGGCGCCAGGTTTTATTCAGACGAGTATGACCGAACGATTACCTGCGCAAGTAAAGGAGAAGTTATCGTCCCAAATTCCTTTCGGTGAGATAGGAAAGCCCGAAGATGTGGCCAGCGCAGTCATGTTTTTAGTATCAGAGCAAGCCAGTTATATTACGGGAGAAGTAATTAGAGTAGACGGTGGCATGGCTATGTAGTAGTGGCAAGACGTGTAACTTTTTGGCGTATTAACGTGGTTACACAATTCTTTTGTGGAGGTGAAAAGAGAATGGCAGTAGCCGAAAAGGTAAAAGAAATCATTGTTGAACAACTCGGGGTAGATCCGGAAGAGGTGACTATGGAGGCTTCATTCGTTAATGATTTGGGAGCGGATTCTTTGGATACTGTTGAGCTTGTTATGGCACTGGAGGAAGAATTTAATATTGAAATCCCGGACGAGGAAGCAGAGAAATTAGATACAGTTGGTAAAGCGATCGACTACATTAATAAACATAAAGCTCAAGCCTAAGCTAGCAAGAAAAGAACCGCTACACAGCAGGAATTTTTAGCGTGGTAGCGGTTTTGTATTTATTTTTGTTCTGATTGAATTCTTGGAGGGGGAATGGACCGCAAAGTAGTAATTACGGGATACGGAGTCATTTCGCCAATTGGAATCGGAGTAAATGATTTCTGGAACTCCCTGGTGAGCGGAAAATCGGGCATAAGTAGAGTCTCGTCCTTTGATGCCTCTCAATTTTCAACTCAGATTTGTGCTGCAGTAAAAGATTTCCAGCCAGAAAAATATATTGATAAGAAGAAAGTTAGAAAGATGGACCGTTTTAGTCAACTTGCGTTTGCTGCTGCCAAGATGGCCATGGAAGACGCAAAGCTTGATATGGGGAAGGAAGATCCTTTTCGGGTAGGAGTTATCGTGGGTTCTGGCATAGGAGGATTATCCACTGTTGCTCAGGAACATAGGGTATTATTGGAGAAAGGACCTCGTCGGGTGAGTCCTTTCATGATTCCCATGCTAATTACCAATATCGCTGCCGGAGAAATTGCCATTGCTTACAATATCCAGGGGCCAAATTATTCAGTATCCAGCGCCTGCGCTACCAGTAACCATACGGTAGGAGATGCTTTACGCCTCATCCGTTACGGGGATGCAGATGTAATTATCGCCGGTGGTTCGGAAGCTGCAGTAACTCCCTTGGGGCTTGCCGGTTTCTGCTCAGCCAGAGCCTTGTCTACTCGAAACCACGACCCGGAACATGCCAGTCGACCTTTCGACAAGGAAAGAGATGGTTTTGTGATGGGAGAGGGAGCGGGAATTGTAATTCTGGAAGCTTTGGAGCACGCCCTTTCGCGGGGAGCTTCCATTCACGCGGAATTGATTGGCTACGGAGCTACGGATGACGCTTACCATATTACTGCCCCTTCCCCTGACGGGCAGAGTGCTGCGCGGGCTATGTCTAATGCTTTAGCCGATGGCGGTGTAAAACCCGAAGAAGTTGACTACATAAACGCTCACGGCACTTCCACTCCTTTAAATGATAAGGTAGAAACCTTGGCGATAAAGAAAGTTTTCGGGGACTATGCTTACAAAATTCCCATTTCGTCGAATAAGTCTATGATCGGGCACCTCCTGGGAGCGGCAGGAGTTGTAGAGTTAATCGCCACAATTCTTAGCATGGAGAAAGAGATGATCCCGCCAACGATAAACTATGAATTTCCCGACCCCGAATGTGACCTGGACTACGTCCCCAATAAAGCCCGCCCTAAAAAAATCAACGTAGCCCTCTCTAACTCTTTAGGTTTTGGTGGCCATAATGCCACCCTGGTAGTAAAAAGATATATACCGGAAAAATAATGTACGCCACCATTCCTGTGCCGCGATTTAACCGATCTTCCCCGAAAAGGATGATTTTCTAATATGGACTTGAAAAATCTTGAACGAAAATTAAAAGTAAATTTTAGAAATAAAAAACTACTGCAGCAGGCTTTAACACATAAATCTTATGCGCATATGGCCGGTATAAAGGAAGATAATGAACGGCTCGAATTTCTGGGAGACAGCGTGTTGAATTTAGTGGTATCAGAGCACCTTTACGACCGCTATCCGGCACACGACGAAGGGAGGTTGACCAAACTTAAATCGAGCCTGGTAAACCGGAAGTCTCTTCTGCACTGGGCGAAAAAATTATCCCTGGGAGACTATCTTTTGATAAGTGAAGAAGAAGAGACGGCAGGCGGCCGCCAGAGAGCTTCTCTTTTGAGTAATGCTCTGGAAGCCCTAATCGGGGCAATTTACCAAGACCAAGACTGGGATAAGACAAAGAAGTTTATTATGGGACAGATTTCCCGGCTGAGGGGTATAAGGAAGGTAGACTATAAGAGCCGTCTTCAGGAGTTGATTCAAAAAAGACATAGGATTCTGCCGGAATATAAGGTGAAGACAGAGTCGGGCCCGGCACACAAGAAATTTTTTGAAATCGAAGTGAAAGTAAAAAGCAAAATTTTTGGCCGGGGAAAGGGATGGAGCAAAAAGACAGCCGAACAAGAAGCGGCTAAGAAAGCACTGCAAAAGATCAAGACCAGGAAACGGACTAAGAAGCAATGAGTGGTTTCCCGTTTTGGATTCTTGGGAGGTCGATATGGAATACTTTCTCAGCGAAGAACAGAAGATGATTTGCGAACTAGCCAGAAGAATTGCGGAGGAGAAAATTAAACCGGTACGGGAGCATTATGACGAAACGGAAGAATTTCCCTGGCCGATCGTAGAGGAGCTGGCTAAGGCAGACCTTTGCGGAGTCTATATTCCCGAGGAATATGGCGGAACCGGGGGAGGGGTTTTTGAGTTATGTCTCGCCGTGGAGGAACTGTGCAAAATTGACGGAGGAATCGCTCTGGTATTGGCGGCCACGGCTCTGGCCACATTTCCTATCATGCTTTTCGGAAACGATGAACAGAAGAAAAAATATCTTCCCGATGTTGCCGCGGGTAAGAAACTGGCAGCCTTTGCTCTCACCGAGCCGGGCGCTGGTTCCGATGCCACGGCAATTCAGACCTCGGCTAAGAGAGAAGGAAACAGCTATATCCTGAATGGTACGAAATGCTTCATTACTAACGGAGGAGAAGCGCAAATTTATGTGATAATTGTGATGACGGATAAGACAAAAGGTTCCCGGGGCGCATCTGCTTTCATCGTGGAAAAAGATACTCCCGGATTCTCCTTCGGAAAAAAAGAGAAGAAGATGGGAATTCGCGGTTCTGCGACGAGAGAACTGATTTTCAATGAGTGCAAAATTCCCAAAGAGAACCTTCTGGGGAGAGAGGGCCAGGGATTCATAGTTGCCTTGAAAACTTTCGACGTTTCCCGCCCGGGAGTGGCCGCCCAGGCTTTAGGGATTGCTGCCGGTGCTCTGGAAGACGCGATTAATTATTCACGGGAGAGAGTGCAGTTCGGACAGTCCATCTCTTCGTTTCAGGCAATCCAGCATCTGTTGGCCGATATGGCCACCGAGGTGGAAGCTTCTCGGGCATTAATCTATGCTACTGCCAGGATGATCGATAAAGACCCGAAAACAAGAGTCACCAAAGAGGCGGCAATGTGCAAACTCCTGGCTTCGGACGTGGCTATGAAAGTTACTACCGACGCTGTGCAGGTTTACGGAGGGTACGGATATATGCGCGAGTACCCTATGGAAAAACGGATGCGCGACGCCAAAATCACCCAGATTTACGAAGGGACAAACCAGGTTATGAGAAATGAGATAGCGCTCGCCTTGATAAAGGAGGCAGCCAGAGCAAAGAAATGAATTTCATTGTCTGCATCAAACAGGTGCCGGGAACTACAGAGGTAAAGATTGACCCCAAAACGAATACCTTGATTCGCGAGGGCGTGGAATCGATTGTAAACCCATTCGATAGCTATGCGATAGAGGAAGGGCTGCGGCTCAAAGAGAGAATTGGGGGAAAGGTAACCGTAATTTCCATGGGGCCTCCGCAGGCTGAATCGGCTCTGCGGGAAGCTCTGTCTATGGGCTGCGATGAAGCCATACTCCTTAGCGACCGCGCCTTTGCGGGAAGCGATACCCTGGCCACTTCTTATACTCTGGCGTGTGGAATCAGAAAGATAGGAGAATTTGATTTGGTCATCTGCGGTAAACAGGCTATTGACGGAGATACAGCGCAGGTTGGCCCGGGGATTGCAGAAAAACTGGGCGTTCCCGCAATTACTTACGTAAAAAAGATTGAAGAAATAAATGATACGCGCATACGAGTAGAGAGAATGATGGAAGAGGGATACGAGGTAATTGAGACAGGACTTCCTGCTTTAATTACAGTGGTAAAAGAGATCAACGAACCGAGGCTTCCCTCTTTAAAAGGGATGGTGCGGGCGAGAAAAGCGGAGATTCATAAGTGGAATTCCTCCGATATAGCTTGCGAAAATAGCAGGATTGGACAGGCCGGCTCTCCTACAATTGTCAACAAAATATTCTCTCCTCCTCCCCGCAAAGGAGGGGAGATATTGCTGGGAGACCCTGAAGAACAGGCGCAAAAATTGGTGGATAAGCTCCGCCAGGCAAAAGTAATCTAATTGAAAAAATTTCCTCTCCCTTGCGGGAGAGGGTTAGGGTGAGGGGATTTGGAGGAAAGTTGGGTATCAAAGTTCTTGAAGATAAATGTACCGGTTGCTCGCTCTGCGTTAAGAGTTGTCCCTTCGGGCTGATAAAGATAGTCTCCCGGGAGGAAGTGAGCAAGCCGCATCCCAAATACAAGAAAATTGCCGTGATTGGAGAAGGATGCAATCTTTGCGGAGCTTGCCTCGAGCCGTGTTCGGTTCAAGCCATATTGATTGAAAAGAAAGAAGCGAAACCCGGAGTCGATATATCTCAGTATAAAGGCGTATGGGTCTTTGCTGAACAGAAGAAAGGGGAGATTCAGGGCGTTGCCTACGAACTTCTGGGAGAGGGAAGGAAGCTGGCCGACCAGCTGGGAGAGAAACTTTCCTGCGTGCTATTGGGAGAGGGAATGGACAAGGCAGCCACGGAGCTTATAGCCCATGGCGCAGATAGAGTCTACCAGATTGAGGGCGCTATCCTGAAAAATTTTCAGGATGACCCATATACCGATGTCCTCACCGATCTAATCCAGAAGGAGAAACCCGAGATTGTGTTGATGGGCGCTACGGTAATCGGACGTTCTTTTGCCTCGCGCGTAGCGGCAAGGTTAGGCACGGGACTTACTGCCGACTGTACTGAGCTGGCCATAGACCTCAAGAACAGGCAACTTCTTCAGACAAGGCCTGCCTTTGGAGGAAATATCATGGCCACTATTACCACCCCCCATAATCGTCCCCAGATGGCTACGGTCAGGCACAAAGTGTTCAAAAAGGCAGAAAAGCAGGAAAATCGCCAGGGAGAGATTATAAAAAAGAGTGTGGATGGGAAAGACATTTCCTTGAGGACTAAACTCCTGGACATGGTTCAAGATTTGACCCAGAAAGTAAATCTTGCCGATGCCGATATAATTGTATCCGGAGGACGTGGACTGGGAGCGCCGGAAAATTTCCGTATTATTGAAGAATTGGCGCGCGCTCTGGGGGGAGCTGTCGGTGCCAGTCGAGCCGCAGTCGATGCTGGCTGGATACCCTATTCGCATCAAGTAGGACAGACCGGTCGCACTGTCTGTCCCAAAATATATATTGCTTGCGGAATCTCCGGCGCCATTCAACATCTTGTGGGTATGCAGTCTTCAGACATTATTGTGGCAATTAATAAAGACCCCAATGCTCCCATCTTCAAAGTTGCCACATACGGTATTGAGGGCGATCTCTTCCAGATTGTTCCGGCTTTAACTAAAAGGTTGAAAGAAGCTTTGGGTTGAAGTAGCTATTCTCTAAATTTACCTTCCTTTTTTCCCACCATTTTTTTCTTGATAATTTGCGACGATTCTGATATATTTATTGTAATAAAATAATTGTAGCAGCAGAGCGATAGCTCTGCCTCAATGGAGATATGATTGTATTTTAAGAAGCTGGAGATATTCGGGTTTAAGTCTTTTGCTGACAAAATTACTGTAAATTTTGAACCAGGAATTACCTGTATCGTTGGTCCCAACGGCTGCGGAAAGACCAATATTGTAGATGCCATACGCTGGGTTCTGGGAGAACAGAGCGCCAAACAACTTCGTGCCGGGAAAATGGAAGATATTATCTTCAATGGCTCCCGCACGCGCAAGCCGTTAGGATTGGCCGAGGTTTCTCTCAGTTTAGACAACTCGCAAAATATCCTGCCGATCGAATACGAAGAAGTCACTGTTACCCGCCGCCTATTCCGTTCCGGAGAATCCGAATACTACATTAACAAGTCTCCCTGCCGTCTCAAAGACATAACTGCGTTATTTCTTGATACAGGGATGGGCACGGATACTTATTCTTTGATGGAAGAGAAAAAGATTAATTTTATCCTGAATAGCAAGCCGGAGGAGCGCCGCGCCATCTTTGAAGAGGTAGCGGGGGTAATGAAATACAAATGGAGAAGGGAAGAGGCGCTGCGCAAGCTGGAAAGCACACAGGCAAATCTTATGAGATTGTCGGACATAATCGCCGAAGTGAAAAGACAAATCAATTCCCTGGACTATCAAGCGAGAAAAGCGCGGCAGTACCAGAAATATAGAGAACAGCTGAAGCTTCTGGAAATAAGACGACTGATGAAGAGCTACGCAAAAATAAAAGAAGAGTTCGCGCAGGGAGAAGGAAATCTAAATTCACTTTCCTCTGAGGCGGAGAGGCTGAGTAATGAGTGCAGACAGAAAGAGGGTTCAACCTCACAACTCCGGCTACAACTGAAGGAAAAAGAAGAAGAACTGACCAGGGCGCAGAGGGAACTTTTTTCCGTGACCAGCGAGATTAGTCGGTTTGAGGACAGGCTTCTTTTGGGAAAGGAAAGAAAAGAAGAGATAGAAGGAGAGAGAGCACAATTAAAGGGACAGATAGAGGAGAGTAATAATAGAATTTCCCTGGTAGATGAAAAAATGTCTCAAACGGAAAAAGAACGCGAAAAATTAACCAAACAACTTACCGAGACAAATGGGGCCTTTTCTTCCGCAGAAGAGATCCTTCGCTCCCTTACGGAAAGACTCGTTCGTTTAAGCGCTTCTCTCGAGGAAAGAAAAGAAGCTCTTGTGGAACTGATGAATAAAACGGCTCAGACCCGAAATCGGTTGATCAGTCTGGAATTGGACAGGAAGAGTCTTTTTTCCCGGAAGGAGAAGCTGAATAGTGACGAGAAACGTAGAACGGAAGATAAAGAAATTCTGCAGGGAGAAATCTCCCGCAAACAGGAGGAACTGAATAAGGAAAACGAGAAATTAACAGAGATAAACGAGAGAAACGACCTGTTAACAAAAGAAAGAGAATCTCTACTGGAAAACCTTAAACAGACAATAGATAAGGCGGGTGAGTTGCAGCGAAGGTATAGTCTTAGGTTAGGCCTTCTGCAATCATCGAGCGAATTGAGCGGGAGGCAAGCTTTGGTAAAGGAGGTTTTATCCAGAGGATTTTCCGGCATATACGGGACAGTAGCCGATTTAGTCAGTTTTCCTCCCGATTATGAAGTGGTTCTGAAGAAACTTCTTGGCGGGTGCCTGGAGCACCTCGTTTGCGAGGATACCGAAAGTGCCTTAGCGGTAATAGAATTCTTGAAAAAAGAAAAAAAAGGTTACCTTACTTTTCTTCCTATTAAGGAATTACCCGTATCAAATCCCGGCCCGGTAATCCCCCGGGACGTTGTGGGGATGCCCTTGTTAGAGAAAGTGGGATACGAAAAAAAATATCAAAAAGTGATGGAATTCGTTCTGGGCAACATATTCCTGGTGGAAAGTCTGGACCAGATCGACCCGGCGGAAACGAGAAGTCGCGAGAGGGAGAAGAGCAAAAAGGAAATAATTTTTCTCACAAAAGAAGGAGATATCTTAACCTCCGCAGGGGTTCTTTCCGGGGGCAGTCGAGAATTCCTGGAAGAGGATGTTTCAATCCGCAATAAGAAGATTAAGGAATTAGAAAGAGAAATTTCTCAGTTAAAGGAAGAACTGGATAAGATAATCGGGCAAAGAAGAAAACTGGAAGAGAAAATTTCTGACGTAAATATTGAGGTAGAGAAAAACAAACAATTCTCTCAGGAAACGCAGGTCAGTATTGCCCGGCTGGCAGAGGTTATTTCGCAGAAGGAGGAACTTAAGAAACGGCTCGATTCGGAAATTAATCTCCTCATAGATGAACAGAGTATCATAGAAAAGGATATAACTACCGGCGTCGCCGACGTTGAACAATTAACTAACGACCAGAAAGCGGGTGAGGCATCTCAGAAGGAAATCCAGGAAATGATAGATGAATTGGAGAAAGACCACAATTCGCTAACTCAGCAGGAGAAAGAGGAAAGAGAAAAACTAACCGGGTTGAAAATACTGAAGACACAACTTGAGGAAAAAGAGCGCAATCTGCAATCCGAAAGGTCGCATCTGGAAAACGAGAGAGAGGGGCTGTTGAATCTGATAGACCAGAGGAAGGAAGCGTTAGCTAATCTGGAAAGCAAGGTAACGGGCATTCAGGAAGTAAAGCTTTCGAGAGAGAAAGAGATATCGTCTCTTTCCGAATCCAAAAATATACTGGAAATAGAGCTAAATAAATTACAGGACGAAAAAGAAGAGATTAATCAGAGCTTGCAAGAAGAAGAGACCGTTCTGGGACAGAAAAAAGGAGAGATGTCGAGAGTGCAAAGCGAATTGACACAGGTGAAAATGAACAGTAACCGCTTTTCTCTGGAGCTGAACCAAATTAAGGAAAGATTGACGGAAGAGTACAGTCTTTCTCTGGACGAAGCCCTGCAGGCGGTTTCCCAAGATCCCTCTGATACTTCCGAGGATTACGCCGGGGAAATAGAGAAGTTGAAACGCAAGATCGAAACGATGGGGCCGGTCAATCTGGCTGCCCCCGAAGAGTATGAGAGGCTCGATGAGCGTTACAAATTTCTCAGGAGCCAGGAAGAAGACTTAAACAAGTCATCGGAAGACCTGCGCAAAGTTATAAGCAGAATCGACGGCACTACGCGGGCAAATTTCAAGAAAACATTCACCAGCGTGCGGAATAATTTCCAGAAAGTATTTACCCAGCTCTTTGAAGGAGGAGAAGCTGACCTGGTGCTGACAAACGAAGAGAATTTGTTGGAAACAGGAGTCGATATTGTCGCGCAACCGCCGGGCAAGAGACTGCAAAACATTTCTCTTCTTTCAGGGGGAGAAAAGGCCTTATGCGCCATCGCCTTACTGTTTTCCATATTTATGATTAAACCTTCGCCGTTTTGTGTGCTTGATGAGATTGACGCTCCTCTGGACGATGCTAACCTGCAGAGGTTTACCATGCTATTAAGGGAATTTGTAAGTAAAGCACAATTCATTATTGTAACCCACAACAAGAAGACCATGGAGATGTCCGACGTTCTTTACGGGATTACCATGGAAGAGTTCGGAATCTCCAAACTAATCTCGGTAAAATTTCAAAAGACTGCCCCCGCCTAAGAAACCTTCCCAACATTTGTAGTGTAGGGCTTTATGCCCGCAATGGTTTTGGTAGTGTAGGGCTTTATGCCCGTAATAATTGAGGCCGTAACGGGCTACATTAATCACAGACTATGAACAAGGTAAAGATTTCGGACATATTTATTGATAATCTGAAATGGGATGGAATAGCGGGCGTTGTAGAAGAATTTATTGAAAGTCAAGAAGCGCGACAGATAATTACCGCCAATTCTTTGATGGTCAACTCCGTGCAAGTAGACCCCGAATTGAAGAGCGCCTTTCATAACGCTGGCCTGGTCGTTGCCGATAGCATGGGAATTGCCTGGGCGTCGAAATTTCTGGGCTACGGAAGACTTGCGCGCATTCCGGGCATAGACCTGATGTTGAAGTTTTGTCGGCTGGCAGCTTCCCGGGATTACTCGATATATTTGTTAGGCTCGCGGGAATCTGTATTGAGGAAAGCGGGAGAAAATCTAAAAAAGAGATTTCCCGGGCTGAGAATTGTAGGAATGCACCACGGTTATTTTAAAGAGAGTGACGGCGATAGAATCCTCAGAGAGATAAAGAATCTTAAACCCCACTTCTTATTTGTAGGAATAGGGACACCGCGGGGAGAAAAGTGGATTTATCAGAACCTCCGGGAATTAAACGTTCCTGTATGTATGGGGATTGGCGGTAGCCTGGATGTGATTTCGGGAAAATTGAGGAGAGCGCCCGCATGGCTTCGCCTGAGAGGATTTGAGTGGACCTACCGCTTGCTCCAGGAGCCCTGGCGGGTTATCCGCCTGCCCGGGTTATTGGGCTTTGCCTGGAAAGTAATCAAGCAGAAAAGGAGAAGATAGTCTAGCGACATGAAATACGGCATCATCTCCGATATCCACAGCAATCTGGAAGCGTTGAATACGATCCTCGATTATTTACAGCGCAAGGAAAAGATAGACAGATTTATCTGTTGCGGTGACATCGTTGGATACGGGGCAAAAGCCAACGAATGCACGGAGATTATTCGCCGGTTGGATAATTGTTGCGCGGTTGCCGGTAATCACGATTGGGGAGCCGTAGGTCTGGAAGATACCAGTTTATTTAATCCCATTGCTCTGGCTGCAGTAGAATGGACAGGACGCCGTTTGACCGAGGATAACCGAGATTACCTTAAGAACCTCGCTTCCGAAATAGAAGAAAATAATTTTTTACTCGTCCACGGAAGTCCCAGGGACCCTATTAACGAATATATCTTTGAAGAGGGAACCTTCCTGGCAAATCTTCCCGGAATAAAGAAGAACATCTGTTTTGTGGGACACACTCATGTTCCCTTATGCTTTTATGCCAGAACCTCGCAAAAGATTGAGGCAATTCGACTCGAAGATGGAACGGTTCTGAAAATAAATCCGTCATATAAGTATCTTATAAATTGCGGAAGTGTTGGCCAACCCAGGGACGGTGACCCCAGGGCCAGCTGTGGGATTTATGACGAGAAGTCAAATATTCTCAGAATAAAAAGAATGGACTACGACATTGCCAAAACCCAGAAAGAGATTCTGAATGCAAAACTTCCCGCGCCACTGGCTCTGAGACTGGGCTACGGCAGGTAGTTGCAGAAAAATTCCCTCTACCCTTTGGGGAGAGGGTAAGGGGAAAAATTACTTGACAGAGACCGATAGATTTGTTATTTATAATAAAGAGTCTTCGGGATAGGGTGAAATTCCCAATCGGTGGTGAGAGTCCACGAACTCCCATTCACATCGGAGTTGAACTGTTGAAATTACAGTACCGACGGTAAAAGTCCGGACGGGAGAAGATTCCGGCAAGGAGTCTAGTAATAAATAATGTGAAATCTTCCTCGCTTAAACAAAGCGAAATATCCCGAAGAAACATTCTTCGGGTTTTTTTTACGCAAATGAAAATAAAGTCTAATAGTGAATTAAAATTTATGCAAAAGGCGATAGCCCTTGCCAGAAAGGGCTCGTTCAGTGTGAGCCCCAATCCTAAGGTTGGCTGTATTCTGGTTAAAAAAGATAGGATTATTTCTCGGGGGAGTCACCAACATTTTGGTGGTTGCCACGCTGAGGTCGATGCTTTAAAAAAGGCGGGGGAGAAAGCCAAAGGCTCTACGATGTATATCAATTTGGAGCCGTGCGTCCACTACGGCAAGACGCCTCCCTGCACAGAAGCAATCATAAAAGCGGGAATTAAAAAGATTGTTGTGGGAATGGTTGATCCCAATCCTCTGGTGAAGGGAAAAGGATTAAGGGAACTGAAAGCGAAAGGAATAAAAGTAAGATCGGGGGTGTTAAAAGAGGAGTGCGCCAAACTGAATGAACCCTACGTCAAATATATCACCCGGGGAATACCTTTTGTAATTCTGAAAGCAGCAATGTCCCTGGACGGGAAAATAGCCACGCAAACGGGAGACTCCAAATGGATTACCAGCGAAGCGTCCCGGAAATACGTCAAAGCGCTACGCAGCCAGGTGGACGCTATCCTGGTGGGAATAGATACTGTTATAAAGGATAATCCCGGACTTCTGGGGGGTAATTCTAAGAAGAGAGCCGTCAGGATAATAGTGGATAGCCGCCTGAGAATTCCCTCAAATGCCCGCGTGCTCGATTCCCGGGCTCCCACGATTGTGGCCACCCGGAAGGGGATAGATAAAAGAAGAAGAGAGAATTTGCAGGCCAAAGGTGCGGAAGTTCTCCCGATACCGAGATGGAGAAAACATCCCCAAAGAGGCCTTGACTTGAAGTTTCTGATGAAAAAATTGGCTGAAAGAGGAATTTCTTCTCTTCTCATCGAGGGCGGAGGCAAAGTTAATGCCGCGGCATTAGAGATGGGATTGGTGGACAAGGTTCTCTTCTTTATTGCTCCCAAAATTGTTGGCGGAGAAGATGCGATTACTCCTGTGGAAGGTGAAGGAATAGAGAGGATGGGGGAGGCAAGGAGACTGAGGGATACCAGAATCAGGAGATTTGGCGACGATCTTCTATTCGAAGGCTATATTTGAGAGTGTGAACAGATGTTTACCGGAATAATTGAAAGTATGGGAAAAATAGTGGAAAGAAGCCCCGCCAGAATTACCATAGAAACTGAGTGGAAAGATTTAAAAGTGGGCGAATCGATTTCTGTTAACGGCGTCTGCCTTACAGTTGCCCATGGCGAGAATCTCAAACCATCGGGTAGATTCTCTTCCGACCTATCCCGTGAGACTCGGGAAAGCACGACGCTCGCCAGTTTAAGAATCGGAAATAGAGTGAATCTGGAGAGGGCGTTGAAATTAGGAGAACGCCTGGGAGGACATCTACTCAGCGGGCACGTGGACGGAGTGGGAAAAGTTAAAGCGATTGTAAGGGAAAAAGAGGGAAAGCTTTTCCAGATCATAACTTCTGGAGAAATTTTGAAATATGTCGTTCCTAAGGGCTCAATTGCCGTAGACGGAATCAGTTTGACCGTGGTTAAAGTGATTGATGGTGCAGGTTTTTCCGTCTCTATCATTCCCCACACGGAGAAGGTTACCACTTTTGGTATTCTGAAAGTGAACGATGCAGTAAATATCGAAGTCGATATGTTAGCGAGGTACGTTGAGAATCTGATCAACAAGAAAAAAGAGAAATCTCGCATAACCAGAGAGTTTCTCTCAGAGAAGGGATTTTTATGAAGTTTAACACAATTCCGGAAGCGATAGAATATATTAGAAAAGGCAGAATGGTCATCGTTATCGACGATAAGGAGCGGGAAAACGAAGGTGACCTGGTTATGGCGGCGTCTAAAGTGACTCCTGAGGCGATAAATTTTATGGCCAAATACGGCCGGGGATTAATTTGTCTGGCAATCGTCGGGGAAAGGCTGGATAAGCTGGGAATTAGGCCTATGGTGGCCAACGGAGTGGAGTTACGCGAGGCAGCATTCACCGTTTCTGTTGATGCCAGGAAGGGGACGACTACGGGTATTTCGGCTCACGACCGGGCAACTACGATAAAAGCAGTGATTAATCCCAGGGTCAAGCCTTCTGACCTTTGTAGCCCCGGGCATATCTTTCCCCTGCGCTATCGGGAGGGAGGTGTCCTGGTGCGTGCGGGTCATACTGAGGCAGCCGTAGACCTGGCGAAACTGGCAAATTTGTACCCTGCCGGAGTAATTTGTGAGATAATGCATGAGGATGGTAGGATGGCCAGGACGCCGGAACTTTTCCGCTATGCCAAAAAGTATAAGATGGCTATCGTTACTATCGCTGACTTGATTGAATATCGCCGGCGAACGGAAAAATTCATAAAAAGGGCAGCCAGCGCCAGGTTACCTACAGAATTCGGCGAATTTAAGATAATCGTATACGAGTCTCTTCTCGACAGGGAGCACCATCTCGCTCTGGTAAAAGGAGAAGTGAAAGGCAAGAGAGATGTTCTGGTGAGAGTCCACTCCTCCTGTTTAACCGGGGATATTCTCCATTCCCTCCGCTGCGATTGCGGTACCCAGTTACATCGAGCAATGGAAATAATCGAAAAGAAAGGTCAAGGAGTCATATTGTATATGCATCAGGAGGGCAGGGGTATTGGATTGGTAAACAAGGTTAAAGCGTACGAACTACAGGATAAGGGACTTGATACCGTGGAAGCCAACAAGGTTTTGGGTTTTGCACCGGATTTGAGAAATTATGGCATTGGCGCCCAGATACTTGCAGACCTGGGACTCTCCACCATAGCGCTACTCACCAATAATCCCCGCAAGATTGTGGGAATAGAAGGCTATGGATTGAAAGTAACCAGCAGAATTCCCCTGGAAATAAGACCTACCAGGGTGAACAAGAAGTATCTGCGGGTGAAGAAAAAGAAATTGGGCCACATGCTCGAAGTGTGAAATAGGGTAAAGAATCAATAAGATAATTCCCTCTCCCCTTTGGGGAGCGGGTCAGGGTGAGGGGGGCAGAGCGTGAAGCGAAACAATATAGATAAATGTAGAAAACTCCGAAAAAATCAAACAGAAGCCGAAAAGAAACTTTGGGCAGTATTAAGAAAGCGTCAATTAAGTGGAGCAAAATTCAAAAGACAATTTCCCATTGGTAGATATATATTAGATTTCTTTTCTCCAGAATATAGGCTTGGCATTGAAGCGAATGGTGGAGGACATTATGAAGATGGAGGGAGGCAACGGGACAAAATAAGAACCAGAGAATTATCCAAGTTGGGAATAGAGATACTAAGATTTAGTGATCTGGATATACTGAACAACATTGAGGGGGTCTGGGAGACAATTAGGCAAACCCTGGACAATAAAAGAAAGAATTCTTTTTCACCTTAATCTTCTCCCCCTCACCTTAATCCTCTCCCCCAGGGGAGAGGAGATAAAACAATACTTCGCCTTAGTTCTCTTCCCCAGGGGAGAGGAGATAAGAGAAGAAGAGGAGACAAAATAATAACTCGGTAAAGAATAATTAAAAAGGAGGGAAAGATGGCAAAAGTGCACGCGGGAAAAATGGTGGCAAAAGAAAAGAATTTTGGGATTGTAGTTTCCCGGTTCAACGAGTTCATCAGCCAGAAACTTCTCGACGGAGCCCTGGACGTCTTGAGAAGACACGACGCTGATGAAGAGCGGATTGAGATTTTCTGGGTTCCCGGTTCTTTTGAAATCCCCTGGGCAGCGAGAAGAATGGCATTGAGCAAGAAGTACGACGCGATACTCTGTTTGGGAGCAGTTATCAGAGGCGACACGCCCCACTTCGATTATATTGCCAGCGAGGTAGCCAAAGGCATAGCCCAGACTTCTCTTGCTACGGGTGTGCCCACTCTCTTTGGCATAATCACTGCCGATAATCTGGAGCAGGCCATCGAGAGAGCGGGAACAAAAGCCGGCAACAAAGGCGCTCAGGCAGCGCTGAGTGCGATCGAGATGGTGAATTTAATGCCCATGATACAATAAGAATAGACCCGGTCTACGCTTTGACTTAAAGGGGAGAAATATGGGACTACGCCGTTTATCCAGAGAGTACGCTCTGCAAATATTGTACGCTGTAGATGTCTGCAAATTAGAATCGGAGGACGCCCAGAAATCCTTCTGGAAGGACCGCAAATCCGGCAAAAAAGTTCTGGAATTTGCCACAACTTTGGTGGAAGGGACATTAAAGAATTTACCTCAAATCGATTCTTTAATTGCCAAGTACGCCCGCAACTGGGATATACACAGGATGGCGTCGATTGACCGTAACATTCTGCGCCAGGCGACCTTCGAAATTCTTTGTCTTCTGGACATACCGATCAATGTGATAATCAACGAGGCGGTGGAACTGGCAAAAAAATATTCCACAGAAGAATCGGGAAAGTTCGTTAACGGAATTTTAGACAAGATAAGAGAAGCCCGCAGCGTGAAAGAGACAAAGGAGTAAAATTATGGCGAAACTTGAAGAAGCCAGGAGAAAAACGGAAAAATTGAGAGAAGAAATTCGCCACCACGATTACCGGTATTATGTTCTCAACCAGCCCGAGATTTCGGATAAAGAATATGATGACTTAATGAACAAACTGAAAGAATTGGAAAAACGACATCCCCAGCTTATTACTCCCGATTCACCCACCCAGAGAGTGGGAGAAAAGCCACTTATAGGTTTCAAAACGGTTAAACACCGTGTTGCCATGCTTTCTCTTGACAATACTTATTCTCCCGAAGAGATAAAAGAGTGGGATGAGAGAGTTTGCAAAGGTTTGCCCCACGAAAAAGTGGAATACGTTGTAGAATTGAAAATAGACGGTGTAGGTGTATCGTTGACGTACGAAAAAGGATTTTTCCTTGTGGGTGCCACGCGGGGCGATGGCGTTACCGGTGATGATATTACGCAAAACCTCAAAACCATAAAATCCATACCATTGAAATTTTTCGCTGGCGAGAGTTCGCAATTGCCGGACTTAATTGAAGTGCGGGGAGAAGTATTTATGGAAAAGGCAGACTTCGAGAAATTGAATCAGGAAAAGAAGAAAAAAAGCGAAGCCCTTTTTGCCAATCCCCGCAATGCTGCTGCCGGCTCATTGAAACTCCTCGATTCCCGGCTCACGGCGGGAAGAAAGCTGAACTGCTTCATCCATTCTTTTGGCACGCTGGAAGGAGGAAAGGTTTACAAGGCTCACTGGGAGTTTTTGCAGTCGGCAAAAAGACTGGGACTCCGGGTTAACCCGCAGATTAAACTATGCAAGGACATAAATGAAGTAATCGGTTACTGCGGGGATTGGGAGAATAGAAGAGGAAGATTGGGTTACGAAATCGACGGGATGGTAATCAAAGTGAATTCCTTAGCCCAGCAGAAAAGATTGGGTTATACGATGAAGAGTCCCCGCTGGGCTATTGCCTATAAATTTCCTGCCCAACAAGCGACGACTACTCTTAAAGACATCGTCCTCCAGGTCGGTAGAACCGGCGTAATAACTCCCGTGGCCATACTTGAACCGGTTGAATGCGCAGGAGTGACTATAAGTAGGGCCACTCTGCACAATTTTGATGAGATAAAAAGGCTGGACGTGCGAATTGGAGACAGGGTTATTGTGGAAAGGGCGGGAGAAGTTATTCCCAAAATTGTCAAAGTAGTAGAATCCGTAAGGAAAGGAAGAAGAGAACTTTTCAAAGTGCCCCAGAAATGTCCCGAGTGCGGAGGAAAGATTACGAAAGAGAAAGAAGAGGAAGTTGCCTACCGTTGCATCAATCCCTCCTGTCCGGCGCAATTAGAGAGAGGCCTGGTCCACTTTGCCTCGCGCAATGCTATGGACATTGAAGGTTTCGGCGAGTCGGTAGTGGGGCAGGTGGTTAAAAATGGACTGGTTAGGGATTTTGCCGGCATATATTCACTCGGGAAAGATGACTTCTTGAAGCTGGAACTATTTGCTGAAAAGAGGGCGCAGAATCTACTGGATGCTATAGAAAAAAGCAAGGAAAGACCTCTAGCCCGGCTGCTGTTCGCTTTGGGCATTCGTCATGTAGGGGAGAAGGCAGCGGAAACGTTGGCGGAAGAGTTTGGCTCTCTGGATGCTTTGATGGAGGCAAAAGAAGAGGAACTGGAGACGATTCCGGAAGTGGGACCGGCGCTTGCCGCAAGCGTGATAGAATTTTTCAAACAGAGAGAGATGATAACGCTTATAGACAAACTTAAGAAGGCAGGACTCAAGCTGGGACGGGAGAGGGAGAAGAGAGGTCCGCGGATACTGGCGGGGAAGACTTTTGTATTTACGGGAGAGCTAAAGAGATACTCCCGGTCAGAAGCGGAAGCGTTGGTAAAGAATCTGGGAGGAAAGGCGACTTCTTCGGTGAGCAAGCAGACTTCTTACGTAGTTGTTGGGGAAAGTCCCGGCTCAAAATACGGAAAAGCTAAGGCGCTCGGCGTTCCCGTACTCTCCGAAGACGAGTTTGATAAATTAATTAAAAAAGGGAAATAATTGTCCAAAGTCTATTTAATCGATTTCAAATCACCCGGCAAATTTAATAAATTACTCCTCCAGGCTGGTTTAAATAGCGCAGTTTCAAAAAATGACATAGTAGCTATCAAACTCCACTTCGGCGAGAAAGGGAACAGGGGCTACGTGAAGCCAGAATATGTTCGCCGGATTGTCAAAGCTGTGAAGGCATTGAAAGGCCGGCCGTTTCTAACCGATTCCAATACCATATATATCGGGGAGAGATCCGACGCCTTAAGGCATGAAGCTATTGCCAGAACGCATGGTTTTAGTTTGGAAAATTGCCAGGCACCCGTAGTAATCGCCGATGGCCTGAGGGGCAGTAGTTTTGTGGAAGTAGAGATAGGCCAGAACCATTTTGAAAAAGTAAAAGTGGCCAGTGCCATCTATGACGCTGATACTTTGGTTTTCGTTACGCACTTCACGGGTCACGATCTGGGTGGTTTCGGAGGAGCTCTCAAAAATATTGGAATGGGCGGCGCTTCCCGCACAGGCAAATACGAGATACACGAAGCAGTCGTTCCTAAAATAAAACCGGGTGATTGCACCGGATGCGAAGTTTGCGTAAAATGGTGTCCTGCGGGAGCTATCAATATAGTAAATAAAAAAGTGAGAATAGATGGTAATAAATGCATAGGCTGTGGAGAATGTATCGTTTATTGCAATTTTGGCGCTCTCTCTATCGGATGGGGCGATTTAACACAGAGCGAGCAGGAGAAATTGATTGAGTACGCCTACGGAGTTCTGAAGAATAAGAAGGCACTGTTCGTTAACTTTCTTAATTTCATTACCAGGCTCTGCGACTGCTGTGCCACCACTGGAGGCCCTGTCGTTCCCGACATTGGCATATTAGCATCTTCCGACCCGGTAGCAATTGATGAGGCATCAGTGAATTTGGTTAACGAAGCAGGCAAAAGAGATGTTTTTCGCCAGCTTTATCCCGGGACGGATTGGGAGTTCCAACTAAATTACGCCCAGAAGTTAGGTATCGGTTCCAGAAATTACGAGCTGGTGAAGGTATAGGTGAAAAGCGAGCTATGAAGTTCCTGGTAGATTTTATGCTCGGCAGGCTTTGCAAGTGGCTGAGGTTACTCGGTTATGACGCCTCCTACTTTGTCTCTGATAAAAAGAGTGACCTGATATATCAAAGCCTGAAAGAGGGAAGGATAATACTGACCCGCGACCACCGATTGAGCAAGAAGAAAGCGATAAAGTTGGTCATAATTGAGAGCGACCTACTGGAAGACCAACTGGAGCAGGTCTTTTCCGAACTGAATATTAAAGTAGACCCTGATGAGATATTCACCAGATGCTTGGTTTGTAACGAGGTTCTTCAGGAAATAGAAAAAGATAAGGTTAGAGATAGAGTCCCCAATTACGTTTTCCAGACAAAGAATGAATTTTCTTTCTGTGCGAATTGTCAGAAGATATACTGGAAGGGAACCCACTGGGACCTGGCGCATCAACTGCTCAAAAAACTAAAACGCGCGAAAGTCTAACGAACAAAATCCCCTCTCCCCTTGGGGATAGGGTCAGGGTGAGGGTAAGGAAAAATCTCATGGGATACGAAATTGCTATTTCAAAGGCGTGGGCAGAATTAGAAAATCTTACCCAGAAAAAAAGTCATACTGTTCGCTTTCTGGATAATGAATATAATATTGATTCAGAGAAAAAAAGCGTTTTGTCCCAATCTACCAATATCCCTCCCAAGACCCACATCGTTATTTTGCTTTTGCATTATCTTTCCCGGAAAATAAAAGGCCTTCCACAACCAACAGGAGAATGGATTTCCTTTAAGCAATTAGATGGCGGCCAATTCTATTATTCCGTTTTCCGGAAACGTGTCCTGGAACCCATAATCAAGAAATATGGAGAAAAACCTGAAAACCTGATTTCCGAATTGACAAAGCGCTTTAAAGGCAAAGACATCAAGGAAGCGGATGCGAGCGTTGTTTTTGAAGTATTTGATGGCATACCACTATTTATTAAATTGTGGCGGGGCGATGAAGAATTCGGCGCGGAAGCAAATCTTCTTTTTGACAGCAGCATCAAGGACATCTTCTGCACGGAAGATGCAGTAATCACGGCCGAAGTCGTAGCCTCCATGATTTGAAAGAAGATACCCTCTCCCCTGGGGGAGAGGGCAAGGGTAAGGGTGAGGGAGAAATGAAAATCACCAAAATTGAAAAGCAGAAAGGCGGAGAGCAGATTAAAGAAGCTCTCGATTACGCATTTCTTCTCCTATCCTATCGCGCTCGTAGTTGCAAGGAAATAACAGAGAGACTTCTTAGAAAAAGATATGGAAGAGAGATAATTCAGAAGGTTATTGAAGAATTGAAGCGTCTCCACTATCTGGATGACCGCGCTTTTGCCCTGGAATGGGCGGAAAATAGGTTAAGAGAAAAGCGGGGCAAGAGGCTAATAAGTCAGGAACTTTTGAAAAAAGGAATAGAAAAAGAGATAATCGAGGATTCCATAGATGAAGTGTTTAACAAGGTTGCCTCAACTGAGGACGAATTGGCCTGGCAGGCAATAGAAAGGAAGATTCCCCGCTATCAGAAATTGGAAAAGTCGAAAGCCTACCGCAGAATAAAAGATTTCCTGATTCGTCGCGGATTCTCCCTTGAGACTACTGAAAATACCCTGGATAGGTTTTTTCAGAGCCACAAAAAAGATTCTGAATAGAGTCATAATATGAAAAAGTTTATAAGCGGTCTGGGAATCAACGTCTTACTTCTGGGAATAATCAGTTTTTTAACCGACGTCTCCAGCGAGATGATACTGGCTATACTTCCTCTTTTTATTGCTTCCCTGGGCGGAGCGGGAATAGCTGTCGGTCTTATCGGCGGTATAGGTGACAGCGTAGCTTCCCTGCTCAAAGTCTTTTCCGGGTACTGGTCGGATAGATGGGGAAAGAGAAAACCTTTTGCCTTCTTTGGCTATTCCATCTCCTCGGTGGCAAAACTTTTTTTTCCTTTTGTCGCCGGCTGGACGCAACTTCTAATCTTAAGGCCAATAGAAAGAGTGGGCAAGGGCGTACGCGACGCCCCTCGCGATGCCTTGATTGCTGCCTCGTCCAAAGTAGAAGTTAGGGGAAAAGCATTCGGATTCCATCGCGCAATGGACTCTTCCGGCGCTTTTTTGGGAGCTCTTCTGGCCTTTATTTTATTCTGGTTCTTGAAATTCGAGTTTAAGCCCATACTGTTTATTGCGGCTTTAGTCAGTTTTTCGGCTCTATTTCCTTTTGCCTGGGTGAAAGAAAAAGCATTTGCCAACCGGAATAAGAGAGAAAATTCATTCAGAACAAATCTCAAGAATCTCCCCGCGTCTTATAAAAAATATCTTCTGGTCGCCGTTGCCTTCGCTTTAGGGAACTTCACTTATATGTTCTTTATTCTAAGAGCCAGGGATGTCTTTGAACCTCTTTTTTCTTCCCGGTTAGCCATTGCCATTCCCATCCTGCTCTATTGCTGGTTCAACATCGTCTATGCGCTATTTTCTTTACCCGGAGGACTACTTTCGGATAAGATTGGCCGCAGGAGAACTCTGAGGATTGGCTATTCAGCGCACGTTCTCTCGTGTCTGGGATTTGCGCTTCTGGGAACGCTCGCCTCTTTGATTATACTGTTTGCCATTTATGGATTCTCTTTCGCGCTGGTGGAAGGGAACCAGCGAGCATTCGCTTCGGTTTTCGTGGAGGAAAACCTGCGAGGAACAGCTCTGGGCGCGTTCCACACGGCGATAGGTATCTCCACTCTCATAGCGAGCGTTCTTGCCGGAATATTATGGAATGTAAGCCCCCGAGTGACATTTTTCTATGGGGCAGCTATGGGGCTGGTAGCGGCAATAAGTATTGGCTATGTCGAAAAAGAAGTGTAGCAGCAAAGCGTAAGCTTTGCTTCTTTGTAGGGGCGGCACTCAGTGGCCGCCCAAAGAAAGGGACGGCACGGAGTCCGTCCCCTACAATGCAGAGCTATCGCTCTGCGGCTACAACATATTTTTAACTATTGATTGAATTCCTTTTCCGAATTAGATATAATTAGTTGAAAGCAAAACGGAGGAAAAATCTATGCCCAGAGTCTTGATTATCTACTATTCCCGCACGGGAAACACGGAAAAGATGGCAAATATAGTGGCAAAAGGAGTAAAGAAGGAGAACGTAAAAGTAGAAATAAAGAGAGTCGAAGATGTAAACGTTGACGAACTAAAAGATGCAAACGGAATAATCATCGGCTCGCCAACCCACTACGGCTCTATGGCTTCCCAGATAAAACAGCTTTTTGAACAGAGCCGAAAATTGCAGAGACAATTAGTGGGCAAAGTAGGAGCAGCCTTCACTTCCAGCCATTGGACGGGAGGGGGAAACGAGACGACAATTATGGATATTCTCAGGGCATTTCTCATTCATGGAATGATTGTTCAGGGAGAAGCAACCGGCGATCACTATGGACCCGTGGCTCTTTACGCGCCTGATGAGCGGAGCAGTAACCAATGTGAAATATTGGGGCAGAAAGTCGCCAGGCTGGTAAAGAGGTTAAAGGAGGAGGCTAAATGAAGATTCTCTGGGCTCCCTGGAGGATAAAATATATTTTAGGAAAAAAAGACAAATGTATTTTCTGCGATAAATTAAAAGAGAATAGAGATAAAGAGAATTACGTGCTTTTGCGCGGGGAAAATGGTTTCGTAATGCTCAATACTTTCCCTTATAATAACGGGCACCTTATGGTCGCTCCTTACAAGCACGTGCCCGATCTGGAAGGTCTGCAAGAGAATGAACTGGGCGAGATGATGGAACTGGTTAAGAAATCTACTCAAATTCTCAAGAAAGCCTTGCACCCGGAGGGTTTCAATATTGGAATAAATATGGGCAAAGTAGCCGGGGCTGGCGTGGAAGGACATATTCACATTCATATTGTGCCCCGCTGGGGAGGAGATACCAGCTTTATATCTACCGTAGGGGATACAAAGATTATTCCCGAATCTCTGGATGATACCTATAACAAACTCCTGGCAACTCTATAAAATCTATTCTTAGGAGAGAAAATGATTAAAAAAAGAGTCATAGTAACTTCTATTAGCGTATTCCTTGTCTTACTTTTTTTCTCTAGGGGAATATGCAAAACCGAAGCAGATGTCCGTTTCGAAAAAGGCGTGGACTACATCAATCAGGAAGACTATCAACGGGCACTTGAAGAGTTCAATCGGGTAATAAGTATCGATTCCAACTACGTCGACGCTTACTGCGGGATCGGCATAGCTTACCTGAACCAGAAAAAGTATAAGGAAGCAATAGAAGTCTTTGAAAAAGCAATAGCTTTGGATCCCGATGGACCGATTGCCTATTATCTTCTGGGTAGAGCCTACGAAGAGATAATGGATTATGAAAAGGCAATTTCTGCCTGGAATAGATTCCTCGCTCTGCGTCCCGGAGGGAAACGCGCCAGGAGACTGAGGAAGCATATCAGAAGATTGGAGGAACTTAAATAATGAAACCTAACAGGATTATGAGCTGGCTATTATTCTTTATCGTCCTTTTCTCTTTTCTGGCTCTCTTTTTCGGATGCGTTCCCCGCACGGCAATAAAAAAAGAATACGATTTCACCAGAATCAATCGTATTGGCGTTCTGGAGTTTACCAGTTACAGAGAGCATATATACGCCGGAAATGCAGTGACCGATGAATTCATAAGGCAATTATTGTTCAGAAATATCGATGTCGTTGAACGGGAGAGACTGGAGAGCCTGCTCCGGGAACAGCGTCTGGCGGGAAGCAATTATCTCGACCCCGAGACAGTGAAGCAAGTGGGCAAGATACTGGGGGTTGACGCATTGATTACCGGTACGGTGACCAGATATATTGCCGGAGATAGAGAGACCATATATTTCACGGACGAAGACGGAAATATTAAGACGGAGGTTTTCCTGAAAAGGGCTGAGGTGGGAATTAGCGCGCGGATGATTGACGTAGAGACAGGACTGATTGTCTGGGCAAGTTCCTACACCTATGAATCCTTCGATATGGAAGGGGCAATTCGCGGGGCAGCCTCCCGGCTGTTGAACTCCCTGAAAAAAGTGTGGCCCCAAATGAAATTATGAAATAGTTGTAGCCGCAGAGCGATAGCTCTGCATTGTAGGGGCGGCACTCCGTGGCCGCCCTGTAGGGACGGCACAGAGTCCGTCCCCTACACAGGAAAGACACAAAAATGCTCACCACTAACGAAATCAGAAAAAGATTCCTGGACTATTTCGAAAAGAGGACTCACAAAGTCGTCCCCACTATGAGCCTCATCCCGCAGGACCCCACTCTCCTTTTCACCAGCGCGGGAATGGTGCAGTTTAAAAATATGTTCCTGGGAAAAGGTAAACTCGTTTTCCGTCGGGCAGCCTCCTCCCAAATATGTTTTCGCACAACCGATATCGAAAAAGTGGGAAACACAGCCAGGCACCTCACTTTCTTTGAGATGCTGGGCAATTTCTCCTTTGGCGA
>JABAOC010001610.1_pt1 | contig 25179 bp, 22 predicted proteins | sample 7062161 | NCBI WGS metagenome assembly JABAOC01 (sample SAMN14538625, study PRJNA623070) | marine sediment metagenome | biome: marine biome [ENVO:00000428]; feature: marine pelagic biome [ENVO:01000023]; material: deep marine sediment [ENVO:00002113] | place: India: Gulf of Khambhat ... | reverse complement strand
ATTTACAGTGTCAATTTGACCGTAAAGGATGAACATGGTGAAACAGACTCCTACATTCAAACTGTTTATATAGGAATTAAACCACCCATGGCAGGATTTACATACATGCCAAGGAGCCCTTCCACAACAGATTTTGTCTCTTTTGACAGTACATCAATAGATCCTGATGGTGATATTATTAATTGGACTTGGGACCTTGATGATGGAAGTTATGGATTCGGTGAATTTTTTAAACACCGATATGCAGAAAACGGTATTTACAGTGTCAATTTGACCGTAAAGGATAATGATGGTGCAACCGATTATTTTACACAGACTGTTTTCGTGGGAAATAAACCACCAGTTGCAATTGGCAATACAGCAACAGTGAATGAAGATACCATAGACAATCTTATAGATGTATTATTTGATGATTATGATGTAAATGGAGATAATATTACTATTTTCTCAGTATCATCTCCTTTTAATGGATCGGTAACAACTGATGGCAACTTTCTTTATTACACACCAAATCAAGATCATTATGGGTCCGATCAGTTTAACTACACCGTTTTTGATGGAAAGAGTGAAACAGATACCGCAATCGTTACCATAAATATAATAAATGTAAATGACACACCAGTTGCACGGTTTGCCTATGAGCCGAGTAATCCTTCCACAACAGACCTTGTCTCATTTTACAATACATCAATCGATCATGATGGTGATATTGTAAATTGGACTTGGGATCTTGACGATGGTAACTCTAGTTACGGTGAGTTTTTTAAACATCGGTATGCAGAAAATGGCTCTTACAGTGTAAATTTAACAGTAAAGGACAGTAATGGTACTACTAATTCTATTAATCAGATTGTTTACGTGGGTAACCAACTTCCAACTGCAGGATTTACATACATGCCAAGGAGCCCTTCCACAACAGATTTTGTCTCTTTTGACAGTACATCAATAGATCCTGATGCTTCTATTGTTAATGAGACTATTTTAATACGAAACATGTGGTTTTTAGATAGAATAACGACAACTTTAGAGCATATTGATATAGATATTGAGAAAACAATAATTCATCAATGGACATATAATTTTTCTTTTATTATAAATAGAAGTGGAACATTCAAATTAGCTTTTCTCTTATTTAAAACACCTATGGAGAACTATACTATAGGCAATGATTATGAAGACCAAGCTAAATACATACTTGAAAATGTCTATAGGGAATTACATTTTTGGGTGGATGTATTTTATCAAATACCACCAGTAGCAAACTTTACTATCTCATCCGGAAAACCCACTATAGAAGATACAATCCTTTTTATAAGCAACTCCACGTCCATTAATAGCAGTATTTCTTCATGGAAATGGGATTTTGGAGACGGTAACACAAGTTTCGGAGAAATAATTGGATTAAAATTTGATGGGATCGATGACTTTATTGATTGCGGAACAAATGAGAGTTTACAACCTATTAATGGAACTTTTGAGGCATGGATTTATAGTAAAGATTATACGGGATGGAGAAAAATTTTTGCAGGAAGTTATATAGTTAGTTACAGAAGACATGGTAGTTTCTCCATTAATAATAATTTATTGGTCCTAACACTTACTAATACCGATAAAAGAGAATGGGAAGGACATACATATTACGCTGGTTTTAAAACTAATGTTTGGTACTATGTAGCAGCAACATGGGATGGTTCACATGTATCATTTTATATAAACGGATCACAAAAACAAAGAGACAATCAAAGATTAGTTCCTGTAGGTAACACAGATCCTAAAAGAATAGGAGCATTAGATCCGCCTTGGAATCCACAAGTCTTCAATGGCATTATTAAAGACATTAGAATCTATAATCGATCATTAAATAACACGGAAATTCAAAACAACTACAATGGAAATATCACGACTACTAATCTTGTCAGCTGGTGGATGATGAATGATGGCGGAGATATAGCCAATGACGCTATGGGACGCTATAATGGAACAATCCACGGAGCCAACTGGATTAATCAGGCATCTCATAAATATAGCCACCCTGGAACTTATAATGTGACACTTACAATATCAAATGAATTTCGTCAAATCCACTCAATTTCAAAAATTATTACAGTTAAGTGAATTGTAATTAAGTAATAATTTATTTAAAAAGATGAAAAATATTAAAAAAAGAAATTCTAAAATCGTTATTTTTACCTTTACATATTTTAATTCAATTAGATGTTTTACTATCGATAATTGTATCATCATCCACAACTTTTACAGAATCAAAAGTAACAACAAGATTTCCCAAATTATCTATGCTATACAATTTTGTATCTACTTCTTTTGACGGCTCTACAAGACCACATACAAGTCCAGTTTTTTCATCAACAACAGAATCCCTTAAAATACCAAGATAAGAGCCATCCTGACTCATTACTTTTTTTCCTGTGATACCGTCTTCAAGTACCTTTGCAATTTTTCTCTCCCTCACAATATAATAAAGATATATTAAACCAATCAAACATATAATCCAGATAATGATAAGAAAAGCAATATCCAGAAGTTGCTCTCCATATCTGTTGACATAAATAGTAACTGATTTACTTTCACTAAAAAACGCAAGTAAAGTTCTATATGTAATAATACATAAACTCCCTATACCAAGTAGATAACCAGGTACGATAAGTAGTTTACATTTCATTTCAACCTGTATAAGATAATTATTATTTAAATTTCTGGTTTTTTATTTACAAGCTTATAGTACTACAAAAATGTTAATATGCTTTATGAAATTCAGAATTGTATGAAAATAATTTGGAGAACACTTTCTATTTCCCTAATAAGCTCAATAATTGTAACCGAATTTTCAAGTTTAATATTATCAATCAGTGGAATAATTCAAGTTTATCCAATATATTTAGATTATCTGATGCATTTTTCCTCTGAAAATTTTCCAAAATATTATGATAGATATTACGATATGAATTTATCAGTAATTCTTGTAGATCGAAGTATAGAGCCCCCATTTTTTCTCTCATTATGGTTTTATAAGATTGCTTTTTTAGTTATTCTAATTATATTAACTATTCTATTCTATTTTTCAATAGAATTCTCAAAGAAAAAAATAGTTAAATTATCAAAATAATTGTCGGAATTTTTAATTTCCAGTTAATATCTTTTAGAATTTGAATCAATTAAATAAAAAATGAATCCGAATAAGAGTAGAAAAAACCAAAAATAAAAGGTAATTTAATATTATCTTCTCTATTGTTTTTACCATACCTTTAAACTCATTTTGACATTTTGACACGATATCCTTAAGTATTATCATTGATAGATTTTATCATAATTTCATATAACTAAGATATGGAGATTAAATGACATGTACGAGATTCCAGTAATTGTACTTGGAAGTGGAATAACTGCTCTTGGATCCATTAGATCTTTAGGAAGAGCCGGAATAACCGTGTATTGTATAAATGAAAAAAAAAGTGAAGCCATGTATTCTAAATATTGTAAAAAATACTTCATTTATCGTAATATTCAAAAAAATAAAGATAATCTTAAAACTGCTTTAATTAACCTTAATTTTCAAATAAAAAAACCTGCAGTTATCTTCCCAACATCAGATATTTATTTATTAACGTTATCTGATGTTATTAATGATTTAAATGGTTATTATATATCGATTCCAAAAAGAAAAGTACTGAATATTTTGATAAATAAAAAAAATTTTTATCAGTCTCTTATCCAAAAAAAAATTCATCACCCCATTACATATTTTCCTAAAAACCAAGAAGATATTAAAATGTTGAGTAAAAAAATCACTTATCCAATATTTTTAAAACCCTATTATTCGCATATATTTCAAGAAAAATTCAGTAAAAAGGGCATAGTAGCAAATTCACAGAAAGAATTACTAAATTTTTGGTTAAAGGTTAGAAATCTAAACTTAGAGATGATGATACAGGAGATAATTGTTAGTCCACCAAGAAACCACATATTGATAGATGGATTTATAGATCGAGATTTAAAACCTAAAGCATTATTTGCACGTCAGAGGATAAGAAGCTATCCTATTGATTTTGGAAATAGCTCTCTAACCGTGAGCACTCCCATCTCAAAATACATCCCCTTAAAGAATACGATTCTCAAATACTTAAAATCCATCCACTATCAAGGATTATTCGATGCAGAGTTTATATTGGATTATCGAGATGGTCTGTTCAAATTAATAGAAATCAATGCAAGAACTTCTGCATGGTTCAACACACTCTCAGCAAAATGCGGTATTAATCTAATGCTTATCGCTTATCTGAATGCAATTGGGGAAAATATGAATTATATAGATATTTATGAATCGGGTTTTAAATGGTTATGTGGCGGAAACGATCTAATGTCATCATTAAAATTATTTTCAAAGGGTGATTTAGGAATAAAAGGATTTATGCACTCCTTATCAGGAATAAAAGACTATGCTTGGTTTGCAGAGGATGATTTCAAACCTTTTGCTTTGAATATTATATTTTCTTTATCTAAAATTATTGAAAAAAAACATAATAATTAATAAAAATATATTTTTTCTTAAAAAATAATATTATATATTAAATTATAGTAAATGAAAATTATTTATTATTCGGGGTTCTATTTTCTTTAAATTATTTTTGAATTTTAACAAATACACTATAATTGTTAATTTATTGTTTTCATATTGCATGAAAATTAATAACTTTCATGCTTTGTATAAATCTTAACTTTTAAACTGATTTAAAATCATTTTTGGATAATAACTGTCAAAGATACCTGGTAACAGTTGTACAACAAGTGCTTAATACGCGAATTTGCAAAATGTGATGTAATAAAATAAAATGGTGTAGATTTTATGTCGAAAGAAAATAAGAACCATTTGTTTAAGAAGGCAGGTATTTACGCAATAACAATGATACTTATAGCAGGAGCCTTTATCCCTACAGCAACGTCATGTCACCCAGGTGTAAAGATAGAAAAAACAGGTCCAATTTTTGCCTATGTAGGTGATGAAATCACCTATTTCTACAATGTCAGCAATACAGGAGATATGCCCCTTTGGGGTATTGGTATTGAGGATAATCAGTGTGGTGTGGCGAGTTATGTCTCAGGTGATGACAACCAAAATGAAAAACTTGATACAAATGAAGTATGGATGTACAAGAAGTCGTATACTCCCAGTTTTACGTTCCCTGATCCACTAATCAATACAGCCAAAGTCTGTGCTTTGTGGCAACAAGGAAAATGGATTCATGATACAGACAATTATACGTTATATCCATTTATACTCCGGAAAAATGTTCTTCTTTACTGGGAAGGAGAAAATATTAACTACAATGATCCAGAAACAGAGTTTACCGTCGAGATGTGGAAAGGTGAGGATGTACTTGACACGTTCACTATCAGTGAATCATCAATGCAGCGATTGTGGCTCAGTGAAGGCACCTATCAGTTCTGCGAAGTTGAACTTCCCGATGGATACGAATCTGCATATGAATGTATCACATTTACACCGGGAGAACAGTATCCAGATTGGACCCATATCAACGTAATCACCTTTGATCTCGCTATCGTAAAAAACGGACCAGAAGTTGTTTACCAAGGCGACAATGTAACGTATTATTACTATGTTACAAATGCAGGACCTGCAAGTGTAACACCATTAGTGGAAGATGACATCTGTGGTGAATCAACATTTACTGGTGGAGATAGCAACGAAAATGGCAAGATTGATCCCGATGAAACTTGGACGTATGAATGTAATTACACAGTCATCGAGGAATGTGAAAGTTATCTGAATAATACCGTTAACGTCACCGATGAAGAAGGAGCAGGTATTTCACCTGATGAGTGGTGGCTTGGTGGCGATAGAAATCTCGATAATAACGAAGATGACTGGTCTGTAATTGTTATGTGTCAACAAGAAGAACCAGACCCTGATCCAGACCCTGATCCAGACCCTGACCCTGATCCTGACCCTGATCCTGATCCAGAACCTGAAGAAAAACAATCAATAGTAACCACAATATTTATCAGTAATACTGGAAACAAACCCCATGCAGATGCAAATGGACCCTATGAAGGAGATGTTGACCAAGACATCGAGTTTGATGGTTCAGGAAGCTATGACTTAAGTAATTCTATTACGTACTATGGCTGGGCATTTGGCGATGGAAAAACAGGCGTTGGCGAAACGGTTAGTCATGCATACGAATATGGTGGAACGTACGTCGTGGAATTGACTGTTGTAAACGACAAAGGAAACTGGGATACTGATACAACAACCGCACATGTAAATGTACCGAACAGACCTCCATCAATCCCAATAATCAGTGGTCCAAGTTGTAGTACCAACACAAAATACTCCTATGTCTTTGGGGCAAAGGACCCAGATAAAGACGATATTAACTATATCATCGACTGGGGTGATGGATCCACGGATGAAACAGGATTCATACAAAGTGGGAAACTCTTTTCCATGCTGCATAGCTGGGAAAAAGCTGGAAAATTCAACATAACCGTAACTGCAACAGATAATGAGTTAACATCACAAGCGTCTATGATTGTAACCATGGAAGATAATATTACAGATAACATCGCCATTGTAATACTAGGAATACTCGCATTGATTGCTCTCATGATAGTACTGTTGTACAGTAGAAAAAAGAAAAAGAAATAAACAATTATATCTAACACCTCTCTTTTTTTATTTTTTTACTTATTTTTTTCATTTTGTCATTCTAACACCATATCTTTATATATAATTAATAACACAGTATATCACAATATCTTTAAATATAAGATATTAAAGAGTATAACATTAAATGGATGGAACCGAGATGGAAAAAAGGATATACCTACCAATAACCATTCTTGGATTGCTACTTGCATTCATAGGAGTACCTATTTTATCAGCGGGTACACAATCGATTCCATCCTATACCCATGAGATATCCACAACCAATTTTGATATGGTTATCTTTTTATCACCACAATATGCAGACGATACGGATATACAAACATCAATCAACTCCTATATAGAAGCAGTAAAAGAAGACCTTGGTTGGACTACACAACTTATTGCAATAAATCAAGAAAATAACGACTATAAGGTAATTGATCAACTAATCGAATACTACTACTATTTATTCCAAATCAAAGCCTGTATTATGGTAGGAGAAGATATTGATACTGCACTTGCGGGTGATTCTGATTATATTGAAAAACCAAGCACCATTCCCTGGGCAACTCTTGGTGGAGAACAAGCGTATGAAACAGCAAACCAAGGAATCGTTGTAAAACCGTATACAACCGATATTGCTATATCACTTCTCTATCCAACCCATACGTTAGATTATCAAACAAAGAAAGCTCATATTATTTCTGCGTTTGAAAAATTCTCAACAAGAAGTACGTATTATCTAGACAACATCTTTGTTAGTGAAGCATCTGATATCAATCATCATTCAAAAGAACTCTACAAACAATTAAGCATATACGGAAATCTCACCTATTTGGAAGATTCACCAAACATCTATGCATCCTTAAACAAAGACTATTCCATGTACTTTGTCCATGGGCATTCAAATCCATCAGGAACAGATATACATAAAGATGAAACCGGATGGTTCTCTGCAACCTATGTTGATTATGTGCATACACCCTTCTTTGGAGCAGATGGATGTTATGTGAATGGTTGGTGGTCAGATAAAATAGATAATAACAAACTTGACTCAAGCATCAACACTGTTTGGTATGGCTCAACAATATTTACCAGTAAACACGTACAAGTTATGGCACTCGGTCTTCTCTCCCAACAAGGATTTTCCTATTCAGTCAGTTTTATTGAAAATGCAATGCCTGATTTATATGAAGGAAAAACTCTTGCAGAATCGATTATTGGAGATACCTTTGTTGATACCACCATCATTATTGGGGATCCAACGTTTCATTATCATTAACCTTTTTTCCTTCAATTAAATTTTAATACTGAGAAGATTATATTTATATTTAAGTTGTTATAAAATGTCACGAGAGGATTTCAAGTCATTTATTCCTGCAGATAAAGTAATTCCAGAGCTTACCATAAAAGCAATTCTTGTCGGGGTATTTTTAGCAATTATTCTTGGAGCAGCAAATGCGTATCTTGGGCTGTATGCAGGAATGACGGTTTCAGCAATTATTCCCGGAGCAGTTCTTGCATTGGCATTGATGAAACCTTTTAAACCAACGATTCTTGAAGTAAACATTGCAACTATGGGTGCATCGGCAGGAGAATGTATTGCAGCAGGTGTCATATTTACCATTCCAGCGCTTCTTCTTTTGGATGTTTGGACCGAAATCAACTACCTACAAACTACCCTTATCTCACTTATTGGAGGTCTTCTTGGTGTTTTATGGATGGTACCGCTGCGACGAGCACTTGTCGTAAAAACCGATCTTCCCTTCCCTGAAGGAATCGCGGTTGCAGCAGTTCTTACCACGACGGTTGGTGGAGAAACTTCTCAAAAAAGTGGTATTAGTGGGATATGGCTTGCAATTGGTGCACTAATCGCTGCACTCTTTAAATTTGGACAAATATCACTGAATATCTTTCAAGGGACAATTCATGGTATGGTTAGTATTGGTAAGTATCTTATTTATGGAGAATCACGTGAAGGTTGGATTTATGGGGGAATGGTTACCTCACCAGCACTTCTTGGTGTTGGTTGGATTATTGGACCAAAGATTGCATCGTATGTATTTGTTGGTGGACTTCTCGGGTGGATAATAATTTCACCCCTTATCGTATTAGCAATGGGTCTTCCAAGTCCTGGTCCAGAATTTGCTGATCTTGGATTAACCATTGGCGGATTTTTTAAAATCTGGTCAGAACAAGTGCGATATATTGGCGTTGGAGCAATGCTGATTGGAGGATTATGGGCAGTATATTCGATTCGAACAAACCTCGTTGATAGTGTTAAAGAAGCGATCATTGGCATCAAAGCAGGAGCAGTAAAATCAAAAAAACGAACCGAACAAGATCTTAGTTACAAACTCATTTTTATCACGATTGGTATCATGATACTTCCTGTTTTTTTACTTTATCAGTGGCTTTCAGGGCTTCTTGGAATTGCACTCATCATGGCAATACTCACGATATTTTTAGCGTTTTTTGCATCGGCTCTTGCCGGTTATTTAACGGGTCTAGTGGGATCTTCAAATATGCCGATTTCAGGAGTAACGGTGATGATACTTCTTATTGTGAGCATTCTTATGCTTGCGTTTGGTGCATCAGGCATGGAAGGAATGGCGATTGTTATCTTTATTTCAGCAGTTATTGCTATCGGTGGATCGATATCCGGGGATTTATTACAAACGATGGCATCAGGACAAATGATTGGAGCAACACCGAAAAAACTCCAAATATCCATGGTTTTTGGTGTTGTCGCAATATCATTTGTTGTTGGCATTATTATTGGTGTCTTGCATGAAGCATTTACTATTGGCAGTCCCGGTTTTCCCGCACCTCAAGCATTTCTTATGGCAGGAATCGTAAGAGGAGTTTTAGGTGGAGAGATGCTCTGGCCGTACATCATAGCAGGTGCAGTTCTTGCCTTTATTTTGATTCTTATCGATCTCCCCGTTCTTCCCGTAGCTATTGGCATTTATCTCCCGTTTGCACTCTCGGTACCCATCTTTGCAGGTGGAAGTATTCGATACCTAACCGATCGTTTCTTTATGAAAAAATACGGGAGTACAGAGGAAGAAGAAATCAGTGATTGGGAGCTCGCAATAAAACAAACGGGAGTAAAACCAAAAGAAAAAGCGATACGAACAGGACTTTTATTTAGTGCTGGACTTGTTGCTGGTGAAGCATTAATGGGTGTTGTCGTAGCAGTTCTTGTTGTCTTAGGAATTCAACTCAGGTTGTTTGATTCCATTTCATGGTGGCCAGGTTTTGTGGTATTTATTTATATCGCACTGCTTCTCTTGTATATTCCAATACGAGAAACACTCAAGAACTAGTTTTGATCAGTAATCCATAAAGATTTTTTTAAATAATTTTATAGATAAAAAAAGCAAATATTTAAATAATAATATTTGTTAATATAAAATAAAGAATTATTATATTTCATAGACTTTCGGGGGACCACATTTAGTGCTTTGGAATAAATTGTTCAGAAACATAGCTATTTTCGGTATCATCGTATTATTTTTTGGAACAAATGTTATTCCATCTTTGGGAGATGAAGGACCAGAAGAACCAAGTGAATCACCCGAAGTTTTTATGGTTAATGAAACGACAATTAAACTAACTATTCCCGTGCAAACATTTGAATTTGGAAGTGCGTCTACCGAAGAGGGAGAGTTTGCCACCGTTAAAATAAACGGAAAAGGATTTTCTACTACTGTTGGTAAACCACGACTTCCATTGATAAAATATATGTTAGAAATTCCACATGGTGCTGATCTTGAAACTGAGATTACCTCAGTCAGGTGGAAATCAACCTCACTTCAAGAATTAGATTTACCCGACAGAATTATACCAGTGCAACCATCCGTTTTAAAAATTCCTGAGACTGAAGAAAAGTTTGTCATTAATACTAAGTATTATGCAACGAACGCATTTACCCCCGATAGTGTTGTAACTATTGCAGATAGGGGTAAAATACGAGAGCGACGGTTTATTCTTGTGGAAGTATCACCAATTCTCTATAATCCATCATCAGGTGAAATAAAAACCATGACTGCTTGTGAAATACTCATTAATCTTCCTGATAGTGATATAGACATAACGTATGAAAAAATAGCGCGTTTTAGTTCTTCTTCTTATGAACAGTTATTTGAAGTATTATTTGCAAATTACGGCTTTTATGAAAAAAACATTAACACAAGAGAAGATGAGGGGTATCTCATTATTATTTATGATGATTTTAATGATGAAATCAAGCCACTAGCAGATTTAAAGGAAACTCTTGGTTTTAATACAACAGTAACAAAAACCTCCGATATACCGGGAGGAGCTTCAAAAGAAAATATTAAAGATTATATTGAAGAAGCATACAATGAGTGGGCAACCCCTCCATCATATGTGTTACTTGTCGGTGATACACCCCAAATTCCTACGTACGTTGGTACTTCGGGTCCAACTGCCGTTGATTTATACTACGTAACCATAAATCCCGATGATTACTTCCCTGATATTTTTATTGGACGATTTCCTGCATCGACAGAATCCCATGTTACTGCAATGGTTAATAAAACCGTGTATTATGAAGAAGGTACGTTTAATTCAACCGAGTGGATAAAAAAAGCAGCATTTATGGCAGGAAATGATAATTACCATATTTCCGAAGGAACACACAACCATGTTATTGATACGTACCTTGACCCGAATAATTATACCTGTGATAAACTCTATATGGTAACCTATGGAGCAACAACTCAGGATGTAACCGATTCAATAAATGATGGACGAAGTCTCGCTATCTTTTCAGGTCATGGAAGCCCAAGTGGATGGGGAGATGGACCACCATTTTACCAATCAGATGTCAGAGCTCTGACAAATCAAGATATGTATCCTTTTGTGTGCAGTCATGCGTGTTCAACAAATACCTTTAATGATCCTGAATGTTTTGGAGAAACGTGGCTTCGTGAAGAGAGTAAAGCTGGCCTTGCTTTTTGGGGTGCATCAGCTTCAACCTTATGGGACGAAGACGATATTCTTGAACGAGGTATGTTTCAGGCATGGTGGGATGATGACCTTGAATGGATTGGGGGGATGACGGATATGGGTCTTTATTACCTCTATGAAAACTACAGTGGCGGGGGTTATACACAATACTACTTTGAAGCCTATAACATTATGGGCGATCCTTCAGTTAATTTGTGGAGTGCTGATCCAAATCCTCCACCAGAAAAACCTGAAAAACCACAAGGACCAACCCTTGGAGTGGTAAACAAAGAACTTACCTATTCAAGTGTCACGACGGATCCGGATGGAGAACAAGTGTATTATCAATTTAATTGGGGAGATAACACCTCAAGTGAATGGGTTGGACCCTATGATTCTGGAGATCGTGGAGAAGCATCGCATGCTTGGGATACTCTTGGAGAATATGAAGTAACGGTGAGAGCAAAGGATTCATATGGTGTGGTTAGTAGTTGGTCAGATCCATTACCCATTACCATTATTCAAGGACCATTACTTGACATTGGAATGATTAGTGGAGGCTTATTTAGAATAACTGCAGAAATTGAAAATGTTGGTTCAACAAATGCTACCAATGTTTCATGGAATATGAGTATAATCGGAGGAACACTATTTCTTGGAAGAGAAAGTAGTAGTATAATTCCAAGTATTGAACCTGATAAAAAAGCAAAAGTTCAATCAAGTGTAATTGTTGGTTTTGGAACAGTAAAGGTATCGGTTAATGCTGAGATACCAGAGGGAACGGATACGAGAACACAAGGTGGAAAGGTCATATTATTCCTCGTCTACATCAATCCTGGTGGTTAACACAAAGACTCATCATTTGCCAATTTTTTTTAAAATTTAAAATGTAAATAATGACGAGTTATATATCAAAAATTACCATTATAATTTATTAAATATGGAAAAATATATATAGACGTTTTATCATATTTATAATAGATATATATATCGGGGGGAAAAAATATGAAAAAAAGCAAAATATTGAAAGAAGCGAGCATTTTGTTAATTGCAGCACTTTTAGTCTTTTCCTCATCAGCTGCAGTTGCAAATACAGAAAATGAACCAACAGTACTAAGTGCACCGATTACAAAAACTTCCACAAGTCCACAACCACTCGATCAACCCGTTGTTTGGGACAATGGATTAGCTGTTGGAGGTATGGTTTCAGCTCAAGAAGAAGATGTGTATAATCTTGATTCAGTGCCTGCTGACGACTTTATGTTCGATGAAGATACCGATGTGTATGGATTATTCTTTATCGGCGGATATTGGAATCCTGGACAAGATGGAAAATTTGATTGGAATATATCGTTTTATGATGACGATGGAACTACTTGGTTCCCCGGAACCGTCATATTTAACGAAGTATTTGCCAACGCAGATATTGAACAAGAATTTTATTTCAATACAACATCTGTTTACATCAACCACACCATACAATTTGATGATCCCATAACCTTTACAGGAAATACAAAATACTGGGTATCAATCCAAGGTGTCGGAGATTTCCCACCACAATCTGGTCTTGTCAGACACAATGAATCAGAAGGTGGTATCAAATTAAAAGAAGCAGTATGGAAAGGTGCATATTGGGGAGTTCTCGATTGGGTAAATGGCTCAGACCAATTTGGTGAACCTGTTGACTATAGTTTCCAACTCCTTGGCAAAGAAACAAATCCTGCATTTGATATTACCATAAAAGGTGGAATTGGTGTCACTGCAAAAATCGATAACATTGGTGACGCTGATGCAACAAATGTAAACGCTACGATTGATGTCACCGGTGGAATAATAATCATCGGGGGATCAAAAACAGTCAACATTGCAAGTATTCCATTCGGAACAGCTGCAGATGCAAAATCATTTGTTCTTGGATTTGGAAAAGTAACAATCGATGTAGCTGTTTCATGTGACGAAGGAATCAACGGTGCCGCAAACGCAACAAAGCTAGTATTGTTGTTCTTAGTACTCTGAGGATATTTTATCCTCTCTTTTTTTCTTTAATTTCATATAAGTTATTTGAAAAATCTTTTAAAAATAGTAGATCTTTTCCTTCTTTTTTAATAATTAATGGTTTTAAACCATATATCTGTGAACGAGTGATTAATTCTTTTTTATCCTTAACTTCTATGCACGTGTGTTCATAGGGAGCAATTTTATTATTACTAATAAAAATCTCAAATCGTGTCTTGCTATTATCATAGACGTCAACATCAACACTCTGGTTTATACCAAATATATCTTTTGATAATTCATTAGATACAGTAAATGTTTTAACCTTGGGTATATCCAATATTTTCGTAAAAAATAACTCTGCTTTTTCCCGTTCTAAACATTGTAATGCTACATGATTTAAACAAACATTCTGGTTCATAGTTGCCTCTCATGTACTCAGTTATTTTAAAATGTTTGTAAAAATTTCAAGATACTATAAAAGTAAAGCATTCTATACATTTGTATGCATGATGGCTCATGGTTTCGAAATGAAATTATTTATCACATACTTATTGATCGATTTGCAGGTTTTGAAACACTAAAAGATTGGGAAATACCAAAATTTCTTGGCGGAACAATACAAGGTATTATTGAAAAACTCCCCTATCTTGATGACCTTGGGATTACAACTTTATGGATCTCACCCTTTTACGAAACATCCGCTTATCATGGCTATCATATTACTGATTTTTATCAGATAGATCCCCATTTTGGAACGTTGGAGGATATTAAGGAGTTGATACAAGAAACACATAACCATGATATGCATATCATTGCAGATTTTGTCCCGAATCATTGTTCACGACATCATCCTTTTTTTCAAGATGCACAATCAAACAAATCCAGTCCCTATGTTAATTGGTTTAATTTTACGAACTGGCCCCATGAATATCTCAGTTTTTTGAGTGTTACAGAAATTCCAAAACTAAATCTTGATAATCCTTTGGTTAAAGAGCATATCATTAATGCAGCATTGTGTTGGCTCAGTCTTGGTTTTGATGGATTTAGACTTGATCATGTTATTGGTCCACCACATTCTTTTTGGAAAGATTTTAGAAAAGAACTAAAAGATAAGTATCCAAATGTAGTTTTAATCGGAGAAGCATGGATGATGGGAATAAAAAGACGGGAACTAAGAACCATCAACATAAAAAATAAATTTTTTAAGTGGCTATTTGGCGCGTCTTCAGATACTCTTTTAAAAGAATATGTTGGAGAACTCGATGGAGTGCTTGATTTCAGATTTCAAGAATTACTAAAACGTTATGTAACAAACCCTAATCTTTCTAAACAGACATTATATAAAAATATTAATCGTCATTTTTCACATTTTCCAGATAGTTATTATTTACCCAATTTTCTTGATAATCATGATATGGATAGATTTCTTTTTCAATGTGGAAATGATAAAGAAAAACTAAAAGAAGCAGCACAAATACAATTTGATGTAGGGCAACCTCCAATCATTTATTATGGTACTGAAATTGGTATGACCCAAACCAAATCTATGTGGAAAATTCCAAGTTATGGTGATTTGCAAGCACGACAACCAATGGATTGGGAAAACCAGGATACTGAATTATTGAATTTTTACAAGAAATTAATATATGAAAAGAAATCCAGGAGTAAAAATGAGATGAAGTGAGGAAACCATGGAATTTGATTTCTTTTTATGGCCAATGCTTGTGCCGATGATTCTTCCTCTTTTTTATTGTTTTAACTACAATTTTAAATTCATTGTTATATTTATTAGTAATTTAACTAAAATTACCTAAAAATGATACCTTTATATAGGTGTAATAATTAGCATGGGTTAATGATTAACATGGTTAATCTTATCGTTTCATTTTTTTAATAAATTCATTAATACATTCTGATAATATTTTTAATTCATTTGTTTTCATAATTATTTCATTAATAGGTACAATTCTAGTTCCATCTTTATTGAATCCTGTGAGACATAAGTATATTTTGTTGATATTTTTAACAATATGATCTTGCGGCTTTTTTAAAATACCAACACCAACAAATCCATTTGGGCATTCAATCATATGAACTGTACTAATCGTGCCCTTAAATGTATCTTTTTGATTCTGTAGATCATTTTTCATTTGTTCTGTAATTTTAATTTTTGCACAAACTTTTTCATTTTCATCTTTTATTTCAAAATATTCATTCATTATCTACCTCCCAATAATTTTAATATATTACTTCTTTATAACTCTATTTTAATCCATCGCACATTCTTCTAAAAAATCTAAATCCATCTGAAATCTATCTGAAGCAGTATTATTCAACTTTTTACTACCATAAATGTTGAAATCCCGATCATGACAATAATAGACGATAACATTACATAATTGTTCCTGTGCCATTGTTACTGCTTCTGAAAGATCTTCATCTCCACTTATTAATATAAATACATCCGCAAATCTTTTTTGGGCCATTTTAACAAGGTCTAAAGCAATGGAAACATCAACACCTTTTTGTTTAGGTTCAGTGTACTCTTTTTTACATTTCGGACAATAGAATTTTTCAAGTCTTACTCGACCTACAGGGACAAACTCATGATTTTTTATTCTATTAATTGCATAGAAAAATTTTTGTTTTTTCTTATATGCTTCCTCTTCTTGAGGTGTTGCTTCCGGGCTTTTGTAAGGATTTGCGTGATAAATTTTTGTTCTGATATGAGTCATTCCGTTACATAATTTTTTGGAGAATTTATCAAAAGATATTTTTTTCTTTCTGTTTTTTGTTAGATAATTATTTACCATATCAAAATATCCGCAATCTATTACAACAACAGCTTTTTGCGTCATTTAATCACAGTTTAAGTAATAGACCTAACTTTTAAAAATTAGACGGCCGCCGTTCACAAATAGCTGAACGACGGTTAACAAACCACTTTCGTTATTAGCTAACGAAAGGTAACATAAACAATGATATTTATATCATAACTAGTATTTATAATTGACGGTATACCGTACCCTTTCTCCTTATAAATGGACGTACGGTATGGCGTACGACATTATTCATCTTTTTTTCTAATCCAACTAGGATGAATACATTAGGACAATACGTGAAATTCCTCCTCAAGAATATGAATATTGTTATACTGACCATTTCCTAAAATCATTGGCAAAAAATGTTCTAGATGGTTGTAAAAATATAGGTCTCAATAATTATAAAGATCAAAGTGAACAAGTAAGCAACTTAAAGTTAGTTATTTTAGTAATTGAATCCTTCAAGAAGTTCTTAGAGAATCTCTTAGTTTAGAGAATATGGGAGATTAATCGAATTAAAGAAATTAATATTAAAATTGTGAATTTTGGCTTGTAATCATATTTATTTTTCTTTAATAGCTATTAAAAAGCTAAAAGGCTAAAATATAAGTGCATGAAAAACATTCACAACAAGCCCAAACCAAAAGTAATTATGGGAGGAAAAATGATAGAGGATATAATTACTGATTTGGAGTTATTATTTCAGCAAGATAAGATTCCAGGTAATGAATTTGATGAGTTTTTAAGTAAATTAAAGAGTGAAGAGGTTACGCATTATCTAAGATCTTTAAGGGATGGCTCAAAGCCTGAACGTGCCTTAAAGGATGTGTTTTTTAGTCACGGGTCAGAATTTGTGAAATTATTTGGTCGAGCTGAACCTGAAGTATTCAAAGTAAAAACTGGATTTATCGATTATGTGATTGAGAGAGAAGGTGGAAAGGCAGTATACCTAGAGATTAAACCACCATTTGTAGCCATTTTCAAGGAGGAGAAGGGTGGTAGGAGAATATTTAAGGGGATAAAGAAGGAAAGTCTGGAAACCACAAAATACAAAGAGCAAATAGAAAAATACTTGAAGACAGAAGGAGAGTACATTATCCTTACAAATTTAGAAGACTGGTTCTTCTTCAGCGAATCTTTCACACGAGAGCTAACTAAACCTTTTGCAGAGATACCATTTTCAGATTTTATAAAAGAATTCAAACAAATAGGCGATCTATACAAATTTTCTGATTTAAAAGAAGAGTTATCAATAAAAGAACCTCTCGACAAAGAATTTTTTAAGAGTTTAGATACTTGGGTAAAGGAACTTAAAAAAGTGGAGTTTACAGTTGATAATAAAATAAGGGACGAACTTATTATAAACCTGATAAACAAACTCATTTTTATACAATGTTTAGACAAGCTATGGGTTGGCCCAAATAAGTATTTTGAAAGGAACTGGTCCAGATTAGAAAGCGAATGGGCTGGTCGTAAAAAAGAAATATTGAACGAATTTCTTAAAAGGACTGACAATTACTTTTACAAGATATATGATACTGAATTATTTAGAGAATATGGTAAGAAGACAATTTTTGATTTTGTTAAAAAGAATAAGGGAAATATCGAATTATTCTACAAAAAACTAAAACTTGTTCTTGGAATAGAATTCGGAGCTACACATGTTGGATGGGTTAACGGAATAACACAATACAATTTTAGGTTTATTGATGAAGATATCCTCGGGAAAGCATATGAGAAATATTTGGCCAAGGTAAGAAAAGAAGAAGGTATTTACTATACACCAAAGTACATAACGAAATACATCGTTGAAAACACAGTAGGAAAACGATATGATTTGCTGTTGGGTAAAACCCAAAAATCTCTAATAAATGAAAATTTTGACGATACAAAAGAATTAATTGATGAATTTCTCTCTATAAGAGTTTTAGATCCAGCTTGTGGATCTGGTTCATTTTTAATCAAGGCATTAAGACTAATATGGGAAAAATACAATCAGTTAAAAATGATTCTAGATGAAATAAATAATAAATTAAAGTTGAAAAATTCAGAAAAACCTGATTCAACTACTTTTACAAAATTTGAGGATGATTCTAGGATTAAAGTTATATACAAAATTATCGGATTTGGAGATAAAAGAAAATTAATATCAAAAATAATTCTCCGACATATACACGGAAATGATTTAGACTCTAGAGCATTGGAGGTTGCCAAAGTTAATATTTGGCTTGAGGCAATTAAATTAATTCCAAGCGAATTCAGGTATGATAAGTTACCAGATGATACAAATCACATTTTACCCTCCTTAGAAATGAATTTGGGTCATGGAGATTCATTAGTTGGATTGCCAGAAGATAAAACTGCTGAATTTTTAAGGAATAATCATAAAGAAGATCTAAAAAAACTGTTTGAATTACGAGGCCAATATTTAAAAGATCCAACGAAGGAAAAATCAATTGAAGAGATAAAAGAAATAAAAAACAGAATCAGAAAAGAACTTGACAAAGAACTCAAGCGTTATTTAATGGATAGGAAATTACCCAAACAAATCCTTGAAAAGACTATCCCATTCTATTGGCCTTTGGATTTTTGGTTTACTTTTTTCGATAAAAAATTGGATATTATGAAAAAAGAACAACAAGGGTTTGACGCTGCTATTGGAAATCCCCCATATGTCGATTCAGAACAAATGGTAAGTAAAATGCCAATTAATCGAGAATATCTTTCTAAGATTTATGATAGTGCTTCAGGAAATTGGGATGAGTATTGCGTATTTACTGAACGAGCTATTCAATTAACAAAATTGAATGGGAATTTTAGTTATATTATACCAAATAAAATACTTGCTGCAGAATACGCAGTAGGTATACAGCAAATATTGTACTTATATACTATCTCAAACATTAGGGATTATTCAAGAGTCAATGTTTTTGAAGAAGCTGCAGTTTATCCTATAGTTATAGTTCTGAATAAAACCAACAGGAAAAAAAATAATAAAATCTACGTTGAAATTTTTGATCAAAAGGGATTAGGTATATTCAAAATACATGAAAATAATGTTGAACAATCTCTATTAGAAAAATTACCCGAAGGTATTTGGTCTCCAATTCTCAGTTTAAATTTCTATATTCTAGAAAAAATATTGAAAAATTCGATTTCCCTTGAACAATTTGGTTTTGATGTTCATGGATCCTGTAGTGTTTCCGAAGCATATGAAATTGGAAAACTAATCACTGAGCATAGCGATGTACAAAAGAATATTGATGTAATAAAATTTGTAAATACAGGAACAGTTGACAGATATATTCCATTATGGGGCATAATAAAAACAAATTATATCAAAAATAGATTTGATAAACCAGTTTTATTAGCAAAAGAACTGAAGAGTTTTTCAGATAAAAGATTCAAAGAATCTGAATCTAAAAAAATAATAATTGCGGGAATGACAAGAGAGCTAGAGTGTTTCTATGATGAAGGATATTATAATGCAGGAAAATCGACAGTTATCGTTTTAGAAAAGGAGAAATATTTACCATTGCTTTCGACGTTAATCAATAGCAAATTAATAGCTTTTGTGTATAGAATTTTCTACGAATCCTTATCATTAAGTGGAGGTTATTTAAGAGTTGGCCCTCCGCAGATAAAAAGACTACCAATTCCAAAAAATATCATTTATCAAACAAAAAATACTATCGAAGCATGTAGAAGCAGAATAATGGCACTTAAAGAAATTCAATATAAATTCAAAGAAATCTGGAATGAATATTCTAAGAAATACAGAAATAATTACAAATCACTAAATGAAATTTTAATGGAGGATAAGAATAAGATTGGGGAAGGAGATTTCAATAAAGTTTGGGCATCTGATGCAAGTATTTACCCAAATGGAGACACAGAGCTGTTAAATAAAGAATTTATCGACTTTAAAGTCATCATAGATAATAATAAAATAAAATTATATGGTATTTTTGATTCAAGCGAAGAGCTAATTTTAGAAATTAAAATGAAGGATAAAGAGTTGAAAGCTATTATTCGTTTATCAATTTTGGAATTGCTTGGTTCGAGAAGTAAAGTCAAAACACTTAAGGATATATTCTCTAAAACAGATATCCCTATAATCCAACCGAATTCATATGAAAATTCCCAAAATCTAATTAAAGGAGCTATAAAGAGTTTTGATGAATGGCTTAATAAGCAGAATTTTGAAATAAAAGTAACAGATGTAATCAACATCGAGAACGAAATCCAAGAAATAGATAACCAAATAGATGCCCATGTTTTCAAACTATATAAATTAAGTAAAAATGAAGTCGAAATTGTTCTAAATTCTCTGGGAATCATAGATAGTATTAAAAACGATATTCTAGCCAAATTTGATGATTTGAAATAAATAAGTTCTGTTAGGCTTTTATATGATTAACAATTCTGGACTTCAAGAGTGGTGAGGACAAAGAAAGTAATAAATATTTAAGAGCAATTAGCTGATCATCCATAAAATTAGAGAACACAAAGATTTGATGAAATGGTCAAAATATCATATTATAAATGGGAAATTGTGGGCAACACACTAAGGGCATATGGTGGAAAGGTAAAACAATATCGGCACAATATACCTGTCAGTGATTTTTTTCAGGTTGTGAGGAAAATTCTACATGTTTGTAAAAAAGATGGTATGGTTTCCAAATTGGATATTCTAAACGGGATGCATAATGCTAAACTATCTGGTAACAGAATATTCAATAAAGAGACTCACGATTATAAAATCAAAATAATATTTGATATATTAACAAGCGAAAATGTCCTCCGGCATGAAGGGATAAAAAAATATGGTCATAATAAAAAAGGTAGGAATCCATATGGGTATATACTAAATCAATCTGAAGAAGAAATTGAAAAATGGTTATATAAACTAAAGAAAAGATAAATTTTTAACTCTCATATTCTTATACCTGTTCTTGATATATTTTAACATTCAATATTGTAGAAACTGTAATTATTTTTCCGTTAATTAACTGATGGCACCTTCTTCCAACAAGCGTTTCATTTCTTTTGTAGATATGTATTGTCCAGCCATTGTTATACGTTGATTGAACGTTATATTTTTTTTTAATTTCACTATTTTTTCCAGTTCAAGGAATAATAAGGGCTTTGATTCTCTACCTATGATATATCTATCAAACTCTGCTTTTTTCATCTGAATTCTATTAATATAATTTTGTTTTATATCTAAAGGTGTTTTAAAGGATACCTTATGGATTTTTGCATAACCATTTATCGTATTATCTCTTCTTGATAAATATAGTAGTAGATAATGCCCTTTACTAAGTCTAGTTGGATTTTTTGAAGTAGTATGAGCAATAAATTTTACATAAATCGGATTCTCTCTTTTTTGTAAAATATCAAAATTATTTTTCCGTAAAGGATATATTGCTCCAGCAATTTTGTTATGATCCTCCATCATCATACAAAAATAAATTAATGTCATTTAAAATTTACATATTCGGTGGAATATCATCTGAACTTATTATTGATACCTTGCAATCATCACAAATCTCATCAGGATTACAGGTTTTGAATTCTTCACATATCTTACAAACCACAAAGGATTTTTCGAGTTCCTGTGTAATGTTTAAACTATTTTGTGCCAATTTAAAATCAGGGAATCCTAACTGTTTAAATAAATTCCTTATATGCTCATCTTCGTCTATTATTTCTTCATCTGAGTTATTAGATTTACTTGATTTTTCTTTATTCATTTTTTATCCTTAAAATCTACAATTCATTTATTGTTTCATCCATCTCTTCAATTCTCTTCTGTTTATCAAAACAAACATCACATGTATATGAACCTTCCTCATTTACATGATAGCCAGATAGAAAGCCAATCTTCTTATGACAACAAGTACAATTTTTTGCCATGATAACCTCCAATCCTACAATTTCAACACCATTAGTAGTGAGTTAATACACTTTTAAACACAGTTTCACCTGTAAGTTTGTGAGTTAATAAAAATGTATAATTGCCATCTGAGGGAGCAATAACTGTAAACGTATCCCCTGGACTGATTCGTCCTGGATCAGTAGTATCATTGAATGTTATTTCTGCATCTGGTTGGGGTTGTCCAGTTTTATTTATTAATATTGTTTCCACATCATTAATTCCAATTGGGTTTCCCTTAACACCAGATACTAGCCATACAATTTTGTTTGATATGTTGTCCCAACTCAAAATATTCATAGAAATTATTGATGGTCTATATGATAATCCGCAAAATGCAGCTATGAATCTTGCTCCGACTAAGCCAAAATAGTATTTTGAGATTGTTATTAGTTCTTTAGATTTGTAATGATTATAAGTGAATGGAAAGAACGTTATCGCCCTTATGTTTACAGCCTCGAAGGTTATAATTTCTTCTTCGGTTATTAGATTGTCAAGTCTTCCAAGGAGGAAGGCGTACTTAAAGAAAATTAGCTTATCTTCAATAAGTATTGATTCATTGTCACCGGTATATCCTTCCTTGGTTGCAGTAATCTCATAGTATGTATCTTCTCCAACCTGTGGTGCAGTGAAATATACTCTCCCATCTGAATCAGTAAGCTTAAATTCATCGTTGAATCCAACTGCTACATCTGGTACCACTGGGCCACCGATTGATGTTACTACAACATTGAATAATTTTCCCTCATCCACTTCTGGAGGTGCGGAAATATTCAATATGTAATATAGTTCAAATGGTTTAATTAAGGGATAAAAATCATAGTCTTCATCCTCATAACCAGGAATTTCATATGGGACATCTCCGATGCCATCAACTCCTGGTATATTTTGAATTGGACCTGAATACTTGTCTTTACCCTCATAGTCGGACCAGAAATATACCAGGAGTTGATGGCATNNATCTACTTCTGGAGGTGCAGAAATGTAGAGCATATGGTACTGTTCAAACGGATTCATCAAAGGATAATAATCAATTCCATGTTCACAAGGGATTTCATATGGTATGTCACCAATACCATCGGGTCCTGGAACGTCTTGGTTGGGACCACTATAGAGGTCATCACCCCCATAATCACCCCAAAAGTTACCACATGTTGGATAACTTTTATTCCAAATATGACCAGAGTTATCAACTGCATTAAAACTGTTATTAAATAAATTATTGTGATAAATTATTCCATTTAGAGAATTATTAACAATGTAGATACCATTGCTGTTGGAATAACAAGTACATCTTGAAATTTCAAAATCCTTTATGCCATTTTCTTGATTTTCGTGTAGAGCAATACCTCCGTTTCGAGTATTGTCGTATGCTATACAGTTTGTAATGGTAATATTATGAGTATTATACCTAAATGCAATTCCTTCGCCAAAGGAATGTATTATACAGTCCTCGATTCTAACATTATTACAACCAACTTGTCCATAAATACCGATTTGTATGGGATTATTTGCACCCACAACTGTAAATCCAGAAATATTAAAATGAGCGGTATTAATCCAAACTCCTGTATCTCCACTTGGGCAGTTAATGATAGTATGTTCTCTTGATTCACCGAATAAGTTTAGACTTTTTTCTATTCGGACATATTCTAGGTTCGGTCCCAAATCTTCAGTATACGTTCCATTGAATACATACACAGTTCCACTTTCATTCATTACAGTGATACCATCCCGAATATTATCAAAATGGTCATATCCCCAGCCAGGTGTTGATTCATTGAAGTCATCATCGACATAAACAGTATCAGGTTGACCATAATTTTGGAGTGTTATTTTATCGTTTGATTGAATGCCATTCGCTCCAAAAAACAATATAATAATTCCTACAACTATTCCTTTTCTAAATAATTTATTTTTCATTGTCTTTACCTCCCCTAAGTTAGGATGCTGTATCATTCTCCTTATTTAAAAACCTTTATAACCTATTTCTCGTTAATTAATTCATATATTCAAATTAAAAATTATTATTAGTAAATCAATTTTATAATGAATTTTACCCAAACATCATATTCTGGTAATGTTGCATTGAGAAAAACTTTGTTATCCTTAATGTTTTTCCCCCAAATATGAAGATCAACTCCATCGCTAATAAATTTAAAAGAAAAAAAACAATCTTTAATACTGATTTGCCCCTCTTTGAAAAAATATTTTGTAAAATATTTTGTAGATTCTAAAAATAATATATTTACATCAAATGCTGTTTCCACTTCATTTTTTTTTTGGGATTTTATACTTATGTTCTAATAGATTTCTAATCTTATTTATTTCTGTTAAAATTCTAGGAGCTATGATACCTATTTTATTTAATTTTTTAATTTTTTCAGGGAAAGAATAATTTATAAATTTATTATACCCAAGATTATAAAGTAAACAATCTACTCTATTTTCTATTGATCTTTTAATATTACTCAGAGCATTTATAATATCTTTTTTATTTGATCCCTTTAAATCCTCCTCTGCAAAAACTAAAAATTCTTCAGCTGTCAAATCAAATGGTATTCTAAATTTTTTAAAGCTATCAGTATTTGGTTTTTCCAATATAGCATTTTTTATTTCAAAGCCATAAGTTTGTGGTGTTTTGATTTCAGGTCTTTTAACTTTCATTTTTTTAGTAAAATATGTTTAGGATTAAAAATTTATTGTCTTGTAACCCTATTTTTCTCCTATTACATAGGGAGTTTACATCGAAAAACTAC
>JABAOC010007492.1_pt3 | contig 25233 bp, 29 predicted proteins | sample 7062161 | NCBI WGS metagenome assembly JABAOC01 (sample SAMN14538625, study PRJNA623070) | marine sediment metagenome | biome: marine biome [ENVO:00000428]; feature: marine pelagic biome [ENVO:01000023]; material: deep marine sediment [ENVO:00002113] | place: India: Gulf of Khambhat ... | reverse complement strand
CTAAAACATCTTTTTCCCCCTTGGAAACGGTTAGAAAACTTCGTGACATATTGAAAGAACGTCCTTACGAATTCCGCTACAGCCTCCGTATAATCCCCATTCAAAGAGTGACACAAACCAGCTTGGACAAAATTGAACGCGTGACCACTCAGCTTGCCGCACAAATAAGAGAAAACGAGACATTTCGAGTAACCGTCGAAAAGAGGTTCACCGAATTGTCAAGCAACGAAATCATTGAGGCTGCTGCAGCAAACATTGAACGCGAGGTAGATTTAGCCAACCCAGATAAAATTGTTCTGATTGAAGTTGTAGGTGGGTTCACTGGGATATCAGTACTTGATCCCTCTAGCATAATCTCGACAACAAAAGAGAAATTCGAGGATTGATAATAGTTCTTTCGGGGTTTCCGTGAACCTGTTGAACTGCTGCCGGGAAACGCAGGAATGGCGTTTTGCTCTTCTAATAAAATGGTCTTACATGCGAAAGTCTTATTTTTATTGTCTTAGAAGTGAAGGTAGATGTCAACGAAGGATTATCCGCTGAAGAGAAAGGCTACATCTGGAAAGTTTGAGGTAATTGGAACTATGCTTCTAATAGGGGGCTTCGCGTTAGTATTTCTGGGGCTTCCTATCTATGGTTTTGGAGCAAGTTATGGGATGTATCTCTACAAGACTGGAGGCATGGTGCTAAGTACTCTGGGATTTGTTCTTGTGTCAATTGGCATCGTCGTCTCAATCGACTCTAAAAGCCAGGCTTAACAAGGATGTAACATATGGGCAAAAGCTCACAGAAGCAATCAGCCTTTCTTGGATTGCTAATGTCCTTCAAATCTTTACTGCCCAGTGCTCGATGGAATGCACATGTGTAATCCCCCCAGGAAGACTTCTAGAAGCTCCGACCTATCGTTGAGTAACCAAGAGAGCGACATGTTCAATCACCAGATCGGAAAGAGCCCTCTTTTCTCCATTCTTTTCCAGTTTTGAAGCAAGTTCAGTTTCGCTGATGCCGAAGAGTCTTCTGATATTCTCTAGTTTTTTCTTTGACAAGTCGAGAACATTGTCATCGCGCTTGCCTGGAATCAATTTTGAAATCTCTTCCAAGGAATTCTCAGCATCTCTTTCTTTGTCTGCTATAAGTAGCACGGCAATTCTCCTGGAGTCTTGTTTGATCCCAACGAGGTCTAAGGCAACCCTAATCTGCCTCTGGGCAGCGACGTAGAGAAGAGTTTCGACAGCTAGTTTTCTTGAAATGTTCGTTTTGTTCTTAAAGGCCTTCAAAGCGTTGAGAGCGGCAAAGTAAAGATGTTGCCATCCGGCCACTAGCTTCGCAGCAAAAAGCTGTACAGCAACACCATCTAATCTTCCTCGTGCTGAGTTTAGAATTTGGTCAACTTCACGTATTCGAACATCCTTGAAGCCAGCCACTGCAATGTACTTGTCAAATCCTTCAACTTGTTTTATCATGCAGAACCCTCGGATATTTCTCTTATGAAGCGTTCGGCGAGTTCGGGATCAAAACCATGACTGACCAAGGTCTGTTTGGCATCTTCAGCTGACTTCCCCTCTTGCTCGAACTTGTCGACGATTTTTCTCAAAGCTTCTTTTCTTTCCCACGGAAAAATTATCCAGTCACGAGTTTTCCTCTCACAATAATCGGGAGTCGTAACACTCCATGGCTTGTAATAGAGCGTTGCAATTTTGAGCTCTTTGGCGCCTTCCTCAATCAGATGGCCTTTGACTAAGCGAAGGCTTTTGCCAGTGTCAGAAACATCGTCAACAAGCAGCACTCTCTTGTTCTTAATATTAGCTGAGACCGACTGAGTTATCACAGGTTCCTTCTTGGTTTCTGCAACTCCCAGATAAAATTCAGCTCTGACGTTGGCGATCTTTGGATTTTCGAGCAGATCTGACAAGACCCTTGCAGGAGTCCAACCACCCCGTGAGACTCCCACAATTATATGCGGGGTGAACTTGTCCTTTCTAATCTTTTGAGCTAGATCCAAAAGCATCGAGTAAATCTGTTCCCAAGTGGGAATCTCAAACGCTTCGTCTTGCGGCAATTCTGAAATTCTCCGAGAAGACCGAATGAATAAGGAACCTGAGTTCGAATTTAAATGTTTACAGTTTTTGATAATCTTAATTACAGATGAGTCAAGTAAACCTATTGTCATCGAAACGGAAGGGTCAAATTGAGGAAAACTATCGAGTGCGTTCCGAATTTCAGTACTTCGAACCCAAAGGTTGTAGAAGCTATTCTGAGCGAATTGAAGAGAACGGCAGATGTGTTTCTTCTCGACTACACCTTTGACGATTACTACAACCGCCTCGTCGTCTCGTTTGTAGGAGACGAAAATTCAGCAGCGGACGCTGCCTTGAACATGGCTGCCAAAGCGATAGAACTCATAGACATGAATAAACACAAAGGACAACACCCACGCCTCGGAGCAGTTGACGTAGTACCTTTCATCCCAATCCAAAACGCTACAATGGAAGCTTGCATTGAAACAGCAAAGAAGTTTGGCAAATCCTTAGCCGAGCAGTATCAAGTTCCCGTCTACCTTTATGGAGCAGCAGCCAAACCTCAAAGAAGCGATTTGGACTGGATAAGGAAAGGTGAATATGAAGCCCTGGCTGAAATGATCAAAAAACCTGAGCGCAGACCAGATTTTGGCCCAGCGAAAGCCCACCCCACTGCAGGTGCAACTATTACAGGTGCCCGCAAGGTTATGGCAGGTTTTAACGTCAATCTGGGCACTTCTGACCTGAAGACAGCGAAGAAAATAGCGAAGGCTTTGCACGCTAAAAAAGGCGGATTCACAACTGTGAAAGCTATGGGCGCGGAGATTCCTCAAAAGAAAGTCACCCAGATAGGCATGAGCATAACGGACTTTGAAAAAACACCACTGTACAGAGTTTTCGAAGTTATCAAATTGGAAGCAGAACGGTATAATGTACCCATTGTAGGCTCCGAGTTTTGCGGCTTGGCGCCACTCAAAGCGCTAATCGACATAGTCGCCTACTACCTTAAAATCGATAACCTAAGCAAAGATAGAGTGCTTGAGATGGCTGTGCAAAAAGCAATGGAACAATCGAAGGGAAATAAGACTTCATGACGCAAAAGAAGATAACGATAATCTACACTCCACAATGCCCGTGGAACATCGAATCTATCGAGAAAATCAACTGTTGAACAGAGGATTGAGAGTGACAAAGGAAAATGTGAGCTTAGTGATAAAAAACGCTGGTGAGCTTATTATGCTTAGCCGTGGGAGTCAAAAACCTCTTCTGAGACAGGGAATCAGACGATTAGAAGTCGTCAAGAACGGCTGCATAGCCATTAAGTATGACAGAATAGTTGTTGCCGGAAAAACGGAAGAGCTCGAAAGAAGATTCAAGGGAGAAGAAACAATAGATGCTACGGGCAAGGTGGTGATGCCTGGTTTTGTCGATCCCCATACACATCTTGTTTTTGCCGGTTCGAGGGAAGAGGAGTTTGAATCAAGACTCCAAGGCGCAAGTTACCTGGAAATCCTAACAAAGGGTGGAGGAATACTCAAAACTGTTCGGGAAACAAGAAAAGCGTCTAAAGGACAGCTTGTTGAAGCTGGGAAAAAAACGCTTGATATTATGCTAAAGCACGGTACAACAACTGTGGAGGCAAAAAGTGGCTACGGACTGACCACGAAGGATGAGATTAAATGTCTAGAAGCAGCGAAAGAATTGAACAAAACTCATCCAGTGGACGTTGTACCAACTTTTCTTGGAGCCCACGCAGTGCCGCCGGAATATAAAGGTAAAACTAGTGATTATGTGGGGTTAGTAGTTGAAGAAATGATTCCGAAGGTTGCGGCAAAAGGACTCGCAAAGTTCTGCGACGTTTTCTGCGAAAGAGGCGTCTTTGACATCGAGCAGTCGAGAAGGGTCTTACAGACAGGCAGAAGGTATGCGTTAAAGCCCAAGGTTCATGCAGACGAGTTGACGAGCTTTGGCGGAGCGGAACTTGCGGCAGAGACTAGAGCCGTTTCCGCAGAGCATTTGCTCTTCGCCTCGGAAAGAGGGCTGAAAGCCATGGCTAAAGAGAGGGTTGTGGCCGTTTTGCTTCCCGCAGCATCCTTTTCATTGATGGCCGGTAAATATGCAGATGCACAAAGAATGATTCAGCTGGGAGTACCAGTTGCTTTAGGCACCGACTTTAATCCAAGTTGCTGGACAGAAAATATGCAAATGGCTATTTCCTTTGCCTGTCGAGAAATGCATCTAACTCCTGCGGAAGCGATCATTGCAGCAACTATAAACGCGGCTCACGCGGTGGGCTGCGCTCAGGAGGTGGGAAGTTTGGAGAGCGGCAAGAAGGCGGACATAGTTATTCTTGATGTTCCTAGTCACAAGTTCTTAGGTTACAGGTTTGGAGTAAATCTTGTGGATAAAGTTGTTAAAGAGGGAAAATTGGTAGTGGATAATGGAGAAGAATAAGAATGCCTAGTCAAACTGTGAAATGCATCACTGGTAAGGAACTTCATTGTAAGAATTGGCAAATAGAAGGCGTCTACCGTATGCTACACCATGTTCTCGACCCAGAGGTAGCAAAGGATCCGGAGCATCTGATTGTCTACGGAGGCACAGGTAAAGCCGCTCGCAGCTGGGAGTGTTTTGACAAAATTGCTGAGACTTTGGAACAATTGGAGCCAGATGAAACCATGCTGATTCAAAGCGGTAAGCCAGTAGCTGTATTCAAGACTCACGAGTCAGCGCCGAGAGCGTTAATCGTGAATTCTATGCTGGTGCCTAAGTGGGCTACTTGGGACTACTTCTACGAGTTAGAGCAGAAAGGTTTGATAATGTTTGGTCAAATGACAGCAGGCTCTTGGGCTTACATTGGCACTCAAGGAATATTGCAGGGCACCTATGAAACGTTAGCAGCAGTCGCAAAGGAGCATTTTGACGCGAGTCTGCGTGGTAAACTCGTTCTGACAGCGGGCTTGGGCGAGATGGGTGGCGCTCAGCCTTTAGCGGTTGTCATGAACGGTGGAGTGGCATTAGCAGTGGAGATCGATAAGAGAGCTATAGAGAGGCGTTTGAGACACAAGTATCTAGAAACATGGACTGACAACGTCGATGACGCAGTTGGAATGGCATTGGATGCCAAAGAAGAAGGAAAACCTAAAAGCATTGGGTTGCTTGGCAACGCTGCAGAAGTGCATCCACAGCTCAGTAAGGAGGGCATAGTTCCAGACATCTTGACAGACCAAACTGCAGCTCACGACCCGCTTAACGGATACTACCCAGCAAGGCTTTCTAAGGAAGAGGCTGACAAGCTGAGGGAAGAGAGACCAGCAGAATATGTGAAAAAAGCAAAAAAGACTATTAAGGCTCAAGTTGAAGCCATGGTTGAAATGATGCGAAAGGGTGCAATAGTCTTCGAGTATGGCAACAACCTGCGTCAACAAGCTTACGACGCCGGGTACAAAGACGCCTTTAGCTATCCTGGCTTTGTGCAACGTTACATCCGGCCAATGTTCTGCGAGGGAAGAGGCCCCTTCCGCTGGGCATCACTTGTAGGTACCCCTGAGGACATCCACACACTTGACAACGTAATCTTAAAGGAATTCGCTTACAACGAGGAACTATGTCGCTGGATACAGAAAGCAAAGGAGGAAGTAGAGTTTCAAGGGCTGCCTGCTCGTGTATGTTGGTTAGGTCTTGGAGAAAGAGCCAAATTCGGAAAGATAATCAACGATATGGTTCGCAAAGGAGAGCTTTCTGGTCCAGTATGGATAGGGCGGGACCATTTAGACTGTGGAAGTGTCGCTTCGCCAAATCGGGAAACTGAAGGCATGAAAGATGGCAGTGATGCAATTGCAGACTGGCCCATACTAAACGCTCTGCTTAACGCGGTAGGCGGCGCAACTTGGGTTTCAGTTCATCACGGGGGAGGTGTGGGCATAGGTTACAGTATTCATGCAGGCATGTGCCTCGTGGCAGACGGGACGAAAAAAATGGAAAAGCGTCTAACTAGAGTGTTGACAATTGATCCTGGAATAGGCATTGTGAGACATGCAGATGCAGGATACGAAAAAGCCAAGAAGATTGCGAGAGAAAACGCGGTGAAGATGCCCATGCTCAGGTGACTTGAAAGTGGAGAAAAAAGGCATATGACTAAAAATCCGCCCTCCCCAGTTGGATTTTGCGGGCTCCACTACGGTTTGTGTACAAATGAAAATGGAATCCCCCAATACAAAGACTGTGCAGGAGCTTCTTCACAAGGAAGCTGTGGATTCATAAAAGACCCATTATTCAGATTGGGTATTTACCATATGCTTTGGAAGAACGAATCAGCCAGCATTATACATGATGATGCAGGAGAAAGATGATGAAGAAAGTAGTTATCGACGGAGAAACCTTGACCATTGAAGATTTGGTTGCTGTTTCCCGTCACAATTCTACGGTCACGATTCCAGAAAAAGCCAAGAAAAAGGTTAGAGAATCACGTGAAACTTTGGAGCGTCTTGTTGGAGAAAAGAGAGTAATCTACGGAGTGACAACGGGCTTTGGCGCCTTAGGAAGAGTAATCATTCCGCCTGAAGACTTGAGGAAGCTTCAGGTGAATCTTATTCGAAGCCACTCTTCAGGGATTGGAAAACCGCTAAACCGGGATACAACGCGCGCGTTGATGCTTTTGCGTGCCAACACCTTGGCTAAAGGGAATTCTGGAGTGCGCCTAGAGACTCTAGAGACGCTGGTGCAGATGATTAACCGAGGCGTGCATCCTATTATTCCGGAGAAGGGGTCTGTGGGCGCCAGTGGCGATTTGGCGCCGCTTTCTCATATGGTTTTAGTTATGATTGGAGAAGGCGAGGCAGAACATGGCGGGATCGTTACGAATGGTAAGGAAGCTATGAAAGAGGCTGACATTTCTCCTGTAACGCTAGACTTCAAGGAAGGAGTTGCACTAAACAATGGTACTCAAATGATGACGGCTATTGCAGCTCTTGCCGTTCATGACGCGGAGAACCTTTTGCGAACTGCTGAAGTTGCGGCTGCGATGAGTCTGGAAGCTTTGTGTGGAATGATGGATGCTTTTGATGAGAAAATTCACAAAGTAAGGCCTCATAAAGGGCAAATCGAAAGCGCCAAGAACATTCGAGAACTCCTGTCTGGAAGCAGGTTGGTAAAGACTAAAGGTGAAACTGTAGATGAAAGCATATATCCTCAGGACCCGTATTCGCTGAGATGTATTCCCCAAGTTTTAGGGTCAGTACGTGAGGCAATAGGTCATGGTAAAAGCGTAGTGAATGTGGAGATTAACTCTGCTACAGATAACCCGCTAATCTTCCCGGAAGAGGCAAAATGTCTTTCTGGAGGAAACTTTCACGGCCAACCCATCTCCGCAGCAATGGATTACCTTGCCATTGCGTTGACGACTGTGGGCAACCTTTCTGAGAGGAGAATAGCACGATTAACGGATGAGAACTTAAGCAGAGGTCTTCCCGCTTTCCTAATTCGGGATAAAGCTAAGAGAGGGTTGGAAAGCGGCTTCATGACACTGCAGTATACAGCAGCAGCTTTAGCTTCGGAAAACAAGTCCCTAGCCCATCCCGCCAGCGTCGATTCAATACCGACATCCGCCAATTTCGAAGATTTCGTAAGTATGGGCTCTATCGCAGCCAGAAAAGCCACAGAAATTCTTAGAAATAGTGAATATATCGTTGCCATAGAGCTTTTGTCGGCTGCACAAGGCGTTGAATTCCGAGAGACAGACAAACTTGGAAAAGGCACTAAAGCAGCATACAATCTAATAAGAAAACGTGTAGCGTTTCTCAAGGATGACAGACCAATGTATAAGGATGTGGAGACCGTCAGAATGTCAATTCGAAATGAGGAATTCGCAAAGCTGAAAGGATAGGTTTCCTGAAAGCTTTTCATTATCGAAGTCGCTGTAGAGCCTTAAGCCTTTTTACAATGTTTGGATGCGTAGAAAACAACTCTAGAAATCTATCTATGCCACTGACTTTCTTCTGCAACACTTCCTCAACCAGTCTTCTGTCGCTTACTCCGTATTGGGCCATTGCCTGCGTATCTGCTGAAGCTCTATCAGGGTCTGATATGAAAAGGGCTTTGAAAGAGTTTAGGTGTCCTGATTTTGGCCTCTTCTTCTTCATTCGTCCACTTTCGTGGACTATTTTGGCCAAGCCTTCAGAAAGTTTTCTCTGACCGTCTTCCACGATGGATGTACTGTGGCGGTCAGCGTAGTATTCGCGCAGGCGGCTTAGATACAATGTGAATAGTGTGAGGATCCAGTATAGGAATATGCTGACTAACCCGATGATTGCTGCGGCGCCGGCGCCACCATTGTTTCTACCTCTTCCTCCGAAAAAGGAGGATAACAGAAAGGAGTAGCCTATGTAATAGAAGATAGCAGGTAAGATGGAGACAAACATCATTACTTGGACGTCTCGGTGTTTTAGATGTCCAAGTTCGTGGCCTATGACTGCTTCAACTTCCTCACTATCCAAAGTCTTCGTTAACCCTTCCGTAACGGCAACTCTGCTACCTGCGATAGGAGAGCCGTAGGCGAAGGCGTTTGGAATTGGAATGCGAGCATACATGAGTCGAGGCGTTTTTATGCCGCTTTTCTGGCTCAGTTGCTCCACCATGGCGTGCAGCTTGGGGTTTTCTGATGGTGAGATTGGACGAACTCGGTAAATGGCGTCAATCAAGTATGGCGAGATTAGCCATTGTAGAATGTTAAAGCCGATCACGAAAATGATGAGCCACGTAATGTTGAAGGTTCCAGTTAGAGTCAGTATGATTGTGAAGAACAGTGTAGAGAGTCCTATGATGGTCGCTAGTGTACCTATCATGGAAGCGCGTAGCTTTAGGAGAGAACTCATACTTCAATCCCAAAGAATTCCAGCAACACAGTCTCTCTTATAATCTTTACTCTTGCTTCAACAATTCTGCGAACCAGAGTTGTCTTTGAAGTTTTCAAGGATTTCCTTGAGTTTACCTTTCACTATTGTTGCTAGTTTTTGGCTGATAAAGCCCTCAGCGACAGCTTCTTCCAACTCGTCCTCATCTACCGCTCTTACACTGCCATCTGGTAAGGCGCAAACGTCTACCTCCAAGTCTACGTAGCGAATCCACCTAGGGTATAGTTCCAAAGGAGTGTTAAGGTTGATGTGTGCACCCTTATACACGCCGTTTCTGGAGAAATATCGCGTCGTATAATGCCAACTTCCGATTTTCGCGTCGGTTACTGCTCGGTCACCTGGTTCCTTTGGCGTGTTCAAATTATCATACACTCCTTCATTTTTAAAAACTCTGCAGTAGCGCAACCCATTGCCAGCCAGTTTTTCCACAAGCGCCTTCCCTAAGTGGAAGACATTGCCATCTGGCTTGACGTGTTCAATGCTGACAGAAGTACCCTCAATAGGGAAATTAGCTTCAATTGTATCTTGGAATAGACGCTGCACTTCTTCGGCCGAAGCAGTAGTCTCGAGTATTTTCTCTGCCATGTCAAGGCCGATTGAAACCGACTTTCCACAAGCCTTGTAGTAATGATGTCCTTTGATGGTTTGAGCTACCTGTGAACGGATTTTGTCCAAGCTTGATTTTGAGAGCGCTGGGAATTCTACATTCATGTAGTATTGGGGTCCCCAAAGCAGTGCAGGTGCTTTCTTATTTTCCGCTTTTTTCAGAACTTCTTCTCGCGTCTTTGCCAGATGGTTTATTTCACTTTCTAGAACTTTTTCTGGTTGGTCCGCAGCTGCTGTGCGCCAAATGATCCCATAACTTGAGGATGCAATCTTATTTCCCAGTTCTATTAGACTCTTTCTTTTCTCGAAGTCACGGATTCTCAAACTGACTTTGATCTTTCTTTCAGCTAATAGTACAGCATATTTGCCTGGAATGTTGATTTCTGTGCTGAGCAGTGGTTTCCTAGAAGTATGTTTTTTCTGAATCTGAACCACAATATTGGAGGGCGCATTTGCATCGGTTTCATTCTTTGGAAGTCTGCCAACCGTAGATCCAATGTCAACAGGGACAAAACGCTCTGCTTCTTCAGCTGGTTTTATTACACCTTTGTAGATGCCGTCAATCGGAAAGGACTGTTGTCTGAAGACCACATCTGTTAGATTTTGCGTTAAGAGTCTTTTCAGGGCTTTAAGACACTTGTCTGTTCCTGTTGCATGTACGCCTTGTCTGTTCCGTCTGTCATAAATGTCAACATCTGGTGATTTCATGTTTTCGTCGAGATTGAATCTTTCTCTTATCGTTGGAGAAGCTTGAGCTATTTCAAACCCGTTATCCAGCAACAGTTTGGTCATCGCTGTCGAGTATACACCTCTAACTCTAGCTTTAAACGTCAAGACAACTTCTCCAGCTTGTATAGCTTCCCAGCTCTGCTTATTTTGAAGTTTACATCTAGGTTTTCTTGGACAAGCCACAGGTTAGTCTCTATGTGGTCGGTTATTGAACGCGTGAGGAGCGTGGATTTGCCCTCTGCCAGCGCTATGAAAGGCACCAACATGTCTGCAAGGTGCACATCCACGGTGGCTTTGGCTTCTATCTCCCGTAGCAAATTTTCCGCAGCCTCTCTACCCACTGCTTCGCTGGGCTTTCTAAGTTCACCGATCGCATCGCCTCCCAAATAAATGCCAGTGTTAGTTTGCGCCCATAGCGTAAGAGAACTGCCTTTCTGAAGAGGGTTTGAAAAATCGTTTACGATTCGAATACTAGCTTTGTGTCCATGAGTTTTCAAGAAGTCGCTGGCGGCTTTTGCCTGCCGTTCAGCAACTCTCCGATCAGCTAGAAAAGTACAAACGGACAAGCCTTCCAACGACTTTAGCTCTCCAAATCTATCGAAATGTATAGCCCTAAGGTTCGGGTTAGGTTGGATCTCGGCTGAGACTTCTCCCATACCTTTCGGGTAGTAGCCGTACTTATGAACTGTCAAAGAGGTATCTAATCCCATTTTTTTGAGAATAGGAAGAAAGACGTGGCTTAGAAAATTTATTGTGGGAGAGTGAGAGACATCTGTGCCGCCTTTTGAAATGTGAATGTAAACGGGGTTTTTGGCGAAGGCGCATATGGGAAGAATAGTGATTAGAAGCATTGGGATGCTTCCAGCGGTGCCTATTTCTGCCTCTATTTTGCCACCTCTGATTTCTGTTGGGTAGAACCATAACTCTTTGGAACCAGGTTTAACTCCTTTCGTGGTTGCGTTGCAGAGTTTGGCGGCTGTCAGTACGGCCTCTAAGTGTTGCGGCTTCAAGCCGGGTTGAGGACGCTTCTGACGTATGTTGTAGATGTGCAGGGGCTTATTTAGGATGCCAGCTATGGCCACTGATAGCCGGAGAATCGTGCCGCTGCCGCTTTTCTGGCTTCCATCAACTTTCAGCAACTTACATCCTCAAGCAGTCCTTTCCAAGACTGTCAGAAGATGCTATTTTACGTTGCGTTGTCCGGGAGAGCAAAATAAATGAGTAACTAAGACGGATAATAAGGAGAAGGGAGAAGCTAGGAATGAGCGAAGTAAAGCCAGACACCGAAGATATACTGCATAGATTAAGTGATGTTCTTGACATTTTGAAGAAAATCTCTGAAGACTTACAGGACATTTCAAAATCCCTAAAAGCAATTAGCCCACCAGCCACTCCAACTGCTGCACCTTCTGCAAAACCAGCGGCGCCGCCTCCTAAGCCTGTAGGAAAACGCATAGAAGACATACGAATGATGTTCACCAAAGAGCTAGAGGCAATGTTGACCTTCGAAGACAAAGAAGACTTCATAAAAATAACGCCGCGTCAGTACCTAGGATCAGAGAACTTTGCCAAAATCGCATCCACAATTCGAGAAGCAGGCGGCGAGTACATCAGCGCAGGGAAGGACTCTCACTTCCGAGTCCCCAAATTAAAGGCCTAGTCTTGCTACCACGTTACATGAAAATCTCCAAATTCCCCAGTGTAAGTCTCCCAGACAACCTCAGTATTGGTTACTCTAGCTCCAGGAGGTCCCCTTTTGCAGAACTCAACTAGTCTTTCAACATTTTTCTTTTCTCCTTCAAAGACCGCTTCAACTCTTCCATCTGAGAGATTCCTAACCCACCCTGTCACACTGTGCCTGCGAGACTCCCGCCGTACTTCCGACCTAAAGAAAACCCCTTGAACTCTGCCACTAACAAACACGTGAACTCTCGCTTTCATTGCTTTCATCATCCCCTTAAAGTGGGGCAATTATAGATTTTTTCGTTACAATTTTGCGTGCGCAATAGTTTCACTGATCTCTCTCCACTCTGCTCTATGACGTTTCTCCATGCCTCTTAAAAGCCCTTAGCCGACAACTTCCTTACGTGAGAAAACATGCTGGAAAGCAACGGGAAGTTTATGATTTATGCTTCAAGAAAACCAAGTCCTAGGCGCTTGAAAATCGTTGGTTCCGCTGTTGCAAAGGTCGCGGATTCTCTGAATCTTGAGACTGAGCTTTCTTCTAGAAAGAAATTGCTCTCAATCTACGTCTACTACAAAGGTGACTTAGGTGATGAAATACCCGTGTACTGTGACTGGGGCAAGAGCTGGGAAGAAGAAGACGTGTTTCGCGCCATAAAAAACATGATGTTTGTTCTATCTTTCCATCCACGACATTCAAAGCTGCGAACGATAAGAAGAGAAGTATATCTTTCTGCCTAGGATGCTCTGCTAAACTTCATGTTGTGGTTAGAAAGCTTAATCTCATAGACTTGGTTGACATCGAATTTTATGCCAAGTTGGTCATATTCTTGTTCAGTTAAGAACAGAATAATCTTTGGCAGGTTGGTTCTTGTTCGCATCGTTTGCACAGGGAGCTGTTGCTGCAAAGCTTGAACTACGCTTTGCACCATTCGAGCCTCTTCGGTGGCTGGTTGAATAGCGAATCGCGGTATCTTACGTTCCTCCACAAGTTCTATACGCTTACCTAAGACTCCTTCAGGGTCGCGGATTGATTCGATGCGTTGAACTCTAACTAGCACCATTCTGAACCCTCTATACTATTCTGCGGGGTTTGGCTTTATGACTTTTTACCTTACTCCATTTCAATTGTTGCAGGAGGCTTCGGTGTAACGTCGTAATACACGGCTGAGACGTTTGGGCAAGCCTTCAAAATCTTCTCTGCCGTTTCAGTCAATGTTGTCCATGGGATTTCCGCTACTTTCGCTGTGAGGAAGTCGCGGGTTTGAACCGCTCTTAAAGCAACGACATAGCGCTGTTTCTTTGATGTTTCCTTCACTGCATACAAGATCCTAGTGAAGAATGGGGCTTCCGTAGTTATCCTAGACTGAAGGGCAACAAGACTTGGTACAGAAGGTGTATGAAGTCTGCCATTCATGGTTTGGGCTTTTATTGCAGCAATTCCGCCGTATCTCCTTTCCCCTCCTTTAACGCCAGTGGCTTTCGCCTTAAATGCTTTGACAGAGACATGTCTAGAAGGAACGTTAAGTAAACGTGCAGCAACCTCTTGGATGTGCATGCTTCGTTTATGGGGGGTCGTTTTGTTGTCAAGAATCGCGGCGAAATATTGGCTGGGCTTGAGCTTAGAGAAGTTTTCTTCAACTATGCTTGTCGCCTTCTTCTCCGAATCCAGTTTATCCTTTCTAATCTCGCCTACAATTCGAACAGATAAGCCTGGACCTGGAAAAGGTTGCCTCTCCGCAATTTCCGATGGGATGCCAAGATGGTGGGCAACCATGCGAACTTGTTCCTTGTAAAGCGTGACTAGAGGCTCAACAACTTTGAAGCCATAACGCTTAACCGTGTCAATTCCCATTTGTTTGAGAACGTTGTGTTGCGTCTTCACTCCGCCAACTGTCTCTACAATATCGGCTTTGATCGTTCCTTGAACAAGCGCTTTACACCCTTCTTTTTCAGCAGTTTCGCCTAAGACCTTGTAGAAGGTCTCACGGAACATCTTACGTTTTTCTTCAGCGTCCTGTAACCCTTCGAGCGCAGTTAAGAACTGCTCTTGGACATTCAATATTCTTATCGGCAGCTTTATCGGCGGCTGCGAAACTAGCTGGGCGATATGTTGTGGTTCATCCTCGCGCATGAAGGCGTCATCCAACATTACGCATAGAAGGTTGTTGCCGATGGCTTTGTAGGTTAGGACAGCGCTTGTGGTGCTGTCGACGCCGCCAGAAACCGCAATTAACGCTCGCTTCTTTCCGACGAGTTTTTTTATCTCTTTGACTTGATCTTTTACGAATTTCTGTGGGCTAAAAGCCTGCAATCAGGAACAACCTCGCAACAGCTCGCCAGCTGTCGTTCTGCTTAGATATTTGCCATTTCGAGGTAGTCTAGAGACTCCGAGAACTTGGAGCGTTTCATTTAAAGGAATAGGTGGGTGTAGTTCACGAAGATTGCTGAACCTGATAAAAGTTGCTTTCGTCCTTCCTTGCATAAATTCCAAATATTCGTCGTGTGATTTGAAAACCGTTTCTGTGCTATGAGTTCTCCATAATTTCTCAATCTTGCCGACGATACGTTCTTCAAAGTCGCCGGTGCCTCTAACTTCTCGTACAGGATGGTTGACGTAGAAGAGCAATAGCTCTGTGTCGACTGGGCCTACAACGTTTCTGCGGACAAAGATTTGGGTCGTTCTGCCTGCACGCTGTTGCGTGACACGTCTCTTCCACCATTTCTTCTTTGTAAGAAGAAGGTATGCATATTTAGACAAATATGCCACTCTCGAAAATACTATAGACCGTTGGAAAACTATAAAAAACTAGTGTAAAACTAGTCCTTACCATATTGCCCAAACGTTCAGGATATAAGCTCTATGCAAATTTCTTTTCATGTTTCTCTCAAAAATCACTAGCAGAGACAGGGGTTTTTGCCGATATTGTTTATGACATTTTGCGCGTGCATATGCTCATACTGAAAAGAGGGGTCCTTCTTGTCAATGATTTTGGATGCTAAGCTTTTTGTCCTTGAAGCCTTAAGTGTTGTTGAGGAAATTTCAAGGAGACCGAGAGATTTTGAAAGAAATGGAGGAACTGAGGAAGCGGGTTGATATTGTACGCGAGTTGGGAGAGGATTGGAGAAAAAATGTTGATTTGCTCAACGAGGTTTCCCGAAGAGATAGAACTACGCTGGAGTCCATCAAGCGCCTCTGCAAGGAAAGCGGTCAAGGCGATTTGGTGAAGATTGGGCTGACGTTGATAGCTTTTCCTTTCCCCATAGTGATTGATGATGTTTTGGGCTGGTCATTCTTGACGGCTGGTTTGATCCAGAGAAGGATAAAGAACTCGGCTTTATACCTTGAGGATGTTGACAAGGCCTTTCCTCGTCTCTTTAAAGAATTGCAGGAAATCAGACATGAAATAGTCTAGGCGTTATACTGGAACTTGTTCTGGTAAGTGAGAGGCTCGCAGCAACGTCTACGCTTTGAAAAACTTATTAGGTGTCCTAGAGATTTTGCTTGACGAATGTGATTATGTATGTCTGCCACAGAAAGCCTGAAGGAAGAGCATCAGGTTATTCTTCGAATCATAAAAATCCTAAATGTAGCCTCTGGGAAACTTGAGAGGGAGGAGAATGTTTCTGTTGACCTGTTCCGGAAGGCTGTGGACTTCATTCAAGTTTTCGCTGACCGTTGTCATCATGGTAAAGAGCAGGATACACTTTTTCCTCTCATGGGGGAGAAGGGTATTCCGACATGGAGTGGACCTATTGCAGTCATGTTAAGCGAACATGAGCAGGGACGCCGTTACGTGAAGGGTCTAAGCGAAGCGTTGGCGGAGTATGAAAGAGGCGACAGGGAAGCAAAAAGAGCAGTTATTGAGAACGCTAGGGGCTACGCAGAGCTTCTTGACCAACATATTTACAAGGAGGACAACATTCTCTACCCTATGGGCGACAAGGTTCTTTCCCCATCTGACAACAAGGAGCTTCTAAGAAAATTCGAAAAGGTCGAACGTGAAGTCATCGGAGAAGGAAAACATGAGCACTACTTGCATATGGTAGAGAAGCTTGAAAGGAATCTAGGCATCTGAGGCCAGAGCTAAGCGTGGTTCTCACTGGAACAGTAATATGATCTCATCTATCTGCCGATTACACTGTGCCCGCAGATACAGAAGTGGCACCAAAACTGATGAGAAAGGTTTCCCTAGCACTTCGAAGATCGGTCGAACGTATGAAATCCCGTCAAGAATTGAGGGCTTATGGAAGATCTTAACTGGACGCGATTTTTGAGAGGCCCTCGTGAGGTAAACGTCAAACTGCAGGGGCGTTGACGTGAAAAAGCATCACCTTTTCAATCCAAAGCACAAAAGTGTGCTGGAAGAAGAAGCAAGGAAGACTTGGCAAAATCCCGAAGAAGTTTTGGGTGCAGTGGAAGTTAAACCTGGCTTCGTTGCCGCAGATTTAGGCTGCGGAAGCGGAGTTTTCACTGTGCCCCTTTCCAAGAGAGTTGAAAAGGTCTATGGAATTGACGTTCAGAAGAAGATGTTAGACTTTCTCTCACAGAAGATTCAAAAGCTGAAAGTTAAAAATATCGAACCATTGCTTTCGGAAGAAAATGAGATTCCACTTGAAAATGAAAGCGTTGATCTTTTAATATCGGTCAATACTCTCCATGAGTTCGGCAACAGGGCCAGAATGATCGGAGAGATGGGAAGAGTACCCAAAAGAGGCGGCAAGGCACTTATAGTTGATTTTGAGAAGAAGAACACAGGATCCGGGCCTCCAGTGGATATTAGAATCTCGGAAGAGCAGGCTAGGAGTCTCTTCGAGAAAAAGGGGTTTATCACTCTGAAAAAACGCCGCCTTAAGTATCATTATTTGCTGGTCTTCTCTGAACAAGGAGACTCTTGACAAGAGTGAAACAACCGCAATCTGTGGATTGAGCTCAAAACGAGGAACTAATTTCTTGCAGAGATATGCACAATCTTTCTAAAACGATAAATAGCATAAGGTAGTACGGTACTATTGTATGTGAGCAGAGTGATTATGAGGGGTCGGAGTATGAAGGGAATACTGTCTGTCGTCTTGCTAGTGTTCCTGTTTTCTCTATCATTTTCCGGCTTTCAGATATATGTCGCTCAGGGTTCTGAAGTTCATGACGTGGCCATTTCCAGTGTCACAGCATGGCCAGTATTTCTTCCGCCCTCTGTTATTTACATTAATGTTACCGTTGAAAATCAAGGGACCAGCAGTGAAAGCTTCAACTTAACAGTATATGCTGAGAATCTCACTATTCAGACCAAGAGTGTTGTTGATCTGGGACCGAGTGCAAGCGAGACTCGAACATTCGAAGGGGATATATCCTCTCCCCCGTTCAGGGCAATGATCTTTCCGCCTCCCTGGCCTCCAGACGAGCCTATGGTTGAAAATGTCACGATATGGGCTGAAGCAAGTGTTGTTGCTGGGGAAATAGACACTTCCGACAACGTTTACATCGACGGGATAGTCACGATAATCTGGTGTCCGCCGGACATAGACGGTGATGGAGACATCGACATATTTGACATAGTTTTTGTAGCGGGACGCTATGGGTCTGAATCAGGAGATCCTGGATATGATCCCTTTGCAGACCTTGACCAAGATGGAGACGTCGACATATTTGACATAGTAATAATGGCGAACCCAGAAGTTTACGGTGTTCATTACGTGTGAAATAGCCAACATGCCCGCGCGGCGGCTTTCTAGGTTGGAAATAACATTGTTTTGATATTGGTGTTTATCCTTTAGGGAGAAGAAATCTAGGGAATTATCGAGGCCGCCGTAAGTTCTATATATTGTCTCATAACATGTACATAACATATCAAGGTGATAGTGTGAAGCTTGTGACAGTTTTATTACCAGAAGCTTATCTAGAGGGTTTAGATGAACTTGTGAGGGCGAACATGTACCCAAGCAGAAGTTCCGCGATTCGCTCTGCAGTTAGAGATTTGCTGAAAAAAGAGCTTTGGACAAGAGAGGAGAGGCCTTAACAGAGCTATAGATAGTTTAGGTTACAAGTTTTTCTCTAGACTTTCCTGAGCGATGATTTTCATTTTTTCAGCGGCTTTTGATGGGTCTTTAGCAAGGGTTATAGCTCTTCCTACAATTAGATACTTCGCGCCGCTTCTAATAGTTCTCTCAATGTTTCCGCCTTGAGCGCCTATGCCGGGAGAATAGATAGGCACTTTTCCGCCAAGAATTGAATACAGTTCTCTAATCTTTTCTGGGTATGTAGCGCCAACGACTGCGCCGTCTGCGCTCCATCTTAACGCTTTCTGGGCAAACAGTCTGTATTGGAAGACTGGTTGGTCGGCTTCTTCAGTGAAGGTTTTCTGTCCGTAGCCTTCTCGTGCTCCTTTGTGGCTCATGTAGACGAGCAGTATTACACCTCGATTCTGTCGTTTTGCTGTTTCGAAAACAGGTTGCAGGCCTTCTTCCCAGCCCACAAAAGGATTTGCGATGACGGCGTCAAAGCCTGCCTTAAAATAGTATTCAGCTATTATTCGATTTGTGTTTCCGATGTCGTTGATCTTGCAGTCCATAATAGTAGGTAACCCGTAGCCTTTCGCTTGACTCAACAATTCTGACACATTGGTGAACAAGCCTAAAGGCAGAATTAGATGGCGGTTAAACTTCACCGCGCAGACATGCGGGTGCACTGCTTCTAGAATTTGCTTGGCTTTGGGGAGCAGTTCTTTAGGTTCGCCATGGGGTAAATCGAGAGCTAGAACAATGTTGGAGTTGATTTTCCTTGCGGCTTGTTTCATTTTGAGCTTGAATGACAGTTCAGAGCACCTTACTATCCTATGATTGTCGTTAGAAAGGCTTTTCGGTCAATCTTGGGGAAGCTTACCCCGTTTTCTCTGTTCTACCCAACATAGTTGAAGGGGCTTCAGTAGATTTTCTCGAAACCTCACGTTAAGAACGTGCTTTTGCCTTTAAACTAAAGCAGTCAGCTCTAACGACTGTTTAAGGATGTCAACGTTGATTTTTCCAGCTTGAAAAACACTACCAGTTGAAAGGTTGTTCACAATGAAGACTGCGGGTGCAAAAAGGTTGGGGTCAATTTGGTAGAAATCGTGATTGGCTTCTTTGAAGACGAGCTTAAATGGTTTGCCATAATGCTTTGAGGCTGAAGAAGGGGCTTCCTTTAAGAGAGTTTTTAGTTCGGCATCGTTTTTATGTTCCAAAGCGAAGTAGGCTGTGCCGCCGTACAGGATCACGTCATTCGTCTTTCCCATGGCTTCTGTAAATTTCGGATGAACTGGGGCAATGGGAGCGCATCCCCAAGCATACTGAATGGATAATGGATCCACACCCAATTTGGAGAGTTTATGTAAACCTGTTTCCACAATTCTTCCAGATACTTGTGTGGAGCCTGCCGCGCTTGTTGTAGGAACCAAAACAGCGTGGAGTCGATCAGCGGGGATTCTGCATTCTTGGGCTAGTTCCTTAACGAGTTCTTCTGGGGGTTCTTTGGCTGTTTCTAGAACAATCACCCCGATGTCCGCGTTGTCTTCATATTGTATCTCTGCGAAAATGTTGCGGGGCTTCAAGGCTAATGCTCGGGCGGGACCAGAACCTATCGCAAAGAAATCATTTCTTTTTATTTGCCATCCTGCAAACTGGGATCCTAAGGTAGCTATTGCAGGGTGGTCTGTATAGACGAATACTGATGGGAGTTCAAGGTCTCCATATTGTTTTGGGAGTATTCGTGCTTTACCAAGTCCGCCTAAGCAGATTTCTGTGACCATTTTGCCCGCGTTGAAGCCGCCTTTTGCTCGTATTCCTGCATCAATCAAAGTGGCTCCTGATCTGCACTTTTTGATTGATATGTTATATTCCGAAGATGTTGCGCACAAAGTCTGCACGAGTTTAAAGGCTTTCTGGTTTACGCTCAGCATGTGTGGGTATTAGTCCAAAAATTGGATATAAATCGAACGGAAGGTATTGTCATAATAGTTCTTCGCAGCCTTTCAGGTGTTCATTTTTGTCTTTGGCCACGTAGAGTTTTCCTTTACCATTTTCAGCAAGGTCGCCGATAAAAACGTAAAATGGTCCCTTGATTTTTTCTTCTTCTGCTTTGGCCTTGCTTTTTATGTTGTTGATTGTGAACGTAGGTAGAACAGATGGGATGTGATCACACAAGATGATTTTCCCGCCTGTCATGTATGCTCCTGCTCTCTCCTTTGCTTTGCCATAAACAACCATAGTTCCGTCCCTCATGTGAATGCCCGCAAATTGGTCAATGTCGCCGTAGACTTTGATCAGACCCTTTCTCATATAGCAGCCAACCTCCGTTCCAGCATTTCCGTGAATAATGATGGACCCTCCTCGCATACCCTTAGTGCTTCCTCGATAAGCACCCCCGATATAATCACCGGCATCTCCTTTCACTTCTATCGTTCCACTTCTCATTGAAGAACCAGCCCAGGACCCAACACTGCCTTCCACTGTAATCTTTCCCCCCTTCATTTCCTCGCCAAGGTGCATTCCAACATTGCCTTTAGCCGCGATTTCACCGTCAGTCATGCCAGTGCCTAATCCTCGAACCTTAGTAAGCTGTCCAATAAGTTGGATTGTTACTTCATTAGGCGTCTTTCCACAGTTGCCTTTTATTTCGAAAATATCCTTTAGTGAGCTTCGGCGGTTTCCATGCCAAAACTGGAGTTTCGCGATTTCGTTTATTGATTTTCCAGCGAAAGTGTTTGGAGAGATGCATTCTGCATTTGCCGGTGCTTTCAACTTCCTTTTTAGGCGAAGAACCACAGCCATTTCCCTACACCTTTGCTTGTATCGGAATAGGACTTGCGACGGCTAGATGATGGTTTGGAACAAGATAGTTTTCGTATTTAACGGTGTAGTACTCCTCAAAGATTTTCTGGAGTTCCGGCTCGATTTCTAAGAGACTTGGGGAAGCCTTTACGTCAGTCCAGTAGGTTTTCCCACTGACAGATTTCACCACTTCTCCGTTTTTTACCACGATTTCCCCGTCTTTTATGGTGTAGGCAGCGTTTCTGAAGGCGTGTCTAATCGCCTTTGGGTTGTTGGCCAAGTTCGCTTTTTCTGGATTCAGATCATAGATGGCTATGTCTGCGTCAGCTCCTACTCCCAGGTGCCCCTTGTCTTCTAAGTTTAAGGCCTTGGCTTGACCGGCTCTTGTGGCTATTGCGATTTCGCGGAGCGTGTATTCTCTGTCTATGGCAGAAAGCAGGGCTCTGCGTCTAGTTTTTCTGTTAATTTTCTTCATAACTTTTGCTCTGGCTTTTCGACTCATGAGCCATGCAATAATCCTTGGATATGCGGTGAAAGGTCCAGCGTTTGGATGGTCTGTTGTTAGGAATACTTTCCAAGGGTCCTTTATTTGAAGAGCGAGTTCTAGCCCGACTGTCCATTGAGTTGCGTGAACGTAGCTTTTTCGCTTATAATGAAATGGAACTATTCCTGAACTGGTTTCGGTTTCTACATCATTGTTTACCCACTTGTTACCAGTTATCTGGTGAAGAATGAATTGGAATGGTCCGTCTGCGGTCATTGTTGTTGTGTTTGTGAAAATGATTTGCCCTAGATCTAGAGTAACGTGACTGTGAGAATTTACGTATTTTGCGATTTCTTCTGAAGCTGATCTGAAGGTGCGCCAGTCGTGACCTGCGAAGGCGCTGAATTGACAATGTGTCATGTGGATGGCGGGTTTTCCATCCATCGCCAAATTTTCAACGCACTTCATGGTTTCCAAGGCTGTGACATAGTTTCCCGGTTTTCCAAGGTTGTTTGTATGCACGTGTATTGTATGAGGCATGTTGAGAAGCTGATTTACTTTGCATAAGCCTTGGATGATTTCACGTGGAGTTATGTCAAAGTTCGGCACACGGTCGTCGATGTCGCGAACGTTTCTGCCAAAACCCCATGCCTCTAGTCCTCCAGGGTTAACAAGCTTGATTGCATATCCTTTAGTTGCTTTCATCATCCAAGCTACGTAAGCTGCACATTCTTCATATTCTCTAGCCCTCAGATGTTCTAAGACAAGCCAGTTGCTTCCCAGGAGTGGGTATGCGCCCTTATCTATCATAGGTGTGTCATTCAGCTCTTCATGTGTGTGTTTAGCTTTTAGCGGGGGCATCGCTGGCTCCATCACTGTGGTCCACCCCATTCTTGCGTAACGGTAGCCTGTCGTGAAGGTTGATGGGATGGAGTGGCCGACTCCTGAACGGGTTACTGCGGTTTTGGGTTCCACATCTTTGTAGTGATCTTCTGGCCGCAGTAATCGGCCGGAGTTGACTTTGGCGCCTGCAACGTGAGAGTGTATGTCTACGCCGCCTGGCATCACAACCAATCCTGAGGCGTCAATTGCTTTGGCATTTTCTGTTTTCTCTACAATCTTACCGTTGTGGACAGCGATGTCCATTTTTTCCCCGTCGATTCTGTTCAACGGGTCGTAGACAAAGCCGTTCTTGATTAGGAGTCCTTTCATTCTACGTCTTCACCCTCTGACGTTTTATGCGCCTAACCTGTTCCAGGATTCTCTGCAGAATCGCTTCGTCTGATAAGCACGTTTCTGGAGGAGCCACCAGCTTTTTCAGAAGTAGAGGAACACGGTCCATCCGGTATGCTGTTCCCTCATCTTCGATACCTGCAAAAGAGGAGGGGAATACCACATCAGCCATCATAGTTGTAGGAGAGATAACTGGGTCAATAGCGATTAGAGGATTTTTCACCAAGTTCTGAACTGCAGTTCTTGGAAAATTGGAAACTGGGTCAGATGCAACGACTAGACCTGCATCCGCTTCGTCACGACTCAGTATGTCTATCACTGAGGTTTCACCTGGATTGTATCGAGGATAGCCCTGGGAAAAATCTACAGCGAAGGGATAGCCTGTCTGCCACGTGTATACAACGTTTGCACCTGCAACATTGAAGTGACCCCGCATCGGCATTATGACGAACTTTGTGCGATGATTCAAGTCTTGTGTCAAAGCGATTGCAGCATCGATATTCTGTAACTTCCCAGAACTCATGGTTAATCCTACTCCGAAGAATAACACGCCGAAGTCGCATCCCACCATTGCATCCGCTACGTCTTCTAACAGATCAACTGGCACCCCGGCAACTTCATCGACTTCAAGTTCTCCATCCTTCACAAGCAAGCGGAGGGCTTGAAGAAGCTCAAAATCTTTATTCGGCTCGACTTGAATGAAGAAATCCGCCAGCTCTGCAGAGCGAGTTTTTCTGACGTCTACAACGATCAGTTTTCGCTTTTCAGTTTCAAATTTCGGAGGTAGTTTCTGTCCAGAGACAACCGGCAGCTTAGCCTCCTTCATCAGCACCAGCTCTGAAGCCCTACTAAGTCTTTTCTTACCCAATATTCCGCGAAGACGTGCAATATAGTGATCCCACTCGCTTTTCTGGAAGCGTCCATCGGAGAAAGCTGTGTAACGTTCCATGTGACGTGGGTGGGCACTATAAGGGTCGCTTGCCCAGTAGATTATCAAGTCTGCGCGGTGTCGTATTTGACCTAAGGTGCAGGTTGGTATCCCGATGTTTTGTATGCTTAGAATTGACGGGCCATGGCAAACGGTAGAAGTGTTGTCAATAACCCCTCCAACTTCTTCGGCTAGTTCTAGCCCCACTTGAATCGCTTCACACGTTGTGCAGCTCCAGCCATAGAGGATTGGGTAAGATGCATCGACTAAGATTTGAGCGCTCTTCTTCACGGCCTCTTCTAAGGAGACTTCGGCCAATTCTCCGTCTTTTCTTACAAGGGGCTTCAGGTTTCTGTGGTTGGGGTTAGAGAAGTTAGTAAACTTTGCTTCGCTTACCGCACATGCATTCTTTACATCAGTTATGGCATTCTCGTTCACAGTTACTTCAAGATCGTCGCAGAGGGTTCCGCAAACTGGGCAGGTCACGTTTTTGATCACTGTCATGGTTAGTCTTTCCCGAAAATCTTTTTCAAGAGACGCGGTATGGTTTGAACAGTTTCTGTGGGGGCTGGCTGTATTTCCGCCGTGATTCCTTTGAAAGTAGGCATTCCTGTTCCATGCGTCTTGGGGTCGGTAATGACGTTTACCCAGAGTCCGTAGGGCATGTAGGCAATCCTCGGGTGAGGGGCTCTACTTGACTCTTTGGCTTTCACGACAACTGCTCCGTGTTCTGTTGTTACTTTGACGTTGGAGTTTTCCTTTACATCAAGTTCTTTCAAATCAACCGGATCGATTTCGCAGATGGCTACGTTTTCCCGGTATTCATCTGAGAGCTTACTGAGTTCTTTTGTGGTGCCTTGGTCTATTGTTCTTCCCGTTAGAAGGGTTACTTTGATCTTCGGCATTGTTCTACCATTCTCATGTAGCTATTTGGAGTTAAATGCTGAATAGCTTCTTAAGGGATTTTCCTTTTTTGAGATGTTAACTGTTCACGCTAGATTTCTGCTACTTTGATGGGATGTTCCGACACTTCAATCTTGCTTTACGACTTGTTATTGGCTGCTGTGAGTCGTAGTTTCAATCTGCAGTGAAGAGCATGCAAGGGAATATTGTTTATTGCTACAGAAGATTTAATACAAAATCCCCCCCACAATATTCAATCAGCAAAAGAGGAGACCTTTAGTATATGCCCATGACCGTAACCAACAAGCCTCAGCTCACAGGCATTATCATCCTTTTCATAGGCGTAACCCTCCTAGCCTTCACCTTCATAAACGCCTTCTTATTCCTCCAAGAACCTTTCAGTATAATTGCCACGGGAGATTTGGCTAGAGTTTTCGGTGACGCTTTAGCGCCTCTTATTCAAGCCTGTATACGTCTAATGTACTTGGGCATCATGGGATGGATAGGGTCCCTTCTGACTATTAGAGGCATCCCGCTAGTAACTCACAAATATGCCCCTATGGCCGCGCCAGTGGCAATCAAGGAAAAGACGCAACATCAACCTAGACAGCAACCCGTAGAACAGCCTAAACCACAGCAGCAACCATCAAAACCGGAACCAAAGCCCTCACCACCGCCGACACGGGAGCAACCAAAACCTGCACCTCAATATCAGACCCAAGCCACACAAAAACAAGCTCCTCAAGTCTCATCAGAACCTAACCAAGAAGAGCCCAAAGCAGTACTCATTCTGCCTGAAAACCAGAGGGAAGAATAAGCCCAAATGAACGTGGCACTGCGGGCGCTGAGCTGGGCCATACGTTTTTTCTGGATCATAACCCTCGCTTTTGCCGTGACATGCGTATACTCAGCAACATTAATCCGCGTAAACATCGG
>JABAOC010012044.1_pt2 | contig 25241 bp, 28 predicted proteins | sample 7062161 | NCBI WGS metagenome assembly JABAOC01 (sample SAMN14538625, study PRJNA623070) | marine sediment metagenome | biome: marine biome [ENVO:00000428]; feature: marine pelagic biome [ENVO:01000023]; material: deep marine sediment [ENVO:00002113] | place: India: Gulf of Khambhat ... | reverse complement strand
GGTTGTCGCATTCAAGCTGAAGACAAACAGATGCAACATATCTATGCGATGAGAACATAAGATTAATATCCAAATTGAACATAAAGCCGTTTCGAATAGCTTTTGATAGATTAAAGGAAAAGAAGGTATATCTTCGTGCTCTCAAGCTGGCGAACAAGTATGGATTTTCGACAATTTCCAATTACATGCTATTCAACTATCAAGATACGCCTAGGGATTTATACGAGCGGATGATAGTGAACATTGAGATGAATGAGTTCTGGTCTTCCAGAAGTCACCAAGGAGCTCCAAGTAAAATCTATAGCTATCCTATGCGCTATGCTCCGATAGATGAATTTCTTGCTCCTAAGGCAAATCGAAATCGAGATTATGTTGTCGACGTTGCAATAAATAGTAGGAATTGGCTTAAATATGCAGCTTGGACAAGACGTTTTATACGAAATATCGAGATAATGAAAGGAGCTGCAAACGGTGCTATCTCTCCAACTCCGACGCTTGCACGTCGCACAATTGGGGAAACATATGAAGAATTCCTCGCGAATCTATACATGCCGGAGAAGTTGCTGAGGGACAGAAACAAACATGAAAGAAGAATTTATGATTTTGAACCAAAGCGCAAACCTGGCTCGGGAAAAGTCGAGGAATTCAGAGATTTCATTCTGCGCCTATTAAAAAAGCAAGATGCTGACTTTCGTCTATTCCATGAAACAGTATCTGAGAATTCATCTGATAGAGTAAGAGAATGTTTGAGAGTATGCAAGAATAAGGAGATGCGAAAGTGGTTGAAATTATACCTAAAGTAGAGAAGAACAGAAGAAGCACGACCCCGTTGATTGGGAAGCAGTTGATAGAGATTTTAACAACAGGTATGTATAGTGATCCTAAAATGGTAATAAGGGAATATATTCAGAACGCCGTTGATTCTATTGATGTAGCGGTCGCGAACGGTGTCTCAAAGAAGAGCGCTTGTAGGATTAATATTCTTATAAATGGCCAAATGAGAAGCATAGCTATTGAAGACAATGGTTATGGCGTAAGTAACAGTATGGTGAAGGACGTGCTGTGCAGCATAGGATCAAGCCAAAAGGAAAGTAATAAGGAAAGGGGATTCAGAGGTATAGGAAGACTAGGAGGTTTAGGTTATTGCGATGAAGTAGAATTCGAAACACGTAGATCCAAAAAGGAATATGTCGCATTAGTGAGATGGGATTGCAGAAAATTAAGAGAATTGATTGCAAATGCGGAAGTGAAGCAAGATTTAAAAAGAGTGTTGAGAATGGTCGTTCAAATAGAGTTTAAGAAGCCAACGAGCACGGATCCTCCTCACTATTTCAAGGTTACTATGAGAAATGTTCATAGATTTCACAATGACGAGCTGATGAACGTGAAGATTATCAGAAGATATTTATCTCAAGCTGCTCCAGTTCCGTATAATCGAAAGCAATTCCCTTTCGCCAGGAAATTGGAAAAATATCTTTCAGAAATAGATGGTTTTAAATCTTACGATATTCGCGTAAATGAAGAAGTAATATATCGACCTTATAACGGATATATATATATTGCTGCCAACCGGGTTGATGAGATTGCCAATGTTGAGTTAATTGAGTTTCGCGGATTTAATCATGAACTACTGGGGCGCGGATGGTATGCAAATACAAGTTTTTGCGGTTCTTTTCCTCAGAGGATTGAAATGCGAGGAGTTCGCTTGCGCCAGGGAAATATAGAGGTGGGAAATGAATATTTCCTAGCTGATATATTCTCTGAGAGAAGGTTTGCCACATGGCATATAGGTGAAATCCATCTTAATTATTCTATAAAGCTTAATGCAAGGCGCGATGGATTCGAGCACAGCAGGAATTATGAAAAGTTCTTAGAGCAGGCACATGTTTGTGGAAGACTATTAAGTAATCTATGTAGACAATTATCAAGAGAGAGAAGTTCGAAATTAGAGATGAAGACCAATTTGCAAGCTGTTGAGAGCTTTCTGAAATACAATGTGTTTATAGATGAAGATCACTTCAATCAAAGATGTTCGGAGATAAACAATATTATAAACAAACTGAATCTATATATGAAAAGAGATGGGTGTGAAGCTGGCTTCAGGCAAAGAGTAAGTAGGGTTAAGAGAAAGATGATAGATTTTTCTTCAAATGCAAAACAGATGTATTTAATGGATTGCATCGATGGAAGAAGTATGAGAAATGTTGGAAGGAAGGAGCTCTTGTATAATATTTGTCGGAGATTAGTTGAATCTAATGAGACTAAAGAAACAAAGGAAGATCTTCTGATAGATATTTATGAGCCATATCTGAAGCGTGGAATTAGAGAAAGACTTGAAAATAACCTGAGTGATAAGAAAAAGATGAAGAACAAGCGTCTATAGTAATATTCCACTTTTTCTCCAGTGTATGAAGCTTATGAAATAACAAAAACGGAGAATCAAGAACCGGGCAAGTGCTTATGCTATTATTGAATTTTCGAGCTGCCGAGAAAGTAATCGTTAGATTTTCCGAGTAAGCGCAGACAAGCGGATGTCTATCTTCTATCTTTTGGGAAAACTACATCCTAGCAAGAGTTGACGCTCAATATGATTAAGTGGAGCTAGGATCCAGCAGCATGAAGTTGGGCTTTGCAGGATAAATGAGGAATGGCCTGGTTCGTTTCGGATCCTAATCAAATCTTGTCTATAAATCGCAAGGCAAAAAACAACTCTGATCAGATTACATCGGGAAATCCACGTGGTGTTTCGGGAATTCGGAGAATACAATCCGCCAATCATCAAGTTATGATCAGGGCATTCAGTTGCCGGAGGCCGGACTCGAACCGGCACGGAGTTTTCACTCCAGCAGATTTTAAGTCTGCAGCGTCTACCATTCCGCCACTCCGGCGATATTTTGAGTCCACATTGTATCACGGATATAAAGGATCACATTTAAAGGACAACGATCGTAACTGATGATATTGGAACCTCAAAACGACGTCAAGGGGGAAACCTGTGTCCTAATGTTGCTTAGCATTGCCTTTCTTCATAGACATAAGTATCGGAGGTTCCACCGACTTATTCCTGCCTAATCGCGCCTGCTCAGTTCGGCTATAGCGTCTTGCTTGGCCTTTCGCCCTGGATGAGCATATCGCTGCGTCGTTAGGATGGTGGAGTGGCCCATGAGTTCTTTGATAGTGAATACGTCTACTCCGCTCTCCGCCAGTCGAGTAGCGAACGTATGTCGTAGATCATGAAAGCGGTAATTCTTTGCCTTAAGGCCTGCTCGGACTAACGCGTTTTTATACCCATCTTTTAAACTCTTTATTGAGGTACCGTTGGCGTGACGGAATACGTGGCCGGACGATGACTCTTTTCGAATTTCGTCAAACACGCCCATTAGACGTCTGCTTATTGGGATCTCTCTTATTCTTCCCGTTTTGGTCTTTATGACGGTGATAAAGCGGCAGTCTAGGTCGACGTCTTTCCATAAGAGGCTCAGGATTTCATTCAATCGCATTCCGGTTTCCAAGGCGCAGATCACAACTCGCTTTATTGGAGGCTTGGCATATTCCAATAATTTCTCTTCATCGCTCCTTGAAAGCACCCGCTGAATGACATTATCTTCCCGGAGAAATTTCACTATTTTGACTGGATTAGAGCGAGCCATCTCATTTCGCGTAGCGATGGTATACATATGTTTCATGCACGCCAGTTCACGATTTATCGTTGCGGGCATTCTACCTGCTTCTATGCGCTTACGCTTATACTGCTCTATGAGCATAGGCTTAATTTCCTTCAACCGGTAATTCCCAAAATGATTATTTAAGTTCTTGATCGAAGTATGATCACGTCTGTGGGATTGGGGGCTCTTGTTGAATTTCGAATATGCTTCGAGATATTCTTTGGCGAAGTCCGAGAATCTGGGACTTTGCTTGAGCTCGTGAAGATCAAATCGATCCTCCAAAATTGCTGCCTGACGTTTGGCAAGCAGGCGCAGGGCAAATTTCATACTAGTCGTCCGAGTCGATTCCCTTATTCGCCGACCTCCGCATGAGTAGCTAATCCACCAATATCGACCACGTTTGTATGCGCCCATGACCTTGTCCTCTCTTGAATCGTCTACGCTGAGAAACATCGCCCCACTTGTGTCAGGTTTTATTTACATAGCCAAGGACGGCTGTGTGATCTTGAACCGGAACCCCGATCTCCTTAATACAACAAAATCACGCCGCTTCATAGGTCATCTGCTTAAGGTCTAAGCCCACAGACCTTAACCGCTGCATCGTCACGGCGGCGTACCAAGGTTGGCGCGTATGCGACCTTAACGGTTCGCGTGTGGATCCATTGCGGTTCAAGTGTACCGATTCGTTCACACTCCCACTGATCGTTCAGCAGCCCGACCGATAAGTTGACTCGGGTCAAGAAGTCGTTGTATTTTATTCGCATCTCGATGCAGCAACCGAAGAGTCTTCAATTACTTAAACAAACACGGTTCGGCTTTAGACCGCCAGCAGATTCAGTTCCACTACCCTGGCTCGTTTCGCTACTGGCGGGTGTGTTGGCCGATCTAGGTGCGTTGCGGCGGCTGGCGGCCTACCAAGCTACCCGGCGACGCGAAGGCACGAGACTCACAGGTGGTGATGTAAACGCGCCGACAAGGATCGACTATGAACCCGAAATCGTCTTCACGGCTCCGGAATTTGTCAACCAGCGGACCACCACATCGGTGGACCGTAACTGGAATCAAGGGCCTTCATCGGTATGCCAATACCTTTGACCATAAGGAGGGGACAATAGGGACGATTAGGGCGGGCGAATGTGATCTGATACGGTCATAACGGGCTTAAGGTAACCGCTCGCGAAAGGGATGTATGGAGGGCCCCGATGCTGGCTACCCACCGAGGGGGATAAAGTCGTGTCGGGAGGGCGTGGGGGGGATGAGTCTCGAAAAGGAGTTAAAATCTGGAAATTTCTCGGATACAATATGTGATATATTACTCGCCTGTGCTGTGATAGAATCACGTGACAGTAGGCACCAACATACACAGTATGTGGCCGACATGAGTAGGCGGGAGTTGGCGACAGTGGTCAAGAGTCTACGTTCGAACCGTTGTCTGACTCAGGAATAGTTAGCGGCGAAGGTCGGCGCCGCACTTTCAAGGGTGAACCGCTGGGAGAAGGGAGGCGGTACTTCTTCGCTGCTGGTCAGCCGTTGGATCGAGGAGCTACGAACGAGAGTCCAGGAAGGAACGAATTAATAGAACCGTTTTGGCTTTTGGAGGGGAGTCATGCGTATGAAATGGGTAGCAATCACTATTGTTGTCCTCTTGGTGGCCATAGGGATCATAGTATGGGGACCTTGGGAACAAGAATCAGAAGTATTAAGAATCGGAGCTATTCTTCCTTTGACTGGGGAAGCAGCCCCATATGGCGAAGCCGCCCGCCAGGCCATAGAGCTTGCCGTGGAAGACGTGAATGCGTCAGGCGGTATCGGCGGCAAACAATTGAGCGTAATATACGAAGATAGCCGCTTGGATCCCAAAACTGCAGCATCGGCAGCAAACAAGCTTTGCACTGCTGACAAAGTAAAGGTGGTCATCGGTCCAATGGCCAGCGCGACAGTGGAAGCGGTACTTCCCATAACGCAACGAAACAAGGCAATTGTGATCTCACCGGCTGCAACGGCCCACAACTTGAGTGGCAAAGAAGGTTTCTTTAGGACCATCGTTTCCGATATCTATGATGGCATTGCTATGGCAGAATTCGCATATCAGAAACTGGGCTACAGAGAGGCATCAGTTCTGTACATCGAAGCCGCGGGGCCTGCGGGCGTGGCTCGGAGCTTCGTTGACCGGTTTAAGGAGTTAGGCGGCACGGTGCTCACAGTAGAGATCGGTGCACCAAACGCTACAGATTTTAGGGCACAGCTAACAAAGATCAAGGCAACGAATGCGGAAGCTGTATATTTCGCTGCATACGCTCATGAAACTGCCACGATTCTGAAACAGGCGAAGGAGCTTGAACTGGATAGACAGATGTTGACTCATCAACTTGCAGAAGACCCTGAAGTACGTGAGCGCGCTGGAAAAGCAGCAGATGGTCTTATATACACTACGCCAAAAATGGACCCAGAAACAGGTGGCCCTGCAGTGAAAGCATTTTATGAGAAGTTCAAAAACAAATACGGCGAGGAACCGAGGAACTTCGCTTCAAACAGTTATGATGCATTGAAATTAATCGCTAAGATCAGTAACCAAAAAGGCTATTCGTACGAGGCGATCAAAGCTGGCCTTCTCGCTACGGTAGGTTACGCAGGTGCCTCTGGGGAGCTTTCTTTCGATCAGAGGGGCGACGTTGTCCAACCGATGAGAGTAATGACAATCCTCGACGGTGAAATCACAGAATTCAAACAGTGATATAATGTTATCTTTCTTCTCGTTAATTGAAGGAGACACTCATGAAAAACGAAAATGTGAGATGCCTTCACCAGCGCACCCCGTTGCTGGGTCTGTTTGATAGGGACTCCTTCATACTTCCCTCGGTTGATCGTGAACTGACTGATTTCTTGCGCCAAATAATTCCGATTCTCAAGGGAACATCGGCGGTATGCTTGGTGGCGTTCTACAGGCATCCTGCATTCTATGTATCTGCCGGCGCACCGGAAGATATAGTCCCCATCTTTTACCGATGGGCAGTATGGAACAAGCAATATCCTATTAATGAAGCCACTAGGAGCAAATTTTCATCCTATCCCAACGAGAACTGTGCAATAAGCTCCGGCGACTTTATTTTCGGGCAACAAAAGAGCCTGGCGGCGGAATTCTTGGCGAAAATTAAGCAGCACTTAAGATCCGCTCCGTTATCAAGTATAACAAGTATAGAACTTGAAATGACAGCGGGCGGCTCTAAGTCAATTGAGAAGCAGAGTGACGAAATATGGTTTATCAAAAATCCGGAGGAGCTCGCCAATTTCAATTCAACATCCGACCATCTAATTTGTTGGACAGTTTATCGTTTGCTTAGGATAGCTGATACTGTCGGTGGGCTAGTGATGCTCGATGGAACAGGGGAGGACTACGACGAGATAAGCGATATTTCAAAACGCGAACCCTTAGCCGCGACTTTTAATCTCTTGGAGACATCTCTGGACGCTATGTACCAGACGTATTATGCCCAGTTAGAATACGATACGCCTAAGATTGGCGACGAATTGGCGAGAGACATCGAATTCTCTTGGGATGTGAATGGCTTGGTATATTCATCGGTGTTTCGGAAAAGACTTCTTTCTGAGGTGCTGGAAGCCCCTGATGCGGAAGGCAATAGAAGTCCCCTTTCTGTGGAATTTGAACCTGGATATCTATTGGCGTACTTCGATGGCAACGGTATCAAGGAACTGAATGATAGCGTCAGTCACCGAATCGGCAATGAGATTATCCGTGCAATGGGACGATGGCTTCATGTGGCTTTTTGGTTTCCAAAGGAGCTATACCTAGACGATAAGCCGGAACCTCAAATGACTCCATATTCTTGGGTCATTAGAATTGCTGGAGACGAGTTTTTGGTCATTATTGCCGTTCCCAAAGGGATAGACAATGAGGGGATAGAGTCCTTGAAATGTCGCATGTCTGATGGCCTGTATGATTACCTATGCACCAAAGGTAATCCGCGTGAAGATTTAAGAAAACATTTGGTGAAGCTCCTGCCTGTGTTGGCACCCGCTAAGCGGGGAGATAATCTCAACAGGATATTAGAAACCTCTCTTTCCGGAGGCTGGTACGATAATCTTGGTGGCCATGAAAAGTACGAACAAGCTTGGACTGAAGCTGAGGATACCATGTATGAAGCTAAACATATCGTTAAAAGCCCTCAGCTTAGAAATTATCGCTCTGATATTGGTGCAATATGCCTAGCTCACCATTTGCGTGATGACCGGAGAAAGCAAATGTTAAATGAATTGCCATCAACTCTCCAGTCTCTCCTAAAAGAAGCTTTTGGTATGAGAGAAGATCGTACAAAGGGAGAAGAAGATGCGAGTGTTGCTCGTCAAGGCCCCGCGAAATAGATACTCGTATTTCAAGGAGGGTAGTGAATCGCTCGCTTTGGGCTATCTCGCGTCATATCTGCGAGAGAGGGATTACTGCGTAAAGATAATCGATGGTCAACTGGAGGAACATTCGAACGATCGCACGTTGGCGTTGTGCGTTGAACAAAAGCAGGACGTTATCGGGTTTACTGTGGCAGATCCAAGCTATATCTCATCGACTTTTGAATTGGCAACGAAGTTGCGACGTTTGCATCCTGAAGCCCACTTGACAATTGGCGGTTACGCACCAAGCTTCCATTATAAAGAGGTCCTCATTCAATGCCCTGCCTTTGACTCTGTTGTTTGTTATGAAGGCGAACAAACACTTTTCGAATTGGTGGAGTGCCTCGAAAACGGCCGAGACTGGCGAAATCTGAAGGGCATAGCCTACAGAAATGGTGCATCGATAGTCCGCAACGATATTCGCCCACTAATTGCTGAACTGGATTCCTTGCCTTTTCCCGCGCGCGACTATGTGCCGTATATCAAACAACATCTTCCGGAAATCGGCGTCGTTTCCATCGCGGGAAGTCGTGGATGCTATGCTGATTGCGGTTTTTGTTCGATCCGCCAATTCTATCATGAACCTGATGGACCCACATATAGACTCAGAACGGTAAGCAACATTGCAGAGGAATTGGAAAACCTAATTACACATTACGATGTACATGAATTCCTTTTTATCGATGACATCTTCACGTTCCCAGGTAAGAGGGGTTTAGATCGAGTGGACGAATTGGAACGAGAGCTCCGCAAACGTGACCTCAAAGTCATGTTCTCGGTCTCTGATCGTGTTGACCACATTAACAAACAGCTTTATGAGAGGCTTTATAAGATTGGCGTACGGCAGGTCATGGTTGGTATTGAAGCGACGAATTCGGAAATAATTGATTATTTCAATAAAAGAATCGATCTTGCAACCATTAGACGAGCACTTCGTGTGCTTGACGAGCTGAGCATAGATGTTACAATCACGTACATTAACTTCACACCAAAGACAACTCTGGAGATATTGCGAGAGAATTTGTCATGCTTGCTCACCTTGAAAATAAACTTTCTGCTCGGGCTCCTAAACAGGCTTCAAGTATACGTAGGGACACCGATCGCACAAGAATTAATGAAGCAGGGTCGGGTGAGGGGGAGCTTTCCGGATTTTGAGTACAGTATACAAGACGATCGAGTTGAAAGAACTTATGAGATATGTAAGCAATGCTTCTCTCCTTTTCTTGAAATCTCTTACGAGATAATGAAGATCGAGAGGATTTTCAGGGTGAAACTGTTTCGACTTGAACAAGACGGGATTCCAGTTTCCTTCTTGGATGAAGGAAAAGCCTATCTGAAGCAAACATGTCGAACTATAATGAAGGAAGCGGCTGGTCTTTTTGAGGCTGCTTTGTATTATGCCGAGAATAATCGAGATATTAAGAAGGAGTTCCTTGGTGAGATCCGGGATCAGGTATTGGAACAATACACTCTATGGAACAGGGAGCTAACTCTCTTGAGGGATCATTCGCCGTTTATCGATGAGCCAGATAGGCTATTAATTCGATAGCAGGAGGATTGCAGGATGAAAAAGGGGCTTTCAGAGAAGGGTTTTCGAGTTGTTATGGAAAAACTCCAGGAGAGTGAGAAATTCAGGAGACAATTACTTTCAGGCGAAGACGCTATAGAGATCATAGGTAGGGGATTGCTCTCCGCTGAAGATGAAAGGTATTTGGCTACGATTGTCTGGGGTCACACGAAGCTCCAGATTGACCCGATTGATGAGAAACTAGTGCTGTGTTCCTCTTCGGGTTATTGATGTTCCCACAGCTCCGCGAATCGTCTTTGGCCGAATGTATTTGATTATCAAATAGGGGATTACAGACACACTAGCCGATCAAGTATCTTTAAACGTAGCGAGGGCAGACTTTTGTGGTATCACAACTAGTTCTAAATGGATTCGTCGCAGCCAGCGCGTACGCCTTGGTAGGTCTTGGCTTCGGCATGATCTACTGGGTAGCGCGCTTTTTTCATTTTGCTCATGGAGCAGTGTTTACCTATGGAGCCTATTTCGCGTGGGCGTTAGCATCATACGGAAAAATCCCTCTCATTGTAGCGATTCCCTTAGCGATAGGCATGAGCGCCATCATTGGGTCTTTAATGGAGCTTTTTGTTTATGCTCCCCTTAGGCGCCGCAGAGCGTCGTCGATGATAGCTCTCCTAGCATCCTTTGGTCTTTATGTGGTGCTGCAGAATATCATATCGCTCATGTTTGGTGATACGACTAAGATGCTTCGTCCCATGGATTCCTATCAATCTCTCGAAATTCTTGGAGGAAGATTAACGTCCATCCAAATAGTAACAATCTGCGCAAGTATAATCCTTATTATAACAGTGTGGATTTTTCTGAGTAAGACGAAACTCGGAAGAGCTATGCGGGCAGTGGCGAACGATCCAGAACTCGCGAGTATATCAGGGATTGATTGTTATAGAGTAACATGTTGGTCTTTCATTCTGGGATCGACACTTGCTGGTTTAGCGGGGATACTCGTGGGACTCGATATTGACATAGTGCCAACCATGGGACTGAACGCGCTTATGATGGGGGTTGTCGTGGTAATTATCGGTGGAATCGGCAGTATCCCCGGCGTTGTTCTTGGAGCTGTATTTCTTGGTATGGCCCAACATCTTGGCGTGTTGAAGATAAGTTCCCAGTGGCAGGATGCCATTGCATTTATCATCTTGTTGGCATTCCTGCTCTTCAGACCGCAGGGTTTCATGGGAAAGAGTGTGAGGAAAGCGACGGTGTGATTGAGGGAAGCGATGGAATATCTACTACATATACTAATATTGATAGGTATTTACATCATCTTATCGGTATCGCTTAACTTGATTGCGGGTTACACCGGTCTGCTTTCCATCGCCCACGCCGCTTTCTATGGCGTGGGAGCATACATCGCTGCGCTCATGGCTCTTAACCTGCACAGCCCTTTCTTAATTAATGCTGTATGTGCTGTGATTCTCAGTGGATTGCTGGGAGCCCTAATAGGCATTCCATCGCTCCGCATCCGTGACGACTACTTCGTCGTGGCGACCTTTGCCTTCCAGATCATCATTTTCAGCATACTCAACAATTGGGTTTCCTTGACCGGCGGCCCGATGGGCCTGCCAGGCATTCCGCTGCCGACAATCTTTGGCCTGAAGGTGTCCTCGCATGTTGGATTCCTTCTACTGATAGGATTTTTCTGCATATTGACCTTATGGGTTTCTCACCGGATCATACAGTCCCCTTTTGGCCGAGTGCTGAAGGCAATAAGGGAAGACGAAGTATTCGCACTGGCCACCGGAAAGAATGTGGCGGCGTACAAGGTCCTGGTGTTTGTCATCGGTGCCGGGATGGCCGCTATAGCCGGCGTGATGTACGCCCATTACATCAGCTTCATCGATCCAACGAGCTTCACGGTGATGGAATCGATATTCATCATCTCCATCGTAATCATCGGCGGCGCGGGAAGCCTGTGGGGACCTGTCGTTGGCGCTGTTATACTTGTCATGCTCCCGGAGTTACTGCGCTTTCTTGGTTTGCCCAGTTCTATAGCCGCGAATACCAGGCAGATTCTCTACGGTACGCTTCTTGTGGCGTTCATGATGTGGCGGCCTCGCGGTTTCATGGGCGAATACGCCTTCCAGGGCGGGGAGGCTCGGGATGAACGATAAACTGCTGGAGATACAAAAACTCAATAAAAGCTTCGATGGCGTTAGGGCACTTGCGGATTTCTCGTGCTCACTCCATCGGGATGAAATACTTGCAATTATCGGCCCCAACGGTGCTGGCAAGACCACATTCTTCAACGTCATAAGTGGATTCCTTTCGCCCGACAGTGGAAAGGCTACGTTCCAAGGAAAGAATCTCCTTGGGTTGCCTCCAAACAAGATAGCGATGGCCGGCATAGCGAGGACTTTTCAAGACCTGCGGCTCATCCGGCAATTGAGTGTCCTCGAGAATGTTTTGCTGTCTTTCAGGGGCCAGCGGGGAGAGAAGCTTGGGAATGTTTTCTTTCAATGGAAGAACAGCAAGAACGAAGAAGCCGCCAACAGGAAAGAAGCCGTGTCTCTCCTTGAGGAGGCTGGACTAGCAGAGAACGTGAACGACCCGGCGGAGAACCTTTCTTACGGCCAGCAGAAATTGTTGAGCCTTGTCTGCTGCCTCGCGGCGAAAGGAGACCTGTTGCTGCTTGACGAGCCTGTGGCCGGGATCGCGCCCAAGATCATCGAGAAGATACTGGGGATCATTCGTGATCTGCCAGGCAAAGGCCAATCGGTGATCCTGATTGAGCACAACCTCGATGCGGTGATGCAAGTGTGCGACAGGGCCGTCTTCATGGACGCGGGAGCAAAGATCAGCGAAGGCACTCCCGAAGAAGTACGGGACGATCCGAAAGTCATCGAGGCGTACATTGACTGAGGAACCAAGATGCTGGAGATCAGGAAACTAGAGACAGGTTACGGCAAGAAGCAGGTTCTCTTCGGCCTATCCCTGGAGGCCCGTAAGGGCGAAATCGTCGCGCTCATCGGCCCGAATGGAGCGGGCAAATCCACAGTGATGAAAGCCATCTGCGGCCTGATTCCGGTTTGGAAAGGCGAGATACTGTTCGACGGCAGCATAGTCAACGGTTCTACGCCGGCACAAAACGTTGCCCGGGGCATGACCTTCGCCCCGCAAGGTAACCGCGTTTTTTCTGACCTTACCGTCTTAGAAAACATCGAGATTGGCGGTTTCTTGCTTCCTCGAAACGAACTGAAGGACCGGATGGCACAGGTTTTCCAGATGTTCCCTATTCTGAGAGAACGCGCGAGGCAAGATGCAGGAAGACTGTCCGGCGGAGAACAACAGATGCTGGCTTTGGCTAGGGCTCTTGTCCCAAATCCCAAGCTGCTCATGCTCGATGAGCCTTCGCTCGGCCTATCACCAAATCTTGTCGCTGCGGTCTTCAGGAGAATATCTGAGATAAACACCGAAACAGGGGTGACGTTTCTGATTGTGGAACAGAAGGTCCGCGAGGTCCTGGAAATCTCCAATCGGGTGCATTCGATCAAGCTGGGCAAAGTCGCCTTTTCAGGCGCTCCAGAAGAGCTCAAGAAGGACAAGGACAAGCTCAAAAAACTATTCCTATAAGTGCTGCTTTTTCACCTCCTTGAATGAATTAATCACACGAGCCACTCTGATACGAAAAATCAACTATAGAAATGAGGATCTGCGGCATTTTGTCAGTTCCACGCCTAGGGTAACGACTGGGGCCCAGTTTCTTGGAATCGGAACGGGCGCCCCTCCGGTTAACGTAGTTTTGCTCTCCAAAAAAATCCCAAAAAACTCAGAAACATTCCGAGGAGGATTACGATCGGGGAGGCGTGTCGAACTCGAATCCTTATATCGCCATCTCAAGGATAGCCCGATGAGTTCTGGCTATTGAATAGTCTGGGGGGCCAAACCGGACTCGAACTAATTCCTTATTGTAAACAAGGTAATCACGACTGCATTGCTTGGAAGGCGCCCCTATAAGCCTCACGAATGGAAGCGAGCTTTGAAATAATTTGAAAGCGATGTAATGTTGGGATATTCTGAATTAAATAGTTTCAGTTCTATCCTGGAGTTCTAGCCAAATTCGACGACCTTTGTTCCTATCGAAAAGGATGCTTATAAAAGCATCGAAAAGAGAGAAATGAGCGAGTTCAGAGAACAAGTAAAAGCTGCTATCGATGCTGCTCTTCGCGGGGATAATCTAAGGGAATATCAGCAAGTTCTGATTAGGCTTGCTGTCTCAAGCATGGCCGTCGAGAAGAATCCGAATTATCAAGATTATCTAAGCGAATGTCGCAAGATCTTTGAGAGAGTTGGAGAAGTCGATCTGTCAGAATCGATGAAGAAGTTGTCAGCGAGGGAGCTAATAGAACATATAGGTCGGTTTGTTCAGAGACTGCTCTACCTCGAACCACCAGCTGAAGGCCTATCTCCTCTACCCATGATTGCTGGGACACCGTGGAGAGATAATCGCCTTTTGCTGTTAACCGGCTTTTTAATTGCGTGCCCTGAAAGTCCATATCAGAGAGTTATCGAGGTTGCTGTCAACGTGGTTAGTAAGAGAGCCTGCGGCATAGAGCTTCAAAAGAGATTTATCAAGATGAAAAGCTATGTACGTCATCTACTTAGCCTAATTTACGCGGAAGATCATATGAAGAGCTCGGATCTTGCACAATTATTTGATGAAATTCGACCAATCGACTGGCCAAATTTGGCGGATCAACACAGGACACCCACGGATGACAAAAAGCGAGAAGTTGACTCACTGTTAGGTTTTAATATAGGACTGGAAGCAGCGAAGCAAGCAAGGCGCCCCATTCCGGAAGTAATGCTCGATGCACTTGAGAAACGATTTGATTATCTGCCAAAAAGAATGAGAGATCGGATTATAAGCGAAATAAGAAAGGCAAAAAGCCAAAAACGTAGGCCTCCCGGTGGCATTGAATCCTGGGACGCAACTGAGGAAAAGGCTGAGCAACCACCATTGAGTGAGCTGGCTCGATCTAAAATTGAAGATGCCTTGAGGCGATCTAAGTCTGAATTGGAGAAAGCTTACGGACCTAAAGCTCTGGAGTTCATCAAGAGCGCAATGCTAACAGCAGGGCCTCCTCCCACCCAGGAGGAGATGGCTAAGAAGCTTGGAATCTCCTCCAGGCAGGTAAGAAAATACATTTTAAAGATGAAAGTGGATCCCAAACCGCTTTTTCGCTTCCTGGCTGGCAGAAAAGAATGCCTGGACTGATGGATTGAGATACTCCGGGATGGGGGGCACCCACACATGGGTGCCCATTTTTTTTGAATTTTTTCATTTTTGAGTTCCGCTTTCTAAGGGGTTTTTGCGGATAGATGAGTAGACGGGTTTGGACGCTGCGCAGCGAGCGGTGATCGGGTCAACGGATATGGGAGGAGAGAAACGAATGAAGCAATTATCACGTTTGATGAGAGGGGATTAGAGCACTATGGACGCCTGGATGGCTGAATCAGCGCTTCGTCTCCTCACTCGCTGGGCGCTAAGGAAGGCGCGGGACGGTAAGGAGGCAGGTCAAGGAGTGTCGGAAATGTTATAACGACTGACTTCTCAAAGGATTACGCTGTCGGCGAGCGGAGAAGATGAATAATAAAAAAGTACTTGAAAAGCCGGAGAAAACGATCATTCGGTGCCCGCAGTGCGGTAAACGCACTGGTTTACGCCTTGGTGCTGGAGATGCCATTGTGTATTGCCGACACTGCAGGGTCGATGTCGAGGTGATTATCCGCGTGATCGAAAGCGCGGATCGGAAATAACTTGTAGTGGGGACTGAGCCTCCGAGCCTGCGCCCCAGAGTTTGAAGCCAATTATTAGGACGACACGAAGCGAGCCACCATAGCGGATCGGAGCCTTTGAGCCAGAATCTGCTTGAGCCTAGTCGTAACAGGGACTGCCCCTGCGACTGGGCTCTTGTCTTATCAGAGCCGCTCCATCCGGGCACGTCCCGGAAAGGAGCGGCAAAGTGCTCGAGCAATATCGTCATGATCTGGAGGCAGAACTTCGGAGACAGAAATTCAAACGGGAATTTGAAAGGATCAAGGCAGCCCATCTGATCTTCAGGAAATACCCCACGATCGAAGACATCGTGGCCCTCGTTCAACCTGGCAATAAGAACTACGAAGACAAGGACAGCGTTTTAAAGATTCTCGTCGGCGAGCTCAAGCGGGAGACGACCTTGTTTCCGCTTCTGAACCTCACGCTCTGGGATGGTCTTGTCCGTCTTTTCCGCAGGAAGTGCTGGAGTGTCCCGAATCCCGAGGAGCTCTTCTTGCAAATCCAGGAGGACTTCTTCCGCACAGCGGTTTCTTATCCGCTCGATCGCCGGCCTATGAAGATCGACGTGAACTTGATCCTTGATACCTTGAAGAAAGTTACGGCATGGCAGCGAGAAGAAGCCATGTACAGCGAACGCCATGAGGAATTGGACCTGGATCATGAGACCCAGCCGAAATTTTCCGAATTCATTAGATCCGAGGTCTTCCCGGAAGAAATGGAAGTGTACCTCCTCGATTTCGTCTACCGGAAGGTTATCAGTCAATGGCAATATGATCTTCTTTTAGAAACCCGGGTCTACAAACGGATGAGTCAGATAGAGTGGGCTGAAACACGAGGCGTAGCCTATGGCACGGTACGGAGCTGGAACTTTCGGGCAGAGATGGCGATTCGGAAACATTGGAAAGCAAGACGGCAAGAAAGTGATGACCTCTAAAACTCCTCGAATGAGCTTGCAACACTTGGCTTATTAAGTGGCGCTATGGGTTAGGAGCGTTGTTGATCCTGTGATAAGGAGTACCGATGAACAAGTGCCAGAACACGACTCTGCTGCTCGATATGCTGCGCGAGCAGCTTTACTGTATCGGGCGAATCGTCGCAAGGCATCAGGTTCCGGACGATGTCGTGTGGGAGATCGCCAAAGGATTCAACGTCATCTTTCAGAGAGTTCGCCGCCAGGCGGAGGATACAACGTGGGAGCCCGACCCCCCTTCTCCAGCGTATCGGATGGTGCCTCATCCAGCTATTACTTACTTCTTGGAGAGATTGGATCGCGAGGCTGATACCTCAGCGAGTGAGGTGCGCAAGGAATGACACAGGCACCCAAGCTTGGGGCGAAACTGATTATTATCCCACAAGACGGAACGAGCAATACCAGAAATCCCTACGACCGTTTCAATCCCGAGGAGCGGCAGAAGAAGATTCTGGAATTATGTGCTCGCATTTATCTTCGTATGCAATCCGAAGAAACCGATACAACTAATGTTCAATCTGGGACATCAGTTTCCGAAACTCCCGCAACTGATGCTTCGGGTTCTTGATCTGGACCAGAGGCCGAAGGCGGTGCTCGGTGAAATAACGAATCAATTCTTGGTCCTGTAAGCGGAGAAGGTGCTCCTGGATATTCGGAGCCAACTTCAGCAGATTCATAACCTGTGTGATCCTCACCCTGGACACCCCTTCTTCCCTTGCCAGATCAGCCTGTGTTCTCACTTTTGGGTCATTGTTGAGGATGTTGAGATACCGCCTGGCTGTTGCCAGGGGGGATATATATTCCCTCTGGGGCTCCTTTGGGGGGCTTCCCCAGCGCAAATGCAGCCGACGGTTCTTGTACTCCCTGTATATAGGGAACACCTGCCATAATGGAACATCATGGCCGGTGCAGTGGATGGCAATCATGCGGAGCCAGATTATTTGTGGTGGGAACTGGGGCTCTTCCGGTTAACGCAAATCCCGCTCTCAGTTGAGGGCGGCCTCTGTATATACGCAAGTTTACAAAAGACTTGCGGACTTCTCGATTCCGCAATATTCTCTCTTCCGAAAAAGGTGACAGACGGGGCCCGTTTTTGAGCCCCGGATAGGCCCAGTTTGCTCTCAGAGTCTCAGAGTCTGAGCATCGGCCCTTGATTTGGTTAACAGGTTTTTGGCGACCGGGGCCCGGTCGTAACCGTTCGGAAATATAAGACAACCCATAGATGAGACAATGGGAGCGCAGCATAAGAGTAATCAGCCGGCTAGTAGGGGAGTGATGATGACTGGGCATTCAAATGATTACGATAGAGCTGCATCGAAGTATCGGCCGAGTGCAATCCATGTGCTCTTCATTGCTGAGTCTCCACCGGCCTACACCAATGAATCGGAGAAGTCGTATTTCTTCTTCGAAAACAACCCCGGGCCGGATGGTTTGTTCAGCGTAGTCATGGAAGCGCTGTTTCGAGCGGGCTACCGCAAGAGAACGGGGAACAAACCAGAGTTGTTGCGGAGATTTCAGAACGAGGGCTATTGGCTGGTCGATGCGGTGGAGTATCCAATCAACAAAATCAACGGGAAAAGGACCTCTGACAGACTGCGGGCCCGAATTATTCACGACAACCTTCCCGTTTTGTTTCGGAGGCTCGAGGCGATGGAGCGTGGGGGATTCGATCGAGAAAAAAGCGGAATCATTTTGATCAAGAAGGTCGTATTTGAGGTGCTAAGCCCAGAGCTATGTCGGCGCGGCTACAATCTATTACACGGAGGGAAGATTGACTTCCCGAAGTGGTATCACGATCCAGGTACGATCGCGGGGATACGAGAAGCACTGCGAACAAAGAAGTCAGGAAGCGCCCGCTAACACCCCGCGGCTGAGCGCCTGGGTGTTGGGCGCCAAGTTCTCAATTCTGGCAGGATCTGGATATGGCAAAGAAGCGAGGAATAGCGAAGGTAGATGGTAATCATATCTTGTACCACTACCTGCAGAAAGACCTTCGAGAAAACGACATCTGGTTATTCCAGATGTTGTCCTCGCGTCTTATGTCAACGCTGGGCATCTGGCTTCATCCTAATATCTATCAACAACTTCCAGTGATGCTCCCCTTTGCTGTTCGAGATCCGTCTTGCAGGAAACGCTCCGAAGCAGACGAGGAACAGTGGGGGGCACCGAATGAGCAGGGCTATTTCCGTGTTGATAATTCACTTGTTAAGGACCTTCCCAGGGCCCTTCGAATTGAGAGTCCCCGAACCCTTTACAACGGCAAACGAATCGGAAACGGTTTTACCGCCGCCCATGTGTGGAGAATGGTCCACAGCTCTGATACAACCAGCAGCTTCTCCACGAGAAATAAGATGACCTACTCTTTTGTTCCCAATCTGGTGTGGCTTCCGAAACAAGTTGGAAAACTATCAGACCGGGAGGACTCTTTTAGTCAATCCTATTTGCAGGCGGTGGCTGGAAAGGTTTATCGTTCGCGTTCAGTTCACGAGCGTCTCCAGCCCTATGTAGATCAGGCGTGGTCCATGCTCAGTAACCCGGAAGGCATTCCAGATCAGGGGCTCCCAGATTCGAATGATCTCAATTTCTTCGAACCTGACGGAGCATTTCTTGATGCACAGAGAAACCGGATTAAATTGGTGGCGCATTCACTCAGGCAAGTTGCCAAGGGCATAGTAGTTGACGGGAGGGTCGTTTCCTCACGCTACACCGATGGAATTTCCGGCCTTCCGCCAGAAGTTGCGGATAAACTTGCCAAAGAGCTGGAGGACTACTATGAAGCGAGCCTTGCAGCTTGTGGCGCCTAACTTGCGTTTGAAGCTAAAGACCTGCGGGCCTCGGTCAGTGGCACGATGACGATTGATGGCCCCAAAGGATGTGGCGAGTTGGCCGGACCAAAGTTCATTTAGGGTAAGTTTTTGCTCGACCGTTGGTCACTGTTTCCACTATAAGATATATGAGACGAAAAAAGGTCCAAATGTAATGGCAGTCAGCATGGTAAACGACAGTACGACATGCGATGGGCTCGGTCCTTCGTTTCGGGCTCAAACGCCCGGCCCGGAATTCGACCTTGTTAACTGGTTTCTCACACAAGGTCACCCACCGGTGCCGAATGGATGCCGGGCAAGCATTTTTCGAGAACCGCGGATCGATTCCGGATTCCCAGACTTGGTTATCGTCATCTGGAGCGAACGGAGGAGCAAACACTGGAATCCACGGCGGGCAGAACTGCAGCCGCAAGACTTCAAGTTGCTGCACCTCTTGGTGCAGGAGGGGCGTTCGACCGCCCGGGCCCTAGAAACACACTTCAATAACAGCGTGGCGGCGAGTATCGAACGACTCGAAGCGGCCGGGCTTGTGCGACGCTCTGGTTGCAGGTGGGTGCCGGTGAGTATTTCAAGAATATTCTCCGCGACTCGTATCATTGCAATTGAGGCTAAAATAGACGAACGCCAGGACGTGATTGAACAAGCGTTTCTAAATACGTGGTTCGCTTCGCACTCTTACATCTTGCTACCTAAGCCACCGAAGAATCAAAACCTGCTTCAATCCGCTGCATCGCTTGGCGTGGGGGTGTTAAGCAGGAATGAGCGAGGAATTGGCAAGTACGAACCCGCTTGCCCAGGGCGGCTGCCACGTTCTTACGCTTCTTGGCTCTTCAATGAGTGGGCTTGGCGTGCCAGTACCTTGGGGGTAGGATCCGATTTTTGAATAGTTCCCCGGACATCACCGCCGCGTGGTTGGCCTCACAGTTCCCTGACTTGGCTGATTTGGCTCCACTGAGTGGGGGGGGACAGAAGCTAGTCTTCTCCGCTTTGCACCGCGCAGATGGCAACGTAGTACTCAAGGTCATCCGTCCGCCCGTCGATCTCAATGGCGTAGCGAGAGAGCTTCTCGCAGTCCAGCAAGTTTCATATGATCGTGTCCCAAAGATCCTCGAATACGGTCGGCTTCCTTCTCCCCTTGGCGATTGCTTCTGGTTCCGAGAAGAACGCGTTATGGGTCAGACGGTGCGTGAGTGCTTGAACGACGGCCCATTAACAACGACCAGATTGCTTCGTCTCGGTACTCATACCCTTGAAGCACTTGTCGCTGCTGAGGCAGTACGCATAGTCCACCGTGATGTCAAACCAGAAAACATAATGGTGGACTCAAGGGAGGAGTTTTGGCTTCTGGACTTTGGTATCGCGAGGCACCTGCAACTATCATCGAACACACCAACCGCAGCTCCTTTTGGCAAATACACCCCGGGGTATGGCCCACCCGAGCAATTCAGAAATATCAAGCGCGAGATCGATGCCCGTTCTGATTTGTTTGCAGTTGGTGTAACTCTTTATGAGTGCGCAACGGGCACAAACCCATTTCGCGAGGGAGCGCTGACACCACTGGATATCCTAAGGCGAGTGGAGACTATGCCGTTACGTCCGCTGAGATTAGATTTCAGCGCATCTGATGAATTCGCCAACTTGGTCGCAGCGATGACGCAAAAGCGCCGCGACCACCGGCCGGCTACAGCGAGGGACGCACTCGTCTGGATGCGTGAGATATGCGCACAGCACGGAGATTGATGAGATGGAACTATATCTTCAATTCGGCTATGGAATGATGGAACACTGCCGACATTTGATTCGAGCGTGGGAGGGGGGCACCGTCGTCCTCAGCCCACGTGATCTAACCGGAGAACAGCTTGCACGCCTCGGGCGGGATGTTTGTTCGATACAACGAGGTGAGACATTTCTCGATCCGCAGTTTCTTCTTCCGCACTCTGATCATGAGCGCCTTTGCTCCCATAACTATTGGCCGAATGAGTACGACACAGAAGCGTTCTGGCAAGGGCCACCGCTGGTGCGCTTGTTGACCGATCTTCTGGCTCTCAATGAGGAGGCGAGGACGTCAGCGTTCCTGCTTCCAGGCCTCCTGGCTACTGTCGTAGATGACGATTGGCTTGAGTCGCAACGGGCAGTATTGGAAGAGGCAGCTGCTCTCGGGACAGAGCGTCCCCTCTACGCAACAGTGGCACTATCAGCAGATGCAACCCGTTCGCAGGATCAGATCGAACTCCTTCTGGAACACGTGCCAAACTGGAATGCTGCCGGCTTTTACGTCGTCTGTGAGCACCCAAATGGTGATTATCTTGTTGATGATCCGAACTGGTTGGCAAATGTACTTGACTTGGTAGCAGGACTCCGTTTGCTGGGATCAAAGGTCATACTCGGTTACTGCAACCATCAGATGTTAATAGCTAGTGTTGCAAAAGTTGATGCGATCTGTTCCGGTACCTGGATGAATGTTCGTTCGTTTCCGCCCGGCAAGTTCGCGGCTGCCTACGAAGAGGAAATCAAACAGCGAAGAGTCTGGTATTACTGTCCTCAGGCCTTTTCAGAGTACAGGATTCCGTTTCTGGATATAGCGCAGCGACAGGGTGTACTTGACGCGATGGCACCGCCCGAGGAACTCGACGGCGGATACGCGTCACAGCTATTCTCTGGGCCGCAACCAAGCTCCGTGTCATTCACTGAGCAGGCGGCTTTTAGACATTATCTGTTTTCGCTGCACAGCCAGGCGGGCCTATCCGTGCACGAGAGTTTTGATGAGGCGGTATCCGCGCATGAGACTTTACTAGACCAAGCTGAAGAGGTGCATGATACGTTATCCGTAGCAGGTATCCGTGGACAGTTTCGAGACTTTCGCAATTGCTTTGATGCAAACAGAGCTGCACTTTCCGTCTTCAGTGCGACGCGCGGTCCAGTGATTCGCCGACGGTGGTCCGATCTTTAGGTAAAGCGCCTGGCTAGAGATTCATCTTGGTTCTTCACAGCAAAGAAGAGTTCATGTTGTATCCAAATCAGGTCCGACATTCGCGTTTCTCCCGTGTGCTTAGTGTTCGAAAACTAAAACACACGATTGAAACCATCGCATAGTGTCCGAAAACTCAAACGCACTGTAGGACTACCATTTGGAGCGCATCAGTTTACTTTTTCCGCCTTATCAACGTACCGCATAGTCTCCGCCATAGCTTGCGCTGATTGCTCCAGTCGGGAATGCGGGCGATTGGCCGAATTGATCGTTCTGGAAGATCAAATTCGAGATTCTCACTTCTTGTAGATACAAGTATTTCTTCTTGGATTTCGGGAGCCAAGTATAGCAAATCCATTATCTGGGTAACTCGTGCTCGGCTCAGCCCCATCATCCTCGCTATCTCGGCATAGTTACTGACGACTCCCTCCTCAATCAATCGGTTCCAGCGGTGCGCCAGAGCAAGGAGCCGGGTGAGTCTGGGCAAATCCTGACTGGAACACCCGGCTTCTTTCGAGCCAGCTCCTTTCCTCAAATGCCTGCGTCCACGACGTCCTGTCTGGAAATGGACCTTAAACTCAACGCGGGGAGGATTCTGGCCGTTGGTCTGCTCACTCATTTCTTATTCTCGTTTGTGGTCGTGGCCTCAGCAGCTAGGGTCTTGATCCCTGAAGGTTGAAAGGATATCCCTATAATCCCAGAGTCACCATCAAAGTCCACCTGTTGAATGAGAAGGCGGACGATTCTTATCCGTTCTCTGGGGAGAAGAACATCCCAAATCGGATTGAATTGCGCGATGGCTTTTGCAAGATCCTCGGTGTCGATTTTCTGCTCCTGAAGATCGGCGAGCTGACGCTGGAGCGAAGAAAGGCGTGAGCTTGTTAAATCCATTTCATCCGCTACCCGATCCAACCGCTCAGCAGCCTTTGAGGCAACTGAGCCACCCTGAGAAATGGATTGCAGTAGAGTTTGTTTCTCCTCTTGAAGTCGGCTCAGCTGCCGCTTTGTGATCCGGATCTCAGCTTCTAAGTGAGTTGTTCTTTCAGCGATCTGTTTTTGAGCAGCCCGAATCGTTTCCTCAACAAGAGCGGGGTGCGAGCCAATGGTCCTAATGCGCTCGTATATACACTGCTCAATTTCTTCAGCGGGTATCGACTTGGTGGGACAATTCGCCCAGCCTGTTCTCTGGGCTTTGCCACAAACGTAGTACCGGTAGCTCCGGCCGTTCTTCTTAATGAATGTGTGGACCATTGCAGCATCGCAAGGAGCGCAACGGAGGATACCCTTGAGAAGCGCACCGTGCCGATTGCGGACATCCCGTCCACCGTTAGAGCCGTTCCTTTTGAGAATTCGTTGGGTCCGCTCATAGATCTCGGGGTCAACGATCCCTTCGTGCTCGCCATCATAGATCTGGCCTTGGTGAAAAACTTTCCCAATGTAGACGGGATTGTTAAGCAACCGGCGAAGGGAAGCCTTCTGGAACGGTTTGCCTTTGCGAAAGAAGCCTCGCTTGGTAGTCCAGGTTTTGGTTGTCCAAGTCCGTTCAATCAGCTCGGACATGGTAGCGGTGAGGGATTCGTGCTTTAGGTATAAGTCGAATATGGTCCGGACGCGAACCGCCTCGTCACGGTTGACAATAAGCTTACCGTCTAAAGTGTCGTATCCCAGCGGTGGAATGCCACCGGTCCATTTACCTTTCCGTCTCGCTGCCACCATCTTCTCTCTTGTGCGCTCAGCGATCATCTCCCGCTCGAACTGAGCGAAGGAAAGAAGGATGTTCAGGGTGAGCTTTCCCATTGAGTTCGAGGTGTCAAATTGTTGAGTTACGGAGACGAAGCTCACGCCGTGGCGATCGAGGATGTCAACGATTCGGGCAAAGTCAAGCAATGAGCGGGAGAGCCGGTCGATCTTGGTGACGACGATGCAGTCCACGAGGCTATCCTGGGCATCTTGAAGGAGTCGATCCAGTGCGGGTCGTTCCATTGTACCGCCGGAGAAGCCTCGGTCGTCATAGCGAGTGTCCAGGGCAACCCATCCTTGGCCCGCCTGGGACTTGATGTATGCTTCGGCCATTTCCCGCTGATTGTCGATGGAGCTGAAATCACCCTCGGCCTGCTCGGGAGTCGAGACCCGGGTGTAAATAGCGCAGCGGATGATTCCAGCCTCATCGGCCATTGCCATTGCCTCTTTTCTTCAGACCAAAAAACAAGTAGCCGTTCCACTGGGTGCCCGTGATTGCCCGGGCGATGCCGCTCAACGATCGATAGACCTTTCCACCATATTCAAATCCCTGCTCCAAAACAGTGACTTGATGGACTTCACCACGGTACTCTCGCGTGAGGATCGTGCCGGGTGCTGGGTGCAATCCCGCGGACTGGACGTGTAAGGGCAGAATCTCATGGGGGCCATCCTCGGCATCTTTTGGCTTCCTCGGTGGCAGAATCCGGGCATCGAGGTCGTTGGCAATCTCCTCGGCCAGGCGCTTGGCGCGCTCGGACAATCCACCATATTCCAGCTCTTGGATTCGCCAGGCCAGGCGCTTGAAGAGCTGGTCCTTGTGATGGCTCCGGGTCTCGGTGCCGAAGAGTTCCAGGTGCTTTTTGCGCAGTTCAGCCACGGTCATTTTGCGGAGGGCTTGAATCTGCGCGACGATGCTCTCGGCCATTTGTAACTCCTTTGAAATAGGCCGCTTGGGCCGTTAACCCAGTCCCCATTCATCACTCAGGTGGCGAGAAGAGTCAAGTTGTTCCGGTGGCAATTCCTGGGGGCCTTTCTCGTCATATTGGCCGATTTCCTTGCGGCTCGACTTCCGTATTCGCATCAGCCGCAGGTAGCCCTCAGCCAGGATAGCCGCGATCTGCCGAACCCGCTCCCGCTCAGTGCGCTCCTGTTGGCATGTTTCCAAGATTCGTTTGGCCATGGTGTGTTACCCTCTATTAGGTAAAGGCCCATAAAAGAAGTGGAAGGGGACATAAATTTTCGCTTTCATTGGTTTTTACTAGTTGCCGATACGAAGTGTTGAGCCATCACGAACGTTGGAAATGACGC
>JABAOC010002990.1_pt2 | contig 25264 bp, 29 predicted proteins | sample 7062161 | NCBI WGS metagenome assembly JABAOC01 (sample SAMN14538625, study PRJNA623070) | marine sediment metagenome | biome: marine biome [ENVO:00000428]; feature: marine pelagic biome [ENVO:01000023]; material: deep marine sediment [ENVO:00002113] | place: India: Gulf of Khambhat ... | reverse complement strand
TTTTTTATTGACCAGGTGTCTCCACTTTGAAAGTGGAGTCCATCTTTTGTGTTTGTAAAATCCCACAATTCCATTATTCCATTTTTATTGATTAAACTCGGATACATACTTTGATTTTACAACACAAGCTTAAAACCACCACGAAACGGACGTTCGGCTCTCCGCCGCTACTTCTACTGTTGACGATTATCAGCATCATTGCCATTGCGATCTCGATTTACTTTGAATACCAGGCTCGGCAAAAAGACTACCTCACCTTGCTCAAATAACAGGCGACCTTGTTCATTAATTCATTGTCGAGTTCGGTTCAGAATGCCATTACAGCAGCAGACAGGATTGAGTCGGATATGAATGATCGGATCATCGCCAATGTAAAAATCATGGAATCGATGGATCAGCGCAATCCGCTATCGAAAGATGAGCTTGAAAGGATGTTACAGATATCGGGGATGGAAGCGCTGCACGTGTATTATGAAGATGGAAAACTCCTCCAGCAGGTAACCAAAGACCCGTTGAAAATCTATGCAATTCTCTTCCCAGTAATAAATGCACGAATAAAAAAATCCTTACCAGATACAATCCTGACGCTTTATGACGAGACTCGCATAGACAATGAATTTATGGTTGCTTTTGTATCCAGAAAAAATGGAGGTCTGATTGTTGCAATTATTAGTACCGAAGCGATCCAATCATTGAGAAGTACACTGGACATCGGCTATTATTTGAAGCGTTTTCAGGTAGAGAAAAATATCGAATATGTTCTGATTCAAAATAGCGAAACCATTGTCGCAGGAAGCTTTAATGGCTATAAAATATCATCATTCTCAAAAGACCCGCTGCTTTATACAGTATTAACTCAAGACAGCATCCAGTTAAGAATAGTTCATTATGACCAGCAACCTATTTTTGAAACCATCAGCCCTTTTAAGTTGTACGATCAGCCGTTCGGTGTTTTAAGACTGGGATTGTCGATGAGCGAATACCAAAGATTAAGAAAAGACATCAACAAGCGTCTTTTGATCTTTGGTGCTGCATTGTCGTTTTTGGCTTGATATTTGTAAACTTTCTAATCAGCTATCGTTACAGGAAACTGCTTCATCGGGATTTATCCAGCTTGCAGGACTATACCAACACAATCCTGGAAAACCTGGTAAGCGGTATTATCAGTGTGGATCACAATGGACAGGTTCAATCAGTTAACAAACAGGCGTTGCGGCTATTAAATACTGATTGTCAAGAAGTGGTTCATAAATCTTTTACTGTATTGCCCTCTCCCTTTGGGGTGCCATCGAGCAAAAATTGTATGGTGATACAGACGAAAAGCTCCATTCCAAACATGAGCACACCGCATCAGGACGAAATATTTATATCGCTTTACGAACCAGTATTATCAAGGATGAAGATGACAATAAAACCTGTGTTCTGCTCATTGATGATGTCACCGATCAAACGCAGTTAGAGGAGCAGGTCAGGAGAAATCAAAGATTAACAGCAATGCGTAACCTGGCATCAGCCGTCGCCCATGAAATTATCAATCCGTTAAATGCCATTAAGCTGATTGTTGACCTTATCAAGAAAAAAAATAAATCGATCAAGGGAGCGGGAATTTATGATCAGCATTTGAATACGGTACAAAATGAGATTCAACGGATCAGCACCATCGTGGATCAATATTTGAGATTCGCCCGACCACCAGAAATTAAATTGACGACAGTGAATTTCCCTGACTTGCTGGATGAAATCGCTGCCCTTTACGGATCGCCATTGAAAGAAAAAAACATCCTATTCAAAGTAAATATAGAATCTCATAAACCGATCATGGGAGATGTCGATCAATTGAAACAGGTTTTCATTAATTTAGTTAAAAATGCAGAAGAATCGATTGAACCACCAGGCGAAATTTCTATTTCAGGCAAAGATCGGGGCACCTGTTATGAAATCCATATCAGCGATACTGGAAAAGGAATTGCCGAAAAGGACATTCACTCTATTTTTGATTTTCATTTTACCACAGAGAAAAACAGCAGCGGAATCGGACTGTCTGTGGTACAACAGATAATGGATGCACATCGTGCTAAAATCAATGTGCAAAGTGTGGTGGGTAAAGGGACGACTTTTATTTTACAGTTTCCTTTCTCGTGAAAAGTCAAATGTGAGACGGCAAATGGCAGACGACAGATATGAGACGATTAGAGATTTCCATTTTAGGTTTCACGTCACATGTTTGCCGTTTCACGTTTCACACCCCACGTTTTTAAACATTAGGAACAAATGATGTCCAAACAAACCCTACTCCTCGTCGAAGACGAACAAGGCCAGCGAGAAATCCTGGCAGCTCATCTTGAAGAAGAAAACTATCATGTTTTCATGGTAGAATCAGCGGAAAAGGCGCTGGATATTGCCAGATCAAAAACCATCGATAAGGAACTTTCCGTGAAGATTTGTACTACCGATTGAATGTAGTGACCATTCACATTCCCCCGCTTCGAGTGCGAAAAGAAGATATTCCGCATCTGTGCAATCATTTTTTACAAAAATATTCAGTGGAAATGAATAAGGAGATTACAGGTTTCTCACGGGAAGCGTTTGACATTATCATGAAATACGATTTTCCCGGCAATGTCCGTGAGTTGGAAAACATGATCGAGCGGGCGGTGATTTTATGTTGTGGCTTGCAAATTACTCTGGATGATTTGCCCCCCAATGATCTGCTGCAATTTGAGCCCTCTGGAGGACTGGAACAGCAGATCGAAGCATTAGAAAAAAAGATGATCATTACCGAGTTGCGGAAATGTGGCGGTAATCAGAGCAAGGGGGCACGGAATCTTAAGATTACGGAGCGGAAGTTGAGGTATAAAATGCAGAAGTATGGTATTGATTAATCTTTTCATTGCGCATGAGTTGGAAGGAGATACTAATTTGAATTCCAAGTTTCAAATAACAAATTCCAAATAAATACCAAATCCCAAATCTCAATTACCTGTAATTACCCAACCAGAATTATCAAGATTCGCCACTATCCTCACGAGTGTTTTTTAAAAAGCCTATAATTTGGACGACCTGAAATTATATTGAAACAACACCATAATTTATTATGGTGTTAATTAGCTAAAAAAAATACAATTAACTGCTTTAGCAATTTTTAGATAGTAATGTCGTATTCCCAAATTTTAGGATTTACACGCAAATATGGTTTTAAATCATAATCGAAAATAGATATTTATATGATATTCATGTTTACACAAACCAGGTTTCTTCAAGAAACCTGGTTTGTAATGCTTTTTTGTCAAAGTCCTTCAACAATCTTTTCAAAAATTTCCAAACCCGCAATCTCAGCCTCCCGTGCAGCCTTGAGACACTCAATTGCTCTCTGACAAAGATTCTTTTCTTTCACATTTTCCACCCGCTGCTCCTCAGTTACACTAAAAAATGGAAATAGCTCTGATAATTTCTTTAAATTCTCGAATACTATTTTATAATAACCGATTGCTTCATCGAATAAAGAATGATACTCCACTGGAATACGACTTTTTGCATTGTCTAAAAATGGAACCACATAGCTGCGACATTCTGACCAGACGAGTGCGTTAAAAGCTGTCTCAAAAGCATCGGCATTACCCTGTCCCTGCGCTTTTATCCAGAGATTATAACTAGTAGAGCGTGGGGCATGAAGCGTAGGGCGTATGCCGTTTTCGCGCTACGCCCCACACCCTACGCTCCATGTCCTAAATAAATTTTTAAACTAACAAAAAAAAGTTTAATTTATGACCGTTTTTCGTATAGCATTCTCTATCAGGGCATGTTCCCGTAATGTTTTCAGCCTTTGGGGCGACTGATTGGTATACATATCATGTTTGCCTTTTGCCTCGGCAATATCAGCAAGGTACCAGGTGACTCCTGCAAAGACGGCTTTGATACCTGCAGAAAACTTGGTTATTATTTGCGTATACTATTTTCCATCGTTGGAATTCTCATTACATTAGAGTAATTTCAAAAAATCTTCAATTGATAGAAAGGATTTTTTTAATTTTGTATGATTTGAACTCGTTCTTCTGTTTCACATACGATTGTGGCGCAGTAGAGCTTTTTGCTCTTAACTCATCAATTCCAAACATGATCGTGGTCGGCGTACCAGTGCTTCAGAATGGCTACGTTCCCACCCCGTTTGAGGAGCGTGGCGAAAATCCTGCAGGGGCGGATCGTTCAATAAAGTTTTTCAAGGAGGAGCTGATTCCTTTTGTTGAGAACAATTACCGCATTTTTTGGTTTACGATTTAAGATTTAAGATTTACGAATTCAGTAGGCGGATTACTAAAGATGTATACACTTTTTAACAAGGAGAAACAGAGACAGTAGAGAATCACGGAGGAAAGAATTTAATAAAACATATTTTAAGGTTGCTGATATAAATAGCAAACCTTCTCGAATAAGAATTTTCATTGAGCAACTCTAATTCCTATCCGTATGCGTTCAGCGATGTCAAGTTTTTCACGATCCATGTGCAGGACATAAAACTCTCGCCCTGGATTTTGATTGACTTCTTCAAAACTCGGTAAATTCACGGCGCCGTAGTCCTTCTAATCCTAATTCGCCAGTTTTCGGATCCAGTCTGATTTCCCATTGCTCCATAGTAAGTGCACCAATAATCGCATCTAACTCATGGCCATCTGCTTTACCTATTTCATCTACGGGTATTGCTTCTGTATCAAACGGCAACTCTTCGATAGTTCCATCGATTAAATATTTCTCTTTAACATTAATCATCTTTCCACCTAAAGCAACTCGGTAAGGTGCTCTCACTTTCTTTTTAACACTGTTTAGTAAATACTCCCTGATAACATAGGTGTACATAGCACCTGTATCAAAAAGCGCAACTACTTTCCTGCCTTCTATCTCTATATCTTTTGTTATTCTCATAATCAAATCATACCTTCCACTTTTTTAGGGTCAATGCAAATTCGACCACTTTTCTTCCTGATCCAAATTTTCGCCTGTTTTGTTTTTATAAAAGTTAAATATTTCAGAAATGTATTTTTTCTCACATCAAAATTATGAATATAAACAGTCCTCATAAATTCCTTCACGGCTAACAGCGTAATCTGATAATGGTGGACAATTCGGCCCAACATAAGCCATGAATTCATCTGCCAACTTATCGGCTAAGACTTCAAATTCAACATTGGATAACTTCGATGGCATATTTTTATTTATCAACAATTATTTTTTAAAACTTATGTGAAATTTTCACACCACATCGTTGGAACAAATATGTTATAACACAAAATAACACTTTGGACGAGCAGGTAACCATTTAGATATTAATCGAAACGAGCATGATAAGGCGGTCAAAATTTTCAAATATAACCTGGAGCTTTATCCTGAATCCTATAATGTCCATGATAGTCTCGCCGAAGCCTTTTTAACGCTGGGTGACAAAGAAAACGCCATTAAATATTACAAGCTGGCAGTGAAACTAAATCCAAGCGACAGTGATTTTGCAAAAAGAGTTCTGCAAAACTCGAAAAATAAACTGCAGGGATTGGGGAGTAAAGAATAAAATGTGGCTACTGATTCCATCGCTCCAAGCGATGGAATCAGTTCTAGTGCAAATCGGATGTAGCGCACGGTTAGGAGTTGATTGAAACCGAGTACCCTGCCCCATTCCATCGAATCTTGAAAGAGTGCTTTTACGCCCTTGTCGAAGCGGCACAGGACAGAATCATCAAGATCACTTCGGACGAATAGCAGCCATTCAGATTAGGCGGGTTCTAAGCTTCCTAGATGATGCCCACACCTATTGGTCTTTCCGTAATTGTAAATTGCTCCATCAATGGTTTCCATTCATCATCTATCAATTTTCAGGTGGGGTGTTTATTACAGCAATCGATAAAAATGATTCCGTCTTTCGATGAATTATAAAATGACATCGTAGAGCGTAAGGCGCAAGCCGTTTTCGCTCTACGTCTCACGCCCTCAATTTACGTGATTTAATTGGGTGTCAAATTTTCCACATTGTTAACAGCTTATTTTTTATTATAATGTTAAATTCGTCATAAAATGTTAGGCAGAATTTTTATGGCCAGGTTGAGCTAACTACCTTTCGTTTTCAAAAAAATTTTAGCTTGATTTATATTCATATAATTTATATATTCTTTGCAAAATTACATTCCGTTCACAAAAAATAATAAGATCGCCTATGATTAAAAAACTTATCCTGTTCAATTTTCTCCTGTTTGCTTTATTTTTAAAACCTGTGCATGCTGATGATGAAGTCTGCTTGGATTGCCATTCCGATCCAACTTTGACGACTGAAAAAAATGGCAAAGTCATTCAGCTTTTTATTAAAGGCAAAGATTTTCAAAGCTCTGTCCACGGAGAAAATGGGTGTACTTCATGCCATGACGACGTTGATGAAGAAAATTTGCCTCATGAATCCATTTTAAAAAAGGTCGAATGTCAAAACTGTCATGATACAGAAGCAAAACAACACGATGAAAGTCTTCATGGAGTTGCTTTTGAGCGAGGCGATCCTTTTGCTCCGACCTGTGTCAGTTGTCATGGGTCGCATTACATTATTCCCCCATCAAATCCTAAATCTCCGACGTATGTCATGAATATTCCCATCATGTGCGGTCGATGTCACAAAGAGGGATCTCCAATGGTGAAGGTTCATGATATTCCCGAGAGAGATATTATTCAAAATTATTCCATGTCCATTCATGGAGAAGGACTTTTCAAGCGGGGATTGACCGTTACTGCGGTTTGTACTAATTGTCATACGGCACATCATATCCTTCCCCACACTGATCCACGCTCATCTATCAATCGCAATAACATCGCAGCGATGTGCATGCAATGCCATGCCCAAATTGAAACGGTTCATCTCAAAGTTATTCGGGGAGAATTATGGGAGAAAAAGCCAGATATTATTCCAGTTTGTATCGATTGCCATTCACCGCACAAGATCAGGCGTGTGTTTTACACGGATACGATGAGTGACAAATTTTGCATGAACTGTCATGCGAATCGAAACCTTGTCAGACAACATGATGGTAAAATTGACTCAATTTTTGTTAACTTAGAAAGTTTAAGCACTTCTGCCCATGGCAATCAGATTGAGTGTGTTAAATGCCATGTTAATGTCAGTCATACAAAAACACCAGTCTGTAAGGATTCAGGGCCGGTTGACTGTTCGATGTGTCATCCTGAAGTCGCTTCAAATTATCAAATGAGTACACATGGCAAATTGCTTGCAGAAGGAGACCTCAATGCGCCAGAATGCCGTGACTGTCATGGTACACATTTCGTTCAATCAAAAAATGATCTAAATTCACCTACTTTTCCCAGAAACATCCCACAGCTTTGTGGTCAATGTCACCGTGAGGGTGAAAAAGCTGCTGTAAGATACAAGGGACCAGAAAAAGATATTGTTAAACATTATACGATGAGCATTCATGGGAGGGGATTATTGCAGAGTGGTTTGCTGGTAACCGCAGTTTGTACCAGTTGTCATACCTCGCATTTTGAACTCCCTATTTCTGATCCCCGTTCAAATGTCAATCCGAATAACATTGGGAAAACTTGCGCCCAATGTCACCTGGGGATCTATGAACAGTTTAAATCTTCAATTCACAGTCCAGAAATAACGAGGACTGACAAAAAACTGCCGACCTGTCATGATTGTCACAACGCTCACAGTATTGAAAGGATTGACAGGGATTCATTCCGACAGCAAATTTTGGCAGAATGTGGGACCTGCCATGAACAAGTAACTGAGACCTATTTTGAAACATATCACGGAAAAGTATCTCTATTGGGTTCAGGAAAAACAGCCAAATGTTCTGATTGTCATGGCTCCCATAATGTACTTCCACCCGAATATCCCAAATCGATGTTAAGTCGACAGAACGTTATCGAGACCTGTAAAACATGTCATCCGAATTCCAATCGCCAATTCACGGGCTATTTAACCCATGCAACACACCATAATCGAGTTAAATATCCCTTTCTTTTCTATAGTTTTTGGGCGATGACGACTTTGCTGGTGGGAACGTTTCTGTTTTTTGGCATACATACTGTGCTCTGGCTTCCCAGATCATTTGTCCAACGATTAAAGTTACACAAACAGCTCCGAGGAGAATCCAAGAGTTACTATGTCCGATTTGAACGGGTCTGGCGCATTCTTCACGTCATCGTCATCGTTAGTTTCTTTGGATTGGCATTGACAGGAATGATATTAAAATTTGCTGGCACGAAATGGGCGGTGTTTTTTGCCAATTTATTAGGCGGATTTGAGAGTGCAGGGCTTATTCATCGAATTTGCGCCATATTAACTCTTTTTTACTTTGTTGTCCATTTTATCTTCGTTTACAGGAACTGGCGACAATCAGGCAAAACCTTAAAACAATTTATTTTTGATAAAAACACAGGCTTAGCGCCAACGAGGAATGATGCAAAGGAATTTTTCCAGACTATCCGCTGGTTCTTTGGTGGCGAAAAACAACCGCAATATGGTCGTTGGACATACTGGGAAAAATTTGACTATTTTGCCGTATTCTGGGGCGTTGCCATTATTGGCTTTACAGGGCTAATCCTTTGGTTCCCGGAATTTTTCACCAAATTTTTGCCTGGTTATTTCATTAACATTGCCACAATTATACATAGCGACGAAGCATTACTGGCAACCGGCTTCATTTTTACATTCCACTTCTTCAACACCCATTTCAGACCCGAAAAGTTCCCGATGGATCCCGTGATTTTCACGGGAACTGTTCCGCTGGAAGAATTTAAACTCGACCGCCCTCGGGAATATGAAATGGTTAAAGATGACCGCACATTGCGGAAGAAATTGAAAAAAGCACCAACTCGATGGCTAACAAATTTTTCCTATATTTTTGGAATCAGTTGCTTGATTTTCGGGTATGTACTCATTGGAATGATCATTTGGGCGATGATCTTTCAGTATAAATAAAATTCAGAAATCTCTGAATTTTATCAGTTTATTTTTTGGGATAACATAACCAGTTTCTAACTGTCATAATTTTATTAAAATCAATAAGGAGACAAATATGGCAACATCTACATTTTGGGGAATATTCTTTATTGGCTTCGTATTTGGTTATTTACTCTATTATGCAGTCAGGCACACCAAAGAATTTTCAATCGATCTACTTAGTGTGGCTATCGGCGCTGTTGGAGGAGCTATTGTTATCGGTCTTTTAGGCAACGTGGAGGGTTGGTTAGGGCCCTATGGTATTGGACTTGGTTCTGGTTTTCTTTTTTATCTTATCTTATCACTTATTTTTCTTGCAACTGGGTGGTTTAGTAAGGTAGATTCTGTTAAATTATTAAGCCAAACCATTCTGGGATCGCCCAAAGAATAATGATTTCACCTCTGAAACTCCAGAGAAACTGTTAAAAAATATACAAGGCAGGTTTTCTCACTTAAATTACAAAAGGAAATATAAAATATATACTTAGGGGGTGAGATAAAATAAGTTACCCGTTTTTATTCTGTAACTTAATATTTTTAAATGGTCAATTAATCTTAAATGTCCAGGTTATTATATCTCACCCCCTTAATGCAGCAAGCAGTAAACGTGAAATGTGAGAGAGGAGATGTGAGACGAAAAAAGTCTAACACTCATTATCTCACGTTTCACGTTTAACATTTCACTTTTGTGCATATTAATTTTACTTTATCATGAATGATTAATGACTCTGTTGATTTAGCATCATTTAACAGCAAGACACCACAAGATATTAGGCGGCAGCAGTCCCTGACTGCTGTATATTGTGCTTAACGAGAAAAAAATAGCACTAAATCAACAAGATCATTAATGATTATTGTCGTTATTTAAGGTCTAAATCCTTAGGAAGGATCTGTCGGAACGTCCCTGAGAAGGATGAAAGCCTAAAAGGATTTACTGGTAACTGCAGCTCTGATCATAATAGCAATCTCAATAAAAAATTCCTGCTAGACATTTTCATTACTAATAAATTTCTTTTAATGATATTGGGGAAAGAGATATATGATTATTTTACATTCTCTTTCTCCATAATCATAATCCTAATAACTTTTCTTTGAAGTGGTTATATTGGATAATAATTTAAGCAAAATTACAAATTTTGCTATCGTCGGAAATATCTTTTTATCACCCTATATGTTACTTGGAGTGTAATAGTATTACCAGTCAAAAAACTATGAGAAGGAAAATACGATGGAAAAACCATCAATAAAAGAAGTACTGCTCTAATTTAGAAGGTTACCCCATGGTTGTTGAAGAAAGGGGAGCATTTGTCCACAAAAACCCAGATAAAAGAGTTAATAATTTAATTATTTTTTCGATTTTCGATAATATTAAAAAAGGCCAACAATCATGACTGTTGGCCTACATAAATATTGATTAAAAAATTAATTAAATATTTTAATTATTTGGTTTCTTTAGGCAAAGGATGTGCAATTAGCTTAACAGCTTCCTCAAATTTAAATTCCTTATATGTTGGACTTTTGGGATTATGACATTTACCACAAACTTCTTTATCAGGCTCAACTAATCCGTAATCGGCTCCTTTTGCAGTTCCTTCATAGATATTTTTCATTATTTTTAGACTTTTATATTCTGATCCAGGGCCATGGCACGCTTCACAGGAAACACCTTCCTCTAGAGTAAAAGCTGTTTCTTTTTGATCCGCTGGAGCATCATAGGCAGTTACATGACAAGGTAGACATTCTGCAGCCTGCTGAGGATCGCCTTTTACACCCGCTTTTTTTGCCACTTCCTTAGCCTGATCTGTTGCTAAAGTAGCATAAGCTTGTGGATGTTTTGTCTCCTGCCATTTCTCAAAGATATTCCCCTTTTTTTCACCTTTATGGCACATTTTACATTTTTTAGCTCCGATGTATTTGAACGTCGGTGCTTCAGTTTTTTCAACCTCCTGCGCAAATACATTTACCATCAAACATAAAACAGCAGTAACTACCAACAGAGCTACTAATCTCTTCATAACAATCCTCCTTGATTTGATTATTTAAAAGAGTTGATTTGAATGATTATTTTTCATAAGGGACAACTTAAGTTATTCAATAACGTCCACTTTTATTGATAAGTTAACAAATCTTATTAATAAAGTCAACAAGAAAAATGTTTATTCTTGATAATTAAATTTAAAATCCGTACATTGCAAAAATATTAAACGGAATAAAATCATGTTATGAATAGAGGATAGTATGATTAAACAACCATCTTCCCGGACTTGTTTTTTATGTGGACGACAAAATGAATTCGGTCTGAAAATGGAGTGGTATAATAATCCAGGGACCAACCAGATTGAAGGTACAGTCACCGTTCCCGAACATTTTAACGGTTATCCCGGAATTGTGCACGGGGGAATCATTGCAGCAATTTTAGATGAAACAGCCGGTAGAGCCGTTATGCTGGAGGGTAATTTCGATAATCTATTTGTTACATTAAAATTGGACATCACTTATCGAAATTTTACACCAACAAATACACTCCTCACCGTCGTGGGATGGATCATCAGTAAAGGAAATAGAAGCGTAAAAGTTGCCGCCGAACTACGATTGCCAGATGGAACGGTAACCGCAGAATGCCAGGCTGTCGTTGTCCGTCCACCCGAGGAAATTGCTAAACTTTGGGAACCAGAACGACCGTTCTGGCGGGTATATCAAGACTGAAATTTTCATAAAAATTTTTAACAATAGTGATATATGTCCATAGTCTTAATCTTCTGAATAGAGCCGTTGTCTTTATTTTTGTATGATTCTAAATATTAGAATTATTTTGCTTCAATCATTTAGAATTTTCTCCAATTCTTTTCTAAAACCATTATAATCATGCATTCCAAATAAAAATGCCTGTTGTGCTCAATTTGGATCAAATATGAATGTTGCAGGTATCGCTCCACTCCATTTTTTATTCAGAGAGTTAATAATATTTTCTTCATCTTAAAATTCTGGACGGATATTGTAAATTAACCTTATTTTTTCCAAAAAAGGTATAATCTTCGATTCGATTTCATCGGGATAATCCACACTTAAACCAACAAACTCTACATTATAGCTGTTATATTCCTCTGCCAGGTTAACTAAATCGGGAAATTCCTCCCGATTGGGTGCACACTAGGTCGCCCACACATTTAAAAAGAGGATTTTCCGGTTTCGCTGGTTAATCAATTGTTTTAAGCCTGATTTATCTAAAGATGTTACATCAAATCGAATTTCATTCTGTTTTTGAGCCTGGAATGTGGAATCTCCCGAATCCGATTTTTCACCTTGCTTTCCACAACTAATAATTATGTATAAAATGTGAATAAGTTCCTATTACAGAATGTATTTCATATAATCATCTTCCAGGTGGCATTCCTGGATCAAACCTAATTGCCAGGTAAAAATCTTGGTGTTAAAAATAAGCTGATAGAGAGCTTTATAATCCTCATGAGGTTTGATTACAGAGTGGATCTTTTTATTTTGCTTCTTTTCATCAACTGAAGTGTCAATCATCGGCGATATTCTAAAAACCTTTTCTCTCCACTTAGAGCGCAACGGGTGAATTCACTTGTCATTAAAATGAGCAATTACTTCAATAATCGGTTGATTAATTAATCTGGCTGGCATGTTCGCAGAATTTTCTGTTAGTAATCTTTTTATCAAACGATAATCAAAGAAAATAAAAATCAAGAAAAAATATCTTGACTTTTCAATTTTTTTTATTTATTTAAAAAACAGTAATATATTAAATAGTTGTATACTGCTCCACAACGAAGAAACAAAACAATAAATCCCTTGTTCAGAAATGCCTGATAATAGCCGTTTGAAAGTTTCTAAGAACAGGCATAAATTCCTATATATCGAAGTTTATTTCTATTATTCGGCATAAAAATGATTGAAGTCGGGCAGCTAATAAAATATATTGCCAAAATAATTGTGAACATTGCAAGATTAGTTTTAACAAAATAATTATCATATAAATAAGATCTTATTAATTATAAAGGATAAATATGACTGGTATTAATAAAAAGAATGAAAGAGCAGTAATTAAGATTATGAAAGATGGGCCTTATATAGTGAAGGAAGTTAAAATTTTTAAAAATTCGAAAGGGGAAAATATTCCATCAAAACCGGTAATGATACTTTGCAGATGTGGGACATCCTCCACCAAACCATTTTGTGACGGAACGCACACAAAGATAAATTTTAACGGTGATAAAGATCAAAATCGCGTTCCTGATATAGTTGATATATATGAAGGGAAAAGTATAACTATATATGATAACCGAGGTGTTTGCAGCCATCGTGGATATTGTACAGATGAATTACCTTCCGTCTGGAAAGGGGGTAAAGAACCATGGATAGATCCAGATGGCGCATCAGCAGAAGAAATTATCAAGATTTGTGAAAAATGTCCATCAGGTGCACTTAGTTATAGTTTGCCAGGCGGGAAAAGGATCCAAGATGTAGAAGGAAGGGAAGAAAAGATTTCTATTTCTCCCCGTCATTACGGTGCAGATGGCCCATATGATGTCACAGGGGGTATTACAATAGAAGATCCTGATGGAGCAGAACCAGAATCAAAAGAGCACTATACTTTATGTAGATGTGGTGCATCAAAAAATAAACCGTTTTGCAATGGTGAACACTGGTATGTGAAATTCATAGATGATGATAATTGATGCAAAGCCGATTAATATGTCCAAGAAAAATAAATACTTATCATTAATAAAGCTTTACATCAGATAATATTATTTATTGAAAATGAGTTGCTATACCAGATGTGATATATTAAAAATTTTATCTATGGCTATACCTGGCACATTGCTTAATTGTTCAAAAAAGGATTTCTTTGAAGATGAGCGAGTCGCATTCACATCTTTAATCATGATTTAAATTTCCCTGAACCTTTATTAAAGAGATATAATAATATGCCATACGTTCAGAAAACCTAATTATTTTCAAATTGTATTTCCTGAACTTTTCTTGTGTTCGACAGAAACTAGTTTGCCAATATTTTTCAATACTTTTGGCCTATATCTCGAATAAAGTTGCAGCAGTATCATGGATCGATTTCTATTCTATATAAAAAATATGTTATTACAGTCAAAAAAGATATAAATGATTTTGAAAGGTATCTGCAAAAACGTAAAGATTTAATTCAATCTAACGGTGCAAATTTGGCAATCAATATAACCAACCGTACCCAGATGAAAATGTATTTTTTTTAAGGCTTGATTAAATAGTCACGCGGAGTAGAATTATTCTGGTTGCCCTCATACTCCCATTCAGGATCTCTGCCCTATTCGGATTATTCAGCTATGGATCCGACAAGTCTCCTAAACAAGGTCTATGCCTTATCACAGCGCCTGTGGAGAAAGGGAATAATCATGTAAACGATCGAGTAATCAAAAATAGGGGTTGTAAAAATCCTACTATTGACGCTGTTTTCCGTCAAAGTTAACCCTGATGACGAAGAAGGATTTCGTCGACCTCCTCCATGGTAAACTTGTCTAATCTCACGATCTTAGCCTGAGAACGGAAAGCAGAAGGCAAAATGGATTGGGCTTCCTCTTTGTTTTCTACATCATTTAGAATTATCCATGCCTTATGCTCACCATCCATGCATCCCCAGTCGGCATTGGTCAGGAAATGGGAGCCAGTTGACAGGAAGACTTTAATAGTCTGGGCACAGGCCACCTTTTCCGCTTTATGCGGAACCTCAATTAGAAATCTTGCCATTGTGTGATCCTCCATTTTGTCAGTTATAAAAATTCGATGATTTTAATCCAATCAGTTATGTTTTATTTAATTAGTAGCTTAACGAAAACCACCGTTTTTGTTATTTCAACCGAAGGGAGAAATCCGTTTAATCCATTAATTTATCGATATACAGATTCTTTCCCGCAAGGCGAGACTTCGCTAGGCTCGGAATGACAAGTTTTACTAGTTTTCGTTCAAGTCTAATTACTTTCCGGTTTAAATAGAAAAAAACGCTTTAAATTCCTAGCGCAGCGAAGCCGCATACAACAATTAAATAAAATTGTACCGTGAATTGCACTAATTATGCGAATCAAATTTTTAATTAGCATAATTCGCATAATTAGCGGCTAAAAGCTATTTAAATTTCTTGGCAATAAAACAAAAATTTGATCTGTAATATTATAATGTCCCTTGATCAACTTCTTCGAGGAAATAAACATCCGGCTTTTCCAACACCCCTGCCTGCTGCATTGCTTTTTGTAATTCAGGCGAATCGAAATACTTATGGGCATTTGTCAAGTTATCCCATTCGAATAGTAACAATATATTATTTTTATCATTATCTACCTGAAAGATTTGAAAGGATTTTTCACCCCCGGCTTTGCGTATTGAAAGTGCATTGTCAAAGCCCTTTTTCCATGTTTTATAATCATTAACTTTATGTCTGGCAATTATGTAAAACATGACTAAACCTCCTATAATTACTAACTGTACATTTAAAATGTTATTTAATTTACCGCGACTTTCCTTAACTTTTTAAAAAAAATATTTTGTTGTAAATGACTAAATTCTCGTTCCATTTCTTCAACCATATCATTATATTTATAATGAACATTACTCCCTAATTCCCTTCTCTTTTTCTCGAACGCTTTCAATAAAAAATTCTGATCATCTAAAGATAAAGCCTGATCGACCATTTGATAGAAAATTTCATTTTCTTTGTGGATGTGATGTGATAATAACAGAGAAAATTTTCTCGCACTCTCGATTATATCATTTCGGGCTGTTTCATCACCCTGTTTGAAACGAATAACCGCCTCTTCAAATTTAAAAATATAATTGCGTGCCAGTTTATGTTCCTTTGCCAATATTTTGATCAGGCTAATATCGATTAAATAGCCTCTTTCTTTCATAAAATTAAAAAGAATATCTTCTTCTCTACCGTGATGGTATTTATCAATATAAAGATGGATGAAGTCAATGGTTTTGTCAAAAATTTCATAAGATACTTGTTCCCCTTTTTCAAGGCGATTAATCGATTGATTTAAAATTATCAACATCCGAAGAATCGCATTATGCTTCTCTAATAAAATGTCTGTAGCCATGGTCATATTTAAGACTCCATAATTCATTTAAATCAGGCAACCAGCCTGTGCAGGCCAGCAAAGGCTGGTGCCTGTTTAAGTTAGCTTATGTTACGTTATGTCACAGCATTACATCTTCTTATGGAATTCCTTAATCTGCTCCACAGTGAATTTATTCAATTGAATAATTCGCGCCGCTTTTCTCTCATCGGCTGGAAGCAAATTACGGGCAGCGGTTTCATCGGCTGCTTTCACCACAACATAACCAGTATGATCTCCAACCATGCAACCCCAATCGGTCTCTTTCAGCAGAGCAGGGTTGTTTGCTGCATAATCATCCAGCGATTTCAAACATTGTTCAGCGGTATGGGGAGTTATGATTATAAATCGCGATACACCCGACTTCGCCTTTTTATCGACTGGTTTTTTATCATCAGCGTTTACATACGATGCAGTTGCGAAAATCGACACTAGCATGAAAACGGTTATCATTAACGACAACCAGATCTGACCATGATTTTTTGCTGTTTTCATTTTAATCTCTCCTCTTTAGTTGTAGAGTTTTAAGATTGGACTGTTATATCCAACCCTTAATTATTCAAAAGTAATTTACTATAATAAATGGAGAGATGCTTGAATAAACCTGCTATAATTTTTGAATAAACCTGCTATTTTTGGATGATTAGAGGCAATAATGATTGAAAGCCTATCAGAAGGAGCGTGAACGAGCAGATAAAACAGATTATTTGGCAACAGTTTTTCTCAATTGATTGCAAGCATCACAGAAAGAAGAACAGAAACAAAACTGTACCATTTCTTTATGTTTAGCAAACTGGGAGGGTTTGAAGCCATTCATTTCAACGAAAGTTCTGGTGAAATGTGCTGAATCGGAAAATCCTGCCAGATAGGCTGCTTCAGTGAGGGTTTTGCCACGCAAGTATTCCATTATGGCGGTCATGATCCTTTGATACCGAATGTATTGCCGGAGCGGCAAGCCTAATTGTTCTTTAAAAAGATGCAAAAATCTATCTTCTGAAAGATAGATGCTTTGGGCTAATTTATGGGCAGAAATTGGTTTTGATAGATTTTGTTGAATCCAATTAATTACCCGGTGAATACGATCATCAATTATGCCGGTATAACCCCTGACGCCAGTGATATGATCTATAAATTCTTCACAGACTTGAAATGCCATTGGGCAGCTATACTGCTGATCCAGACACTGTTGAAATTTGTTTATGTAGGGAGAGATATCTAAATTATCGAGATATTGAATTCTCGATCCTCTTAAAACATATTTCTGTAAATGTTTCCCATGATTTCTCTCTGGTACTATGGACAATGATACTTGATGTCCATTCAGGTCTTTTAATTGATGCGGCACATTGGAATCAATGATTGCCGCTTTCGTCTCCTGCCAATCTCCATTTTCAATTCTGATTGAAAATGGCTGCTCCATAGCCAGTGTCATTTGAATAGCGCCATGATGATGCAGCGCATTTTCTTTTTGAGGTGCAATCATAAGCATTCTGCCAATGCAAAAGTAAATGCTTGATGGAGTCTCAATATCCTGATTCATAGCAAAATTCCTATTTCTTCATTAAAATCATTAAATTTTAAACCAGCAAAAAAATCTTTTTGATTCCTCTAAAGATAGAAAATTAATTATAATAGTCAATAAAAAAATTGTAAAATTAGAAGCTAATCTTATAGCTAGTAGCATTCCTGAGCTCTCAGATAATAAAGTCCTGATTCCGATTAAGCGAAAGGTGCCAGAAAAATAAAAATCGATTTTTTACTGGTCATAACAACAATAAAAAGAATCTGCTAACTTTGTTAATATATCGTTATTTTTGTAAACAAACCTACCATCATTAACAAGGGACTTCCTACCTTTCATCTTCATCAATTTTAACATTAGACTTACCTCGATGATGAACAAGGATCTCGTCAATCTCCTCCCTTGTAAATTTGTTTAACCTCACAATTTTAGCCTGGGAACGAAACGCAGAAGGTAAAATAGATCGTGCCTCCTCCTTTGATTCTGTATCAATGATTATCCATGCTTTATGTTCACCATCATGACATCCCCAGTCTGCGTTCGACAAAAAGTGGGATCCAGTTGCCAGAAAGATTTTAACAACCTGTGCACAAGCAACTTCGTCTGCTTCATGCGGTACTTCGATTAGAAATCTTGCCATTTTACATATCTCCTTACGATTAAATTCATAACATTTCAGTTTTTCAAAACCTTGGTTTGATATTCAAATTACCTTTAAAGAAGTTATCAGGATCATATTTTGCCTTGATTTGCTGAAGCCGTTCATAGTTGTCGCCATAAGCTCCCCGTAATAGATCTTCGCCTTCTTCAAAAAATCCCGGGAAGTTTAGGTATGATCCACCTGTGGAAAACTGTTTCATATTTTGAAATACGTTTCGGGTCCAGGCAATATTTTTAGCTGAATCTTTGGGATTATCCCAGTTTGATTCGATACCCAGTAAGAATGGTGCCTTTCGTTGAGCAAACGCTGTCTCACTAGAGCTAATCTGTGCAATTTTACCACCAAGTGCCCAAACATCCAATGATGTGATTGGAGACGGACGTTCAGCTGCATGATTTATAATTGCTTCAATCGTCTCATCGCCCAATCCTTGCAAATACAGCGATTTCCAATAGTACAACCGACCATCTGGATAGTCTGCATCAAGTGCTTTTTGAACTTGGTTAAACGGCATGGCACTGCTGAGATCTATGATCGGCCTATCAAATTCCTGTAGTGGTTTGATCACTTGTTCCCCTCTCTCAAAATCACCTGAATAACATGCCAAAAAAATAACTACGGGTTTACCCTGGGATTCTTTTGGAATTGCTGGTTCGTTTGGGGCATTCCAGAATATAGCCAGCGCACCAACTTCTTCAGGTGCTTTGGCAATGTAATCACGGAAAAAACGTAATGCTGCTGGTGCTTTGTCTGCTGAATATAATGTCATTGCCAACCACACCTGGGGTCCAACAGGATGGAGATGAAACTCAAATGATGTCACTACACCAAAGTTGCCTCCTCCGCCATTAACTGCCCAGAGAAGATCAGTATTTTCGTGGGAATTAGCTTTCAATAATTTACCATCAGCAGTAACAACATCAACTGATGTTAAATTATCAATCGATAAGCCATGTCGACGGGATAGCCAACCGATTCCACCGTGAAGTGTTAATCCTGCAACACCAGTTTCTGAAACTAATCCTACTGGAGCAGCTAATCCGAAAGCATGAGTTTCGTGATCTAAATCGGCTAAAGTTACACCCGCTTCAGCACGAGCTGTTCGCTTTTCTGGATCAACGTAAACATTTTTCATCAGTGATAAATCAATGACTATTCCGCCATCTGAGATCGCATGCCCAACCACATTGTGACCTCCACCCCGGACTGAAACCTTAAGGTCGTGTTTTCTGCAAAAGTTTACTGTATTCATCACATCAGCTACGCCAACACATTGTGTAATGAGCCCCGGTCGCTTATCGATCATTCCATTCCAAATCCTGCGTAAACGTTCATAAGATTCATCCTGCGGAAGCACGAGGACTCCACGTAATTTATTTTTAAATTCTTGCAGAATTGTCATATCCAAAATGGCACTTCTTCCTTTATTTGTCATTATTTTTATTGTTTTCATATTTCAAATCCTTAATTTTTAGAATGACAGTAAGTGAAACATCTTATTTTGCTAATTGGTCTGGCGGAATTGGCTGTGGAACTTTATTCTTAATTGGCGGCAATGATTTGTAAATAATTATAAGTGAATTAATTGTTTATAAATTTTATAATTATTTCAAAAATACCATTCGTCTATTTTGTGTTTCTTGGCCAACCTTCAGACTATACAAATAAATCCCAGAATTCACCACCTGTCCCTGTCTACCTCGACCATTCCATACAACTGATTTTTCACCCGCCGATTGAAATTCATCAACCAATGTGACAATTTCTTCTCCCAGCAGGTTGAAAATTTTTAGAGCTACTTTTGAATTTTTAGGTAGCGAATATTTAATTGTTGTCGTTGGGTTAAATGGGTTGGGATAATTTTGGTGTAATAAAAATTCTTTCGGAATAATTTTACCATCATGTTCAACAAGAGTTGGCAAAACAGAAATTTTAAGCGTATCATACCAAAAATGATCCCCATCGCTGGCAATTGAAACATTTAATTGAATGGAGTTGTCTACAGAAAAGTTGGATGGTATTTGAATTAAATATGCTGAATTGTTCATGACCCACTCTCCAGGAGCAATATCTTTGAATACTGCATGTTTATAAACCAATTTTATTGAAGAACCCGGGGAGGAAATATCAGCGGAAATATTCGTTGCTTTGGCAATTGTTCCCTGGTTTTCCAGTCTTAATCTAAAGTAGAAATTATCCCCTGGATTAACGAAGCTATCTAAAGTTGCGTAAGCAAAGCCTTGTACACGAATTGGACCGACTGTGGTAAATCGATCATAAATATTCCAGGAAGAGCTATAATTCATCCATCCAGAATCCATATCTACTGTTTTGATACCGACTTTATAGGTTCGCTCCCCTTCAATGACTTGCCACTTGCCACACTAGGTGTTATCATGTTAATAAAAAAGCTGTGTTGAATCAATAATAGATCCGTTTTCATCTTCAAATACAGCATACACTTGAAGGGAATTATTGTCAGGATTGTGAACATTCGCCTGGATAGACAGTGTATCAATAGTTGGATTCACATACGAACGGTTGACATATACACTATCGACATGAGGAATTCGGCTAAATTCCTGGGCATAACCAGTAGCTCGATAGCGTTCGGAACCTTTTTTACTGCTCGCACCCTGGTACCACATGTGAATGATATTCCCCTGTTTGATAATCTTCGGTGATTCAACCCGGGCCGCTTCAAATGTACCTGGAGCGCCGGGTTCGAGTACAGGATTATCAAAGTATTTCTCCCAGTTTATCCCATCATCAGAAGTTGCATAGCCAATGCGTGAATTTGGAAACTCCTCAGAACTGGTTGCTCCTCCATACCACATTTCAAAAAATTCTCCATTGTGCATGACATAGGTATTCCATTGATTCGTATCGTCCCAGGCACCCGCTGGTCCCGGTTCCGAGACCGGATTAACTTCGAATTTAATCCAGTTGATACCATCCTTTGATGTTGCATAGCCGGTTCTGAATTCACCTGTGTCCCAGCTCCGGCCACTATACCACATATGATATATACTATCAATGTTAACTACCGACGGGCTCCAGACACCATCCTGATCCCAACTTTCCGCAGACCCAACATCCAGCACCGGATTACCAGCATATTTTGTCCATTTTATACCATCCGGCAAAGTGGCGTAGCCAATGCGTAAATTCCATGTACCTCCTGCATCCTGAATATATCCCCAATACCACATTTTATAGACAGAGTCTGTATGAATTGCTGTATGGGAAACAACCGTAGATTCATAAATATCACCAACCGGACCGGGACTAAGAACAGGGCTGGGATGGATATCCCAGTTCAATCCGTCTATCGATTCAGCATAGCCTACCTGCCAGTTATTATCAATTCCCATAAACCACATTTTAAAGAGACTGTCTTTATAAATCACAGCACCGGGATCTGTATGACCGGCGTAAAAAGTCCCTGGAGTGGGGCTCAATACCTAATTTTTATAGTATTTATGAAAATGGGTCTGCGCAATTGCCAAATTGAAAAATAGAAATAAATAAATGTTGAAAGTGACTAATTTCAACATTAACCTTAAAAAATTATTTTCTCTTTTCATCGTATTTCTCCTCGTTGATTATCATTTTTGAACGATTCATTGATTTACTCCTAAAGAAAAAATCATCACTCAATTGAATAAGAACAACTTATTATCTCAGGACGGTTGATTTAGTTCAATTCTTTTCAGGTATTATTGTACGGATTTTCTCAACCATCTAGCCATTAGTTCGTCATGTTAAATCTCGAATAAAAATCTGTGTAAAATAATACACATCATCAGCATTTTTAGCCACCCCAATTCCAGTTAAATTGTAATCCCCCTGAATAATCTTCCTATGTTTACCGCTCTTCAGCCAGAATTGAACCACAATTTCTTCACTCAAAGGATTTCCCTGGTATGAAGCGACGTTTTCTGAGGCTGCTTTATTCGGAAGAAAAAGAGCTATTTTTCTAATCCTTTTCTTAAATCCATAGTGTCCAAAAGGAATTTTTTTATTTGCCATCGCCTCGCTGTGTTCTCGCGCCAGTTGAGATATTCTCTCATCAAACTCCAGGGATGGCAGATTTATGGAAATGCGGTATTGATTGATTAATTGATGGATTTTTTGCCCGCTATTCAAGGTGACTTCTTCCATTTTCATCAGATTCAAAATATTACTGTTATTAGGGACAGTATGATGACTTTAATATAAATAATTTTACTAGACAAATCAGCCATTCTCTTCGCTAGCTTTGTTATTAATCCGTATTGAGTTGATTTTCATCTGTTGTTTGGTCTTGTTTTGTACGTTTAAATTCCAAATCCCTCGCATACGCAGGAGAATCTCCTTCAGCATACTTCTCCAGTTGCCCCACTGTTTTTTCAGTCAAATGAATTAAATTCTGTAAATGTTCATTCGAGGGTTTTCCCAATCCAATTTGTTGATTCAGAATTGCTACTCCAATAAGGTATGACATTACAGTGATTTTACCTTGTTGGGTATTTGAAACTGTACGGGCAATATCAGCTAGAGGATTACGATAAAACAGGGCTACGATTTGTACCACTCCAATTCCTCCAATTATTGATGTGGCAGCAACACTTTCTGGATCAGTAAATGAACGAATTGCAGCTATTACCAGGAAGGCTATTCCAATCACAAATATGGCTGTACTCATAACAATCGAAATTCTATATGCAGTACCAATTTGTGTGAAGGATTCTAATAAAAATTCTTTGTCAGTTGATATTGCATCAGATTCCTCAAAATCTAATATTTGATTAAATTCTGGTTCCTTATCTTTTCGATGCTGATCTATAACGTTCAAAATATTAAAAATCTCTGTTGCTATTTCATCTGTTATTTTTAGTTTTTTAATCGTATCAGAGCGTGTCTCTTTAGCTTTAAGGGCATCTGCTACCTGTGGACGTGTAATCAACTGACGAAGAGCATTTGATAATAATTTATAACTTGTTTCACTTGTTGTATTCATTGATTTTTTATCCTGTTAATTTTTTTTGAAAATCTTTTGCCAAACTGTCAAAGTCAGCCATTTGATCCGTTAAAATATTTTTGGCACGCTTTGCCCGTGCCTTAATTTCCTTCAATTCATCTAAATTTTGTATATTCCAGGCTAATTCACCGATCTCTTGAATCTCTGACGAATAAAGTTCTGCTACCTGTTGTTCTCGCTCTTCCAATGAATCACAGAATCGAATCCAGGTCGTTTTTTCATCATCCGAAATGGGCGGTAGATCATCATGTTGATGCATTTCCTGGGGAAGCTCCACTATTCTTCTCAAAGATTTACCATATCCAACAAAAATATCACAAAGCCCACTGACACGAAAGCTGTCTGATAAAGGTCCGCCTTGAAGCGTTTCGGCAATTGATTTAGCCTCTCCAATATCCGATGACCTCTCTATCTCCTCAAGTTTCTCAATTACTATTGAGTGAGAATGCTTAATTAATTCGTTGATACTACCAAGTTGCCAGGTATATTTTTTTAATGCCTGATGCCCTCGATCAGTGGATTTTAGGAATTTTTTTCCTATACTACTTATCTCATCAAAAAGATTGATAAATGGCATGTTACACCTCATGAATTTTTAGTTACTTCTATAAATACATCTTATAACTATCATAGCCAATTTTTACAATTTCTATATTAACATATAATGTACAAATCTAAATATACAATTTAATTATTTTTGTGCAATCAGGGATTCCCTGATTTTGGGGTTCGAAAAACCTGACAACAGGGTCAGGGAATCCCTGATTGAAATGAAATAATTGAATGTAAGTTTTTAATGGAGTGGGATTTAATAACCTGGACATTTCAATCCATATCAATACTGAAAACAAACATTTATGAGATTAAAATGATAAACATATTTTATCCAATGAATGAGGATTTCAGGTGAGTATTTTTTGAAAAAAAATGTAGAAATCCTTTAATTTTTTATGATCAGGTAAAAACCAGTAAAACTATAATTCATACCAAAAAGCCTCTTCTCTGACAGAAAGAAAAGAGGCTTTTGGCTGTGGAGGAACCTTATGTCAGGGGTCCCTTATTTTACTTCGAGTGGTATTGCAGGGCTAGAGTAATCCACATTTCCCCCGTTTTTTAATTGGAGCTGGAAAGTTGTTTTGCCGGTTTTCTTACCATAGATGCAAAATTCCCAATCGGTGTATGGGGCAAATGTTGCGTATTCTGTATCGTTTTTCCATGCCAGTTTATATTGTTGGACATCGCCGTTGTTGATGACTTCTCCGTTCTCATCAAAAAATTCCACCTCGAAAATATCTGAATTTTCATTCATTTGTGCAGTAACAGTCCCTTGAACACCTGTCTGATCTATGATTGCAACGACATGTCCATTACGAAACAAAGTCAGTCCAGCAACTTTTTTGATGGTGATGGTCGGTTCTTCTGGTGCAAAAGGTACACCAGCTCCATCTTCACTACACCCGGCAAACATAACTAATGCGACAAAAGCGCAAACGGTGACAAGCAATAAGTTTTTATACCCTTTCATGATATTTACCTCCAAAATATTTTTTTCTTTCGATGATAATTTGTTTTAAAATTTGTGTGAGTCGCAGGCGCCTGACGATTATATTTGCTGATTTATAAGACAAGAACGGTGCCAAAAACAAAACAGCTCCTTAAACATTTATCTAAGAAGCTGTTTTTATAATATTAAGGAGATATAAACTTATGGAAATATGAGCGGGTAATTTGTGGTATTCTCTGACTGTTTGTTGGTAAAATATACCACAATCTGATTCCATCGCTCCGAGCGATGGAATCAGTTTAATACTGAAAAATTGAGCTAAGACAAGTATATTTCAATTTTTAAAATCCATGAAATTAATCTCATACTTTTTCATAATCTTGTGAAAATTGCTGGCATCGATTCCTGCCATTTTTGCTGCCTCACGAACATGTCCCT